>ERZ506982.807-NODE-807-length-9593-cov-8.94234_pt1 | contig 9593 bp, 8 predicted proteins | sample MGYA00512886_ERZ506982 | MGnify/ENA metagenome assembly ERZ506982 | reverse complement strand
AAGCTTCCTTGGAAGCCTTCTTGTCGGAGTCAAGCGGCTTCATTGTCGGGAACAGGATGACGTCGCGGATGGAATCCGTGCCGCACAGCATCATGCTGCACCGGTCGATGCCGAAGCCCAGACCGCCGGTGGGCGGCATACCGTACTCCAGCGCCATGACGAAGTCCTCGTCCATCATGTCGGCCTCCTCGTCGCCGTTGGCACGCTTCTCCGCCTGGGCCTTGAAGCGCTCGTACTGGTCGATGGGGTCGTTCAGCTCGCTGAAGGCGTTGCCCATCTCACAGCCGCAGATGAACATCTCATACCGCTCGGTGAGGGCGGGCTGCTCGGGGCTGCGCTTGGCCAACGGGCTGACCTCCACGGGGTACATGGTGATGAAGGTGGGCTGGATCAACGTCTCCTCCACCTTCTGGTCAAACGTCTCGTACAGGGCGTTGCCCCAAGTATGCGCCACGCCGTCCATATCCACGCCCACGCTCTTGGCAAGCTCCACGCCCTTGTCGGCGTCGCCGACACAGGCCATGAAGTCGGCGCCGGTGACGTTCTTCACGGCGTCCGCCATGGTCACGCGCTGCCAGCTGGGGGTCAGGTCGATCTCGTGACCCAGCCACTGGACATGGTAGGTACCCAGAATTTCCTTGGCGGCGCCGGAGAGGATGCCCTCCAGAATGTCCATCATGCCGTCCAGATTGGTGAAGGCCTGATACAGCTCGCAGGTGGTGAATTCCGGGTTATGCTTGGTGTCCATGCCCTCGTTGCGGAAGATGCGGCCCACCTCGTACACCCGCTCCATGCCGCCTACGATCAGACGCTTCAGGTGCAGCTCCGTGGCGATGCGCATATACATATCGATGTCCTGCGCGTTGTGGTGGGTGATGAAGGGGCGGGCGTTGGCGCCGCCTGCGATGGGGCTGAGGACGGGGGTCTCCACCTCCATGAAGCCCAGATCGTCCAGATAGCGGCGCAGGTACGCCACGAACCGGCTGCGGATCTCAAAGTTCCGCTTGCTCTCCGGGTTCATGATGAGATCCACATACCGCTGGCGATAGCGGATCTCCTTGTCGGTCAGGCCGTGGAACTTCTCCGGCAGAGGACGCAGAGACTTGCTCAGCAGCGTGATCTCCCGGGCGCGGACGGACATTTCGCCCCGCTGGGTGCGGAACACCTCGCCCTTGACACCCACGATGTCGCCGATGTCGTATTTCTTGAAGCGGTCATAGGTGACCTCATCCATCTCGTCCTTGCGGGCGTAGATCTGGATGCGGCCCGTTTTATCCTGCAAGTCGCAGAAGGACACCTTGCCCATGCCGCGCTTGCTCATAAGGCGGCCGGCCACGGACACCGCGCTGCCCTCCATGGCATCGAAGTTGTCCTTGATGTCCTGCGTATGGTGCGTCACATCAAATTTCGTAATCTGGAAGGGGTCGCGGCCCTCATCCTGCAGGGCCTTGAGCTTCTCACGGCGGATACGCAGCAGCTCGCCGAGATCCTGCTGCTGGGTTTCGTTGCGGTTGGTTTCGTCTGCCATTTTTGCAGCCCTCCTTTGTATATTGCCAATGCCGGGCGCCATGCGCCCCGCACTCAGCGTTCGATCTTCTCGATCCGGTAGTGGATCACGCCGCGAGGCGCATCCACGGCTACCTCGTCGCCGGCCTTGTGGCCCATCAGCGCCTTGCCGAAGGGGGAATCCTCACTGACGGCGCGAGCCATCACGTCCGCCTCCTGCGAGCCGACGATGCGGTACGCCGGCATCTGCTTGCCGCTGCCCATCTCCGTCACGGTGACAACGCTGCCGATAGAGATCTTGTCGGAGTCCTCGCTCTCGTCCACGATCACCGCGTGCAGCAGGATATCCTCCAGCTCTGCGATGCGGGAATACAGCTTGCCCTGCTCGTTTTTCGCCTCGTCGTACTCGCTGTTCTCGCTGAGGTCGCCGAAGCCGCGGGCCTCCTTGATCAGCTCCGCCACCTCATCGGCGCGGGTAGTCTTGCTGTAATCCAGTTCCTTTTTCAGCTCGTCATAGCGAGCCTGACTCATTTTGAATTCTTTCGCCATGCTGCACATTCCTTTCTATTGGTAAGATGCCTCCAAACAGGCAAAATACGCACAATATATCACGTTGCATTATAGTGAGTTTCCCCCCGCCTGTCAAGCGCGGGACACCAACGATACCACATGAATTTCAGATGCCTCCCATCCGTCTGCCGCCAACAGCGCCGCCAATAGCTGCTCCGACACCGGCCACGGTGCCAACCCCGCCGCCTCGTACCGCACCTCCTGCCGTGCCGCACAGTCTGCCCCCAGATATATGGCAGGTCCCTCCGATACGCTGTCCGCCGTACCGCACCATACCACCGCCGCTGCCTGCTGTCCGCCGCTGCCCGCCGCCACCCCGTACCGTGCCAGCAGCCATTGTGCCAGCGCCGTCTGCCCCGGCGGTGTCAGCTCGATGTACCGCGCCCGTTTCGCCAGCACCTGCGCCGCCTGCCGCGCCGTGCCGCCGTCCTTGCCGACACACAGCCGCACAGTCTTGCCGCTGAGCGCCGGACACAGGCAGTCCAGCAGCTCTTCCAGCTTTGCCAGACGCAGCGCCCCCACCGGCACGGGATGGATGCCGTACCGCGCCGCCGCGGTCTGCCATGTGTCGTCCTCGAATACCGCTGTGCGTACCCCGTGCCGCGCCAGACGGCGCAGCAGGCTGCGCACCCGAAGCCGCTGCCAACCCCGTCCCGCCGTCAGCACCCAGAAGGGTACGCCGCCGATGACCTCCCACGTCAGCACCGTCCGCTGCCCCTGTCGGATATAGCCGTACATACGCCGCCTCCACAAAAAAACTCTGCATCATGGTATGATGCAGAGTTTTTGTATATGTTGTTGTTACCACCGTGCGATATAGCCCGGCAGGTAGTCCAGCGGGTTTTGGTTCACACCCTTGATCATCACCTCATAGTGGAGGTGGGGACCGGTGGAGTTGCCGGTGGAGCCGGTGATGCCCAGTGTGTCGCCCTGCGCCACCATTTGTCCCTCGCTGACGGAGATAGATGTCATATGGGCGTACAGCGTGGTATAGCCGCCGCCGTGATCCACCACCACATAGTTGCCGTAACCGCTGCCGCCGTAGGAGCCGTACACCACAACTCTGGTCAGCACGACCTTGCCGCTCTTGGTGGCCATGACCGCGCTGGTGGTACCCACACCGCCGATGTCCACGCCCCGGTGGTTGGTGCTGCCGATACCGCCGGGGGACACGCGGCCGCCCATAGGCGACGTGATGATCTTACTGGTGCTTACCGGCCAGATAAAGCCGCCGGGGCTGGGCGTCACGTCGGAGGTCTCCAGCAGCTTCTTGATCTTTGCCTCGATCTCCTTGGCTTCCTTTTCCTCCGCTGCCGCCAGTGCCTCGTAGCCCTGCTGGGTGGAGGCATACTCGGCGATCAGCGCCGCCGCATCGTCCACCTGCTTTTGCAGCTCATCCTGCTGCTGGGACAGCAGTGCCTCCTGCTCCTCCATGGCGGCCTTGTCCGTCTTGATATTCTCCCGCGTCTGGCGGATGGCCTCGATGAGATTCCGGTCATACTCCGCCACCTCGTTGACAAACTCCAGCCGGTTCAGCAGGTCAGCAATGCTGGTAGCCTTAAACAGCACCGACCAGTAGGACAGGCTGCCCCGCTCCTCCTCGCTGCGTACCTGCTGACAAAAGAGGCTGTACTGCTCCTCCTCCATCTCCTGATACGTCTCGATCTGCTGGGCGTACAGGTCGATCTGCTGCTTGGTATCGTCGATCTGCTCCATCAAGATCTGGTTCTGCTGGTCCAGCAGATTCTTGGTGCCCATCACGTCCTCTTTCTTGGACTTGGCCTCCGCGATCTGCTTGCGCAGCTCCTCCAGATTCTTTTTCTTCTCCTGCTTCTGCTTCTCCAGCTCGTCCATTTCCGCCTGACGCTGCTTCTGCTCCTCGGCCTTTTTCTGCTCCTCCTCTTTCTTCTGTTCCTCGCTTTGCTGGCTCGCCGCCGCAGCATACGCCTGCTGGACCGCGCCTGCCGTCAGCAGCGACAGCACCATCAGCAGCGCCAGCGCGCCGCACAAAAGTCGCTTCCCTTTTCTCATGCTCCTGCTCCTTCCCCGCTTACACCCGCAGGAACCGGCGGATGGCCGTCAGGCTGCCGCCCACGCCCACCAGAATACCGACGCCCAAAAATACCAGCGCCACCGGCTCCCATATCTTCAAAAACGGCACCACCGTCAGGATCTGCAGGGTATCAGAGTCTCCGATACCCTGCGCCACGGCGGTGTACAGCAGCCATTGCAGGCCAAAGGCGATGACGGCGCTGAACAGGCCCAGCAGGATGCCCTCATAGACAAAGGGCCAGCGGATAAACCCGTTGGTGGCGCCCACCATCTTCATGATGGCGATCTCATCCCGCCGGTCAAAGGTGGTCAGCTTGATGGTGTTGCTGATGATGAACACCGACACCAACAGCAAAATGGCGATCAGGGCGATGCTGATGATGCCCGCCACGTTCCGGGCGGTGGTAAAGCCCTCCGCCACCGCCTGATCGGCACGGGCCTTGGCGATGCCGGGTACCTGCTCCACCGCTGTTTTCGTCTCCATGATGCGATCCGGGTCGGTGACATGGATGACATACCGGTGCCGGAACACATCTGCCGGCAGGTCGCCGTACAGCTCGTCGCCGTCGTACTTCTCGATATAGTTCTCCTTGGCCTCGTCGCGGGACATGAACGTGCAGTCTGCCACGTTGTCCACCTTTTCCAGCTTCGTCTGTAGGGCTTTGGCCTCCCTCTCCGTCAGTGAATCGTCCACAAACGCCAGCACCGCATTCTCCTGCTGGAGATCCGCCAGATTCTCGTTGGCGTTGTAGGCCACCAGTGTAAAAGTACCCATGATCAGCAGACACGCCACGGTGACGCCCACGGCGGCAAAGGACATGAAGCCGTGGGAAAACATATTTCCCGCGCCCTCCTTGATAAAAAACTTGAAGTTATGTTTCATGCTCATACCTCGTAGCTGCCCATGCCGTCGCCGATGACACGGCCCTCGTTGAGCAGAATGATCCGCTTGTTGAAATGGTTCACCAGTCCCCGCTCATGGGTCACAACGATGACCGTGGTACCCAGCGCGTTGATGCGCTCCAGCAGGGTCATGATCTCCAGCGAGCGGGCGGGATCCAGATTGCCGGTGGGCTCATCCGCCACGATGGTGCTGGGGTTATTCACCAGCGCCCGGGCAATGGCAACGCGCTGCTGCTCGCCGCCGGACAGCTCATCGGGATAGCGGTTCTCCTTGTCCGCCAGTCCCACCAGCTCCAACACATAGGGGATACGCTCCCGCAGCGCCCGCGGTGACGCGCCCACAGCCCGCATGGCCAGCGCCAGATTGTCGTATACTGTCTTGTTGCCGATCAGCCGGAAATCCTGAAAGATCACGCCGATGGTACGGCGCATATAGGGGATCTGACGCTCGGAGATGCGGCTCATGGAAAACCCGTTGACCATAACGCGGCCCGCCGTTGGCACCACCTCGCCGGTCAGCAGCTTGATAATGGTGGACTTACCGGAGCCGGAGGGCCCCACGAGGAACACAAATTCCCCGTCATTCACGGTAAAGGACACGCCGTTTAGGGCGTGCGTCCCGTTGTCGTATGTTTTTTCTGCTTCTATCAAACGGATCATAGTTCTGCTCCTGTTCGTCAAAATGCAACATCTTGTGGCCGTTTTCGGCTGTCATTCCCATTATATATAAATGGTTACAAAATGGCAACAGGAAAGATATGAATATTTCCTTAATTCGCCTTATGTCGATGCAGTCTCTCTATATTTGTGCTTTTTCGCACACCCTGCCAGGCACTTTTTACGTTTCCGCCCACCCTGCGGCGGCTTCCCCGCCCCCATCGTGCTTTACATAAAACAACACCTGCCTCGCGGCAGGTGTTGTTTTATGTAACCTTATTCAGCTTATGCGTCGATGCCGCGGCTGGTCAGATACTTCTTGACCATCAGCGCGACCTTGAACGTGATGGCGTCGTCGAACTCCCGCAGATCCAGACCCGTCAGCTTCTTGATCTTCTCCAGCCGGTACACCAGCGTGTTCCGGTGGACGAACAGCTTCCGCGCCGTCTCCGACACGTTCAGGTTGTTCTCAAAGAACTTGTAGATGGTGAACAGCGTCTCCTGATCCAGCGCGTCGATGGGGTTCTTCTTAAAAACCTCCTGCAAGAACATCTCGCACAGGGTGGTAGGCAGCTGGTAGATCAGGCGGCCGATGCCCAGATTCTCGTAGTTGATGACGTAGCGCTCGGTGTCGAAGACCTTGCCCACCTCGATGGCGATCTGCGCCTCCTTGTAGCTCTTGGCCAGATCCCGCAGGTGCAGTGCCAGTGTGCCGATGCCCACAAACACGCTGCTCTCGCCGTCCACCCGCAGGGCCTCCTCGATGCGCTGGGCCACTGCCTCCAGATCCTTGGCACTGGCGTTCTCGTCCATCTGGTGGATGAGCGCCACGTCCTGCTCGCCCACGCTGATGACGAAGTCATTCTGCCGGTCAGGGAACAGCCCCTGGATCACGTCCACAGGCACCGTCTCCAGCCGCTCATCCACAGGGCGGATCACAAACACGCCGCGCGCCGTCTCCGCCGCCACGTGCAGCTCCTTGGCGCGCATATAGATGTCGCTGATGAGGATATTATCCGAAATAATGTTCTTGATGAAGGAGCCCTTGTCGTGCTTCTCCTCGTAATAGCTCTTGGCCGCGTTCAGAGACACGGCGGCCATGGAGCACACGGTGCGGCTCATGCTGTCGTCGCCGCTGGCAAAGACCGCGTAGTCGAAGTGGGGGCCCCAACTGGGCAGCGCCTTGAAGGTGCGGCCCTCCAACGTAATACAGGCGCCCTCCGCCGCGGCAATGGGCTCCACATACTTGCTCCATTTCTTACCGATACCCGTCAGCTCGCTGCAGGCGATCACCGTACCGTCCGCGTCAATGACGCCGATGGTACGATCCGTCGTCTCCTTGAATTGCAGTACCACATTCTGAAAAATTCTTCCCGACATAACGACTTCCTCCTGCGAACCACGCATAGGTATTTTGTGCAATCTGTCAAGCTGATGCTCCTATTATATCGTCACTATGACGGTTTTGCAAGTATTTTTTTCTTTTTTTCACAAAAAATCTGCCTTGTTTTTTGCTGATATGTCTAAGAAATCACAATCCCGCCGCCGCGCGCAGCGTCGCCGTTTCCGCCGCCGTCAGTTCCCGGAACGCGCCGACCGGCAAGGCTTCGTCCAGCACCAGCGGCCCCATGGACAGCCGTTTCAGGTACAGCACCGGCGCGCCCCGCGCTGCCAGCATCCGCTTGACCTGGTGGAACTTGCCCTCCCGCAGCGTCACGATGCACGCGCCGGGCTCCAGCGGCTCCAGACCCGCCGGCAGGCATTCCAGACCGTCGCCCAGCGTCATGCCCGATGCGAAGGCCGCCACATCCTCCGGGCCCAGCGCCCCGTCCACTCGCGCATAGTACCGCTTGTCCACATGGTGCTTAGGGCTCAACAGCCGGTGAGCCAGCTCGCCGTCATCCGTCAGGAGCAGCAGCCCCTCCGTGTCCTTGTCCAGCCGCCCTACCGGGGAGAGGCCGCGCCGCCGCAGCTCCGCGGGCAGCAGCTCCAGCACCGTCGCCTGCCGCCGGTCCTCCGTGGCGGTCAGCACGCCCGCCGGCTTGTGCAGCATCACATAGGTGAATTTTTGCAGCCGAATGGACTCGCCGCCCACCGTGATGACCGCCGTTTCCGGATCGATCTTTTCCTCTGCGGACACCGCCGCCATACCGTTGACCCGTACCTGCCCCTGTCGCACCAGCAGCTTGACCTCCCGCCGTGACCACCGGCCTGTACCGGCCAGCGCCTTGTCCAGACGCTCCATGCCGCCGCCCCCTCTCCTTCATTTTTCTGATTGTAGCATATCCCCGCCGAAATACAAATATAAAATTGGTGAGAGGTGATGTTTTTGTATGTGATCCATATGCGCTTTTCCCGCCGGAGGTGCCTGCTGGCTGCCGCCGCACTGTTACTCGTCACGGGTATGTCCCTACTGCTGGCTGGCTGCTTCGACGGCGCACATCAGGAGGAGACCATGCTTTCCACCAATGAACAGCGGGTGGCCTACTTGCAGGAGCTCGGCTGGCAGGTATCGCCGGAGCCCATCGAGACGCTGGATCTCCAGCTCCCGGAGGAACTGGCGCCCCAATGGGGCGAATATCTGACCTTGCAGGCCAAGCAGGGGCTTCCCTTCGCCGACTGCGCCGGGCAAGCCGTCCGCCGCTTTACCTACACCGTCGCCAACTATCCGGGCTTCCCGGACGGCGTGCAGGCCAACCTGTTCCTCTGCGGTGACCGACTGGTAGGCGGCGACATCATCGCCACCGGCGAGAACGGGTTCCAGGCTGTGCTGGCATTTCCCAAAAAGTAGACGCGGAAGCCAACGTCCACACGCCGCACTGCAGCGGCAGGTGTGTGCGCCCCACGCATGGACGATATACGCAAAAAGAGAGACACGCTCGCGCGTGTCTCTCTTTTTAGATCATCTGATCCGTTTCCCTCGGTCGGAAATTACGCCTCGACGGCGATGACAACGCCGGAACCGACGGTACGGCCACCCTCACGAATAGCGAAACGCAGACCGTTCTCGATAGCGATGGGGGTGATCAGCTCAACCTTCATGTCGACGTTATCGCCGGGCATGCACATCTCAACGCCCTCGGGCAGAGTGATGACGCCGGTCACGTCGGTAGTACGGAAGTAGAACTGGGGACGATAGTTGTTGAAGAAGGGGGTATGACGGCCACCCTCGTCCTTGGTCAGAACGTAGACCTGACCGGTGAACTTGGTGTGGGGATGGATGGAACCGGGCTTGGACAGAACCTGGCCGCGCTCGATCTCGGTCTTCGCAACACCACGCAGCAGAGCGCCGATGTTGTCGCCGGCCTCAGCGTAGTCCAGCAGCTTGTGGAACATCTCGATACCGGTAACGGTGGTCTCGCGCTTCTCATCGGACAGACCGACGATCTCGACCTTCTCGTTCAGGTTCAGAATGCCACGCTCCACACGGCCGGTAGCAACGGTACCACGGCCGGAGATGGTGAACACGTCCTCAACGGGCATCAGGAAGGGCATATCCTCCTTGCGGTCGGGGGTGGGGATCCAGGTGTCAACAGCGTCCATCAGCTCCTTGATGCAGGCATACTCGGGAGCGTTGGGATCGGTGGACTCGGAAACCAGAGCGTTCAGAGCGGAACCACGGATGATGGGGGTCTCGTCGCCAGGGAAGCCGTAGAAGTCCAGCAGCTCGCGGACTTCCATCTCCACCAGCTCCAGCAGCTCCTCATCGTCGACCTGATCGCACTTGTTCAGGAAGACCAGCACGGAGGGCACGTTCACCTGACGGGCCAGCAGCAGGTGCTCACGAGTCTGAGCCATGGGGCCGTCGGAGGCAGCGATGACCAGGATGGCGCCGTCCATCTGAGCAGCACCGGTGATCATGTTCTTGATATAGTCGGCGTGGCCCGGGCAGTCAACGTGAGCAT
>ERZ506982.791-NODE-791-length-9687-cov-4.43574_pt1 | contig 9687 bp, 7 predicted proteins | sample MGYA00512886_ERZ506982 | MGnify/ENA metagenome assembly ERZ506982 | reverse complement strand
GGCATCGAGGGGGATCTTCCGAGTCCGCTGCATATCCCGTCCGGCTGCCGTTTCCACACCCGCTGTCCATATGCGACCGATCAGTGCAGACAGCAGGAACCGGAACTGGAAGAGAGAACGCCGGGTCATATGGTGGCATGCTGGAAAAAATAAAAAGAGTGAGGAACAGATAAAAATATGCTTTCAAAAGAACTTTACCGGACCTATGTCCAGATTCTGAAAGATGAACTGGTACCGGCGATGGGATGTACCGAACCAATCGCCATCGCTTACGCGGGAGCCGTAGCCAGAAAGACACTGGGAGTCCTGCCGGAGCGGGTGGAGGTTGCGGTCAGCCGAAATATTATAAAAAATGTAAAAAGCGTGGTTGTTCCACATACCGGTGGACTGCGTGGAATCGAAGCCGCCGCAGCTGCCGGAATCGTGGCAGGAGATGCTGCGAAGGAACTGGAGGTCATCTCCCATGTGGAACAGGAAGACATCAAAGCAATGGGAACCTTCTTGAAAGAGGTTCCGTGCAGTGTCTGTGAGGCATCCTCTGATCTGATCTTTGATATTCAGATTACTTTATATCACGGAGAAGATAGAGCGAGTGTACGGATCACCGATTTCCACACGAATCTGGTGCATGTGTCCAGAAACGGGGAGATTCTTCTGGCAAAAGAGATTACCGGAAAAGAAGAATCCGCACTGGCAGACAAATCGACGCTTACCATAGAAAAAATCTTTGCATTTGCAAAGGAAGTGGACCTTGCAGATGTCCGGGAAGTACTGGAACGTCAGGTTCGTTACAACATGGCGATCGCCGAGGAAGGGCTCTGTGGTAATTATGGAGCCAATATCGGAAAGGTCCTGTTGGCCACTTACGGCGATCAGGATGTCAAGGTGCGCGCCAAAGCCATGGCGGCTGCCGGTTCCGATGCAAGAATGAATGGCTGTGAACTTCCGGTAGTGATCAATTCCGGAAGCGGCAACCAGGGAATCACAGCTTCTGTCCCGATCGTGGTTTTTGCAAAAGAACTGCAGGTATCGGAAGAGACGATGTACCGGGCTCTGGTGATCTCAAATCTGGCAACGATCCATATCAAAGAAGGAATCGGCAGACTTTCCGCATACTGCGGTGCAGTAGGAGCCGGATGTGGCTGTGGCGCAGGGATCGCCTACCTGTACGGAGACGGCAAGAAGGAGGGCGAACATGCCATTGTCAACGGTCTTGCTATTGTATCAGGTATGATCTGCGACGGAGCGAAAGCATCCTGCGCAGCGAAGATCGCATCCTCTGTAGACGCGGGAATCCTTGGTTACTTTATGTATAAGAACGGACAGCAGTTTATCGGCGGTGACGGTATCGTAAAAAAAGGAGTGGAAAATACGATCCGCTGTGTTGGTAAACTGGCATCTGAAGGTATGCTTGAGACAGACCGGGAGATCGTGCATCTGATGATCCACGGATAATACATACAGAAAAATAAGCTCCTTTTGCATGAAAAGAACGGTTAGTTGTATGAAACCAAAACGCAAAGGGGGCTTTACTTTTTGGACAAAACGTGATAAAAGTATAGAGGAGTAACTATTCGGTAAGAATATCCTGTGAGTTCTTTTGACAGGAACTGTTGAAAGAACTCACAGGATATGCAGACAAAAATTCAGGGCTGTTTTAGAGAAAACAGCCCTTTTTGGGCGTTTTTCAGGAGGTAAAAAACATGACAAAGATTGACATTATTTCAGGATTTTTAGGAGCCGGAAAAACAACACTGATTAAAAAACTGCTTTCTGAAGCTTTAAAAGGCGAGCAGGTAGTGCTGATTGAAAATGAATTTGGAGAGATCGGTATTGACGGAGGATTCTTAAAAGACTCCGGTATCGAGATCCGTGAGATGAACTCCGGATGTATCTGCTGTTCTCTGGTAGGTGATTTCGGAACTTCTCTGAAAGAAGTGATCACAACCTATCATCCGGATCGTATCATCATCGAGCCGTCAGGTGTGGGCAAACTGTCTGATGTCATCAAAGCGGTAAAAGGTGTGGATGTGGACTGTGAGATCAGCCTGAACAGCTATACAACGGTAGCAGATGTAAACAAATGTAAAATGTATATGAGAAACTTCGGTGAGTTCTTCGAGAACCAGTTACAGTATGCAAGAACGATTATTCTGAGCCGTACCGATACACCGAAGGCTACCGAAGAGAAAGTAGCCAAAGCAGTCGCTCTGATCCGCGAAGTGAACAAGGATGCAGTGATCATCACCACTCCAATCGAAAAACTGGACGGTGCACAGATTCTGGAAGCTATGGAGCAGGGCAGAGAAGAAGACGAAGATTTCTGCCCGGTATGCGGTGGACATCACGATCATGACCACGAGCATGAGCATCATCACCATGATCATGATGGCGAGTGCGGATGTGACCATGACCACGAGCATGAACATCATCATCACGACCATGACGATGAGTGCGGATGCGGACATGACCACGATCACGAACATCATCACCATGATGGCGAGTGTGGATGCGGTCACGATCATCACCATCACCATGCGGATGAAGTATTTACAAGCTGGGGTCGTGAGACTGCTAAGAAATATACAAAAGAAGAGATCGAAGCTGCACTGAAGAAACTGTCAGAAGCAGAAGATCTTGGTGTGATCCTTCGTGCTAAAGGTATGGTGGACGGAAAAGACGGACAGTGGATCTACTTTGATATGGTTCCGGAAGAGTATGAGGTACGCACCGGTACTCCACAGATCACAGGTAAGATCTGTGTGATCGGTTCCAAGATGGCAGAAGACAAAATTGCTGAAATTTTTGGAGTGAATGAGTAATGATGAAGAGAGATGTTCCCGTATATTTAATTACAGGATTTTTAGAGAGTGGTAAAACCCAGTTTCTGGATTTTACCATTCATCAGAGTTATTTTCAGATTCCGGACAAAACGCTTCTGATTCTCTGCGAAGAGGGAGAAGAGGAGTACGATGAGGAAAGCCTGAAAAAAATGAATACGGTGATCGAGATCATCGAAGATCCGGAAGACTTTAACGCGGATACCCTGCAGATGTTGAATAAAAAACATCAGCCTGGCAGAGTCCTGGTAGAGTACAATCCGTTGTGGTCTGTAGATAAGTTCTATCAGACCGATATGCCACGTTACTGGGATCTGGCACAGCATATCGTAACCGTGGATGCCAGCACCTTCCAGATCTATATGAACAATATGAAATCTTTATTCATGGAGATGATCCGAAACGCGGACCTGGTAATTTTCAACCGCTGTCAGGATGAACATCCGCTGGCAAACTTCCGCCGCAGCGTCAAAGTTGTCAATTCCAGAGCGGAAGTGGTATTTGAAAATGAAGAGGGCGAGATCGACGATATTTTCCAGGATGAGATGCCATATGATATGAACGCGGATATCATTGATATCGAAGATATCGATTATGGTATCTGGTATGTGGATATGATGGATAACCTGGACAAATATGTGGATAAGACCGTCCGTTTCAAAGGACAGGTGTTGAAAAGTCGTGAGCTGAACGCAGGATTTTTCGTGCCCGGACGTATGGCGATGACCTGCTGTGCGGACGATACCCAGTTTATCGGCTATATCTGTAAGAATCCGGCAGCCAAGAGACTGCGGATCGGCAGCTGGGTAACGGTAACTGCAAAAGTTAAAGACGAATTTATGGAAGTATACAACGGCAGAGGTCCGGTATTGTACGCAACAGAGATTGAAGCGGCAGAAAAACCGGAGCAGGAGCTGGTATACTTCGGCTGATGAAGGAGTTATCATTATGTATCTGATCGTAGGCCTGGGCAATCCGGGAAAACAGTATGAAAATACCCGCCATAACGTGGGATTTGACGCGGTTGATCTTCTGGTGGATGAGTATCGCGTACCCTCTTCGGGAAAACAACATAAGGCAATGTACGGAAAAGGAGTGATCGCGGGTCAGAAAGTGATCCTGGCGAAACCGCTGACCTACATGAACCTGAGCGGGGAATCAGTGAGAGCCTTGGTAGATTATTATAAGATCGACCCGGAAGAAGAACTGATCGTGATCTATGATGATATCAGTCTGGAACCGGGAAAGATCCGGATACGGAAAAAAGGAAGTGCGGGTGGCCATAACGGGATCAAAAATATTATCGCACAGCTGGGCACTCAGAACTTCCAGAGAATCAAAGTTGGAGTCGGAGAAAAGCCGAAGGGCTGGGATCTGGCAGATTATGTGCTGGGACACTTTTCCAAAGAAGACCGGGGACTGGTGGATGACGCGCTGAAACGCGCGGCAGGGGCTGTGGAACTGATGGTACAGGGAGAAGTGGATCAGGCGATGAATCAGTTTAACTAGAAAGGGAAAACGATGGATGCATTCGTACAACCATTATATGAACTGGCCGATTTTGATGCGATCATAAGACAACTGAAGAAACCGGGAATCGTACAGGTTTCCGGATGCCTGGACTCCCAGAAAGCTCATTTTACCAATGGGCTTCTCCGGGAGTTTCCTTTTCGACTGATCGTTGCGGAAAATGATCTGAAAGCCAAGGCATTTTATGAGGATTTTCGGCTGTATGATCCGGAAGTACTGTATTATCCGGCGAGGGATCTGATCTTTTATCAGGCAGATATCCATGGTAATCTTCTTACCAGACAACGGATCCAGGTGCTTCGCGCACTGCTGGAGCGGGAAGAAGTGACGATCGTTACTTCAATCGACAGCTGCCTGGACTGTCTGGTGCCGCTTGCCGTGTGGAAGGAAAAAGTAATAAAGATTCGCAATGACAGCGAGATTGACCTGGATCGGATGAAAAGACATCTGTTGGAACTTGGGTATGAATGGGCGGCGCAGGTAGAGGTTCCGGGACAGTTTTCTATCCGTGGTGGAATCATGGATGTATTTTCTCTGACCGAGGATAATCCGTGGCGTATCGAACTGTGGGGAGATGAGGTGGATTCCATCCGCAGTTTTGATGCGGAAAGCCAGCGCTCGATCGAGAATCTGGAGGAGATTACGATCTATCCGGCGACGGAAGTAGTGCTGGATAAGGAGACGATCCGACAGGGCATCAAAGCCATTGAAAAAGAGGCGCAAAAGAGTCAGAAAAAGTTCCGGGACGAGATGAAGACAGAGGAAGGGGCGAGAGTCCGCCAGATCGCCGCTGAATTAAAAGACCAGTTAGAAGAGATGGAGCATATTGCCGGAGCAGAAAGTTTTGTCCGGTATTTTTATAAGAAAACAGAATCGTTATTGGAATATCTGCCGGAGAACACGCTGGTTGTGATCGACGAGCCGAACCGGTTGACGGAACACGCAAAGACAACAGAAGAAGAATTCCGGGAGAGTATGATTCACCGTCTGGAAAAGGGGTATCTTCTGCCCGGACAGATGGAAGTGATCCGAAACCATCAGGAAGTAGTGCATCGGTTTCATCAGATGCATACACTGTCGTTGTCCACGATGGAGCCACGGGGAACAGGGTGGAACTTCACTATGGAGATGCAGCTGACTGTAAAATCGGTCAACCCGTACAACAACAGTTTTGAGATGCTGGTAAAAGATCTGTTGCGCTGGAAAAAATCCGGTTACCGGATGCTGTTGTTATCCCCTTCGCGAACAAGGGCGGCCAGACTGGCAAAAGATCTGCAGGATCAGGAACTGTCAGCTTTTTACAGTGAGGATCCGGAAGAACTGATCCAGCCGGGACAGATCAAGGTCACCTGGGGACGGGTAAGCCGTGGCTTCGAGTATCCGATGGTCAAATACGTGGTGATCTCGGAGACGGATATTTTCGGCAAAGAAAAGAAGAAAAAACGGAAAAAATCCCAGTACAGCGGAAAGCAGATCCAGAGCTTTTCGGAGCTTTCCGTAGGAGACTTTGTGGTTCATGAAAACCACGGGCTGGGCGTGTACCGCGGCATCGAGAAGATGGAAGTGGATGGTGTGGTGAAAGACTATATCAAGATCGAGTATGCAGGAAAAAGTAACCTGTATATTCTCGCCACCCAGCTGGATGTCCTGCAAAAATATGCCGGTTCTGATGCGGCAAAGACACCGAAGTTAAACAAACTCGGCGGACAGGAATGGAAGAAGACCAAGACGAAGGTCCGCGGAGCTGTAAAGAATATCGCAAAAGATCTGGTGGCACTGTATGCAGCCAGACAGCAGGAAGCCGGATTCCGCTATGGACCGGATACGGTATGGCAGCGGGAATTTGAAGAGATGTTTCCATTTGAAGAGACGGAGGATCAGCTGCAGGCGATCGAGGCGGCAAAGCAGGATATGGAGAGCCCGAAGATCATGGATCGGCTGATCTGCGGAGATGTGGGCTATGGGAAGACGGAGATTGCGATCCGTGTGGCATTTAAGGCGATCCAGGAGGGAAAACAAGTGGTTTATCTGGTTCCGACCACGATCCTTGCACAGCAGCATTACAATACATTTGTACAGCGGATGAAAGATTTTCCGGTGCGCGTGGACCTTCTGTGCCGGTTCCGTACCGCCAGCCAGCAGAAAAAGACAATCGGAGATCTGAAAAAAGGTCTGGTGGATATTCTGATCGGCACCCATCGGGTGTTGTCCAAAGATGTGCAGTTTAAAGATCTGGGACTGCTGATCATCGATGAGGAACAGCGCTTTGGTGTTACCCACAAAGAAAAGATTAAGCAGATGAAACAGAATATCGATGTCCTGACCCTGACAGCGACGCCGATTCCGCGAACTCTTCACATGAGTCTGATCGGAATCCGTGATATGAGTGTTCTGGAAGAAGCTCCACAGGACCGTACACCGATCCAGACGTATGTGATGGAATATAACGATGAGATGGTACGAGAGGCGATCAGCCGGGAACTGGCACGCGGTGGTCAGGTGTATTATGTATATAATCGTGTCAACAACATTGAAGAGATCACCAATCAGATCCGAAAACTGGTTCCGGAGGCGAGCGTGGCATTTGCCCACGGACAGATGAGCGAGCGTGAACTGGAAAAGATCATGTATGGATTTATTAACGGAGAGATCGATGTTCTGGTCTCCACAACAATCATCGAGACGGGGCTGGATATCTCGAATGCCAATACCATGATCATCCATGATGCGGATCAGATGGGACTTTCTCAGTTGTATCAGCTGAGAGGAAGGGTAGGACGATCCAACCGGACCGCATACGCTTTTCTGATGTACCGGAGAAATAAGATGTTAAAAGAAATCGCAGAAAAACGCCTCCATGCGATCCGCGAATTCACCGAACTGGGAAGCGGGATCAAGATTGCCATGCGTGATCTGGAACTGCGTGGTGCGGGCAATCTTCTGGGAGCGGAACAGCACGGTCACATGGAAGCGGTAGGATACGATCTCTACTGTAAAATGCTGAATGAAGCCGTACAGGAAGCAAAAGGAATCGAAGTACAGGAAGACTTCGAGACGACGATCGACCTGCAGATCAATGCGTACATTCCGGAAAAATATATTCCGAATGAATACCAGAAGCTGGATATTTACAAACGGATCGCGGCGATCGAGAACCGGGAAGAATATGAGGATATGATGGAAGAACTGCTGGACCGTTTTGGAGAACCGCCGAAGATGGTGCAGAACCTCCTCGCAGTGGCAAGCCTGAAAGCCATGGCTCACCGGATCTATCTGACCGAAGTTAAGCAGCTTGATGACAGCCTGAAACTTACCATGTATGAGCGGGCGAAGATTGACACAGCGAAGATACCGGAGATACTGAATCAGTATCCGGAAGAACTGCAGTTTAAAGTCGAAACAAATCCGTATTTTCTGTATCGTCCGAGAAACCGAAAGGCAAAGGAAGCAGTGCCGATGCAGGAGAAGGCGACTGAATTACTGACGGTCATGCAGTGTCTGGTATAAGTGCAGGCAAATTCCTGAGAATAGGAAAACAAGAGAAGAGCGCTTGGTTACTGTTTACTGGCAATATCCCGCGAGGCGTTTTTTGTGAGTGAAAGTCACAGAAAACCCGAGACATATCGCGCGAGTTTATGCGGTCAGCATAAATTCTGTGCATCGCGAAGCGTGTTACTGAGAATGTAGTGAACAGTAACGAGCGCTTGTGAAAAAAGATTGAAATAAAAGGAAAAAAGTTGCCCCATAGGAGGAAATAGTCTATAATAAATGCTATTAGTGAATAAATGTACTCTCGGAGTACATAAAAGGGTAACGGAGGAAAACATGAGAAAGTTAAATAAAACCGCAGCATGTGGGATTCTGGCAGCTGCTCTTGCAGCAGGTACACTGTCCGGATGCTCAAAAGCAATTGATGGAACAAAAACCGTAGCAACTGTAGGAGATGAAAAAGTAACATTGGGTCTGGCAAGTTATATGGTAAGAGATCAGCAGGCACAGACCACGAGTTATTATAATATGCTGATGTCACAGTATGGTGTCAGCGGTTCTGCATCCAATGTATGGGATCAGAAAGGAGACGATGGAAAAACTGTCGGGGAAAGCTCCAAAGATGGTGTCATGACGACAATTAATCAGTTGTATGTACTGAAAGCACATGCGGCAGATTATGACGTTACGATTACGGATGATGAAGAAAAAGCCATCAAAGAAGCAGCAGCGGAATTTATCAAAGATAACGATGAAAAGATCTTGAAAAAACTGGCAGTATCTGAAGATGATATTGTTACGTATCTGGAACTGGTAACGATCCGCAGCAAGATGCATGATCCGATGACTGCAGATGTAGATACCGAGGTCAGCGCCAATGAAAAAGATCAAACAAGAGTCACTATCGTAAAAGTTTCTACAGAAGGAACAGAAAAGGATGATGATGGTAATACCATTGATCTGACCGATGAAGAAAAAGCCCAGAAAAAAGACCTGGCACAGCAGGTGCTTGATAAAGTAAAAGCATCCGATGACGTGGCAAACGCAGATATGGATGCACTGGCAAAAGAGGTAGATGACAGTTTAAGTGCGACAGCACCGGCATTTACCACAGCGGGAAGTACCGATGATACACTGGATGAGGCGGTACAGGATGCAGCTCTGGAACTGAAAGACGGAGAAGTTGCTGACAGTGTGATCGAAGGCGACGACGGTTATTATGTAGTACGTCTGGATAAGATGCTGGACGAAGATGCGACAGAAAACAAAGAGAAGACGGTTATTTCAGAAAGAAAATCTGATCTGTTTGACAGCACACTGGAAGACTGGGTAAAAGAAGAAAAGATTAAAGTCAAAGATAAAGTATGGGATCAGATCACAGTCACCGACAGTGTATCTTTTGTATACAAGAGTGCCGACAGCAGCGATGATACAAAATCCAGTGACGCACAGGACAGTACAGAAGATACCTCTTCACAGGATAACAGTGAAGACACTACAACAGAAGACACAGCAGCAGAGGACAGCGCTGAGTAAATAAGATTTATAGAGAAAAAAGCGGAGGATACAGAGGATGAGTGTAGTACAGTGGACGACAGGAATCCAGCATATCGGAATTCCTACATCAGACATAGAAACAACGATCCGGTTCTATGAAGGTCTGGGATTTCAGACCATGCACACGAATCAGGTACCTGCCAACCAGGCAAAAGTTACTTTTTTGCAGCTGGGGAACCTGATGATCGAGACCTACGCCGAAGGTGGCAACGGCATTCTTTTTCAGAGGATGAGCTGAAAACACTGACAGATGATATTGAAACGATACGAA
>ERZ506982.783-NODE-783-length-9766-cov-4.74524_pt1 | contig 9766 bp, 7 predicted proteins | sample MGYA00512886_ERZ506982 | MGnify/ENA metagenome assembly ERZ506982 | reverse complement strand
TCCGAGCTGGACAGTGCCCGCGCTGCCGGTGGGCCGCTGCTCATCACCGTGCCTTCCACCGGCGGCGGTGCTGCCGGTAAGGACCGCCTGACCCGCTATATCCGCGAGGCCATCGGCGTGAAGATTTGAGAGGTGTGACCATGAACGAATTAGATACCCGCGCCGAGCGCTTTCTGGAGTCCATCCGCGCCGAGGGCGAGGCTGCCTGCGCTGCCATCCGTGAGGAGACCGAGCGCGAAGTCACCGGGCGGCTGGACGAGACACGCCGGGCGGAGAATGCCCGGGTGGAGCGCACCCTGCGCTTTGAGACCGAGCGCGCGCGCACCCGCGCCAACCGTGACCTGAGCGCCGCGCGCATGGCGGCCCGCGCCAAGCTGGCCGACCAGCGCCAGAAGATCGCGGACGAGACCTTTGCCAAGGCAAAGGCGCAGTTGGCGGATTTTGCCGCCAGCGACAAGTACGCTGCTTGGCTGCAGACCGAGACCGCCGCACTGGCCGAAGCACTGGGGGAGAACGCCAACCTTTCCGTCCGCAGCATCGACCTGCCGCTGCTCAAGGGCGTCAAGCTGCCCGTAGGCACGACACTTACGGCCGATGACAGCATTGAGCTGGGCGGCCTGAAGGGCGCGAACGCCGCCAAGGGGCTGGCTGCCGACGACACGCTGGCAGCACGGCTCAACGCCCAGCACGAGTGGTTCTTGGAAAACGCCGGGCTGGAGATCAATATTTGAGGGGCAAAGCAATGGAAAATAAAATTTACAGCATCAACGGCCCCGTTGTCACTATCAAGGGCAAGACCGACCTCGAAATGATGGAGATGGTCTATGTCGGCAAGGCCCGCCTTGTCGGCGAGGTCATCCGCATGAACGAAAAAGAGACTACGATTCAGGTCTATGAGGAGACCGGCGGCCTGAAGGCAGGCGAGCCTGTCGAAAGCACGGGCGGCCCGCTGTCGGTAACGCTCGGCCCCGGTATCCTGCGCAATATTTACGATGGCATCCAGCGTCCGCTGCCCGCCATTGAAAAGGACATGGGCAGCTTTATCGAGCGCGGCGCGCATGAGCCGTCCCTTGATGAGCAAGCCAAGTGGGATGTGACCGTCACTGTCAAGGCAGGGGATACCCTGACCCCCGGCCAGATCTACGCCACCTGCCCCGAGACCCCGGCCATCCAGCACCGCTGCATGGTGCCGCCGATGGTTTCCGGTACCGTGACATGGGTTGCCGCCAACGGCAGCTACACCGTCAACGAGCCTGTTGTCAAATTGACCGATGCCAAGGGCAAGGAGCACACGCTGACCCTCTGCCAGAAGTGGCCAATCCGAACCCCGCGCCCGTCTGCCGAGCGCATGACCTCGCCCCGGCCGCTCATCACCGGCCAGCGCGTCATTGATACGATGTTCCCGCTCGCCAAGGGCGGCGCAGCGGCCATCCCCGGCGGCTTCGGCACCGGCAAAACGATGACCCAGCACCAGATCGCAAAGTGGTGCGACGCCGATATCATTATCTATGTCGGCTGCGGCGAACGCGGCAACGAGATGACGCAGGCTTTGCAGGAGTTCAGCGAGCTGGTCGACCCCCGTACCGGCAAGAGCCTGATGGATCGTACCGTGCTGATCGCCAACACCTCCAACATGCCTGTTGCCGCGCGTGAGGCATCCATCTACACCGGCATTACGCTGGCTGAGTATTACCGCGACATGGGCTACCACGCCGCCATGATGGCCGACTCCACCTCCCGCTGGGCTGAGGCCCTGCGCGAGATCAGCGGCCGTCTGGAGGAGATGCCCGCCGATGAGGGCTATCCTGCGTACCTGCCCAGCCGTCTGGCGGAGTTTTACGAGCGCGCCGGTTATGTCAAGACGCTGAACGGCGCGGAAGGTTCTGTCTCCGTTATCGGTGCTGTCAGCCCGCAGGGCAACGACTTCTCGGAGCCTGTCACCCAGAACACCAAGCGCTTTACCCGCTGCTTCTGGGCGCTGGATAAGTCGCTGGCCTACGCCCGCCATTATCCCGCCATCAACTGGAACGACTCCTACAGTGAGTACCTCGGCGACCTCGGCGGCTGGTACTACGACAATGTCGGCCACGACTTCATGTCCTGCCGTGAGCGCATCGCCAACCTGCTGCTGCAGGAGAACAACCTTATGCAGATCGTCAAGCTGATCGGCTCCGATGTACTGCCCGATGACCAGAAGCTGACGATCGAGATCGCCCGCGTTATCCGTGTCGGTTTCCTGCAGCAGAACGCCTTCCACGCTGTGGACACCTATGTCCCGCTGGAAAAGCAGCTGAAGATGATGGAAACCATTCTGTACCTGTACGACAAGTGCGCCGCGCTCGTTGCCAAGCAGGTGCCGGTCAGCCGCCTGCTGGCCACCGGCCTGTTTGACGAGCTGGTGCAGATGAAGTATACCGTGCCCAACGACGATTTTGGCAAGCTGGACGAGCTGCACAAGCAGATCGACACCAAGCTGGCCGCCGTGGCACAGGGCTGATGAGGAGGGAACAACATGATTCTGGAACATATCGGACTTTCCCAAATCAACGGCAGTCTGGTCGTGCTGGACGATGTCAAGGGCGTGCAGTATGACGAAATGGTCGAGCTGCACCTCGATGACGGTTCGACCCGCGTCGGTCGTGTCGTCCGTGTGGACGGTGACCGCTGCGTCATTCAGGTGTTCGAGGGTACGCGCGGCCTGAGCCTTGTGAACAACCGCACCGTCATGACCGGCCACCCGATGATGATGGACTTGAGCCCCGAACTGCTGGGCCGCGTGCTGGACGGTCTCGGCCGCCCCATTGACGGCTTGGGCGATATCTACCCGGTGGCCCGCCGCGATGTCAACGGCGCGCCCATCAACCCTGTCAGCCGCGTTTACCCCCGCAACTACATCCACACCGGCATTTCCTCCATCGACTGCTTGGCTACGCTGATCCGCGGCCAGAAGCTGCCGATCTTCTCCGGCTCCGGCATGAAGCATAATGAGCTGGCCGTCCAGATCGTCAAGCAGGCCAGTGTCGCCGATGGCTCCGACTTCGCCATCGTCTTTGCCGCCATGGGCGTCAAGAACGATGTGGCCGCCTACTTCCGTGAGAGCTTTGAAAGCTGCGGCGCGATGGAGCGCGTTGTCATGCTGCTGAACCTTGCCAATGACCCGATCATCGAGCGTATCATCACCCCGCGTGCCGCGCTGACGGTGGCCGAGTATCTGGCCTTTGATCTGAATAAAAATGTGCTGGTCATCCTGACCGATATGACAAGCTACTGCGAGGCCCTGCGTGAGTTCTCGTCCTCCAAGGGCGAGATCCCCGGCCGAAAGGGCTTCCCCGGCTACCTGTATTCCGATCTGGCCAGCCTGTATGAGCGGGCCGGCATCATCAAGGGCAGCAAGGGTTCTGTGACGCAGATCCCGATCCTGACGATGCCCGGCGATGACATCACCCACCCGATCCCCGACCTGACCGGCTATATTACCGAGGGTCAGATCGTGCTGGACCGCGGTATGGACGCCACCGGCCTGTACCCGCCGGTCTCCGTGCTGCCCAGCCTGTCCCGTCTGATGAAGGACGGCATCGGCGCGGGCTATACCCGTGAGGATCATGTCACCCTGTCGAACCAGCTGTTCGCCTGCTATGCCAAGGTGCAGGACGCCAAGGCACTGGCAAGCGTCATCGGCGAGGAGGAGCTGTCCCAGAGCGATAAGCAGCTGATGGCCTTCGGCCGTGCGTTTGAGCAGGAGTTTATCGGTCAGGGCAACACCGACCGCACGATGGAGCAGACGCTCGACCTCGGCTGGGAGCTGCTGGCTGCGCTGCCCCGCAATGCGCTGGATCGCTGCGACGCCGAAACGCTGGATAAATACTACGAGCCTGCCAAGGCGAGAATCGAGAAAGATAAAAGATAATAGATAAAAGATAATAAAAAATGTGGCGTTTTGGCCGAAAGGCCAAAACAAAAATCCGTAGTACCGGCCGTAAGCTGCACGGGCGCATATGGAATGCACCCCTACGGGTGTAGAGGAATTTTGAGGCGGTGCGCCAGCGCCGCGAAGTACCATATTTATTATCTATTATCTTTTATCTATTATCTAAAGTCAAAGGAGTACCCAATGGCACAGCAGGTTTTTCCTACAAAATCTAACCTGATGGCGACCAAGCGCAGTCTGGCGCTGGCCGCGCAGGGCTATGACCTGATGGACCGCAAGCGCAATATCCTGGTGCGCGAGATGATGCAGCTGATCGACCGCGCGGCAGGTATACAGGACCGCATCTCGGCGGCCTATGCCGAGGCCTACGAGGCCCTGAAAAAGGCCAATATCATGTTGGGCTCTGTCGGCGGCTATGCGGCCGGTGTGCCGGTGGAGCGCGGCGTGCAGCTCAGCACCCGCAGCGTTATGGGCGTGGAGCTGCCCACCCTCAAGCTGAACACCACCTCGCCGCTGGGGCTGTACTTCGATCTGGAATCGACAAACGGCACCCTCGATGTGGCCTACCTCAAATTCAATGAGGTCAAGACCCTGACGGTCGAGCTGGCAGAGGTCGAGATCAGTGTTATCCGTCTGGCCGAGGCCATCCAAAAGACCCAGAAGCGCGCGAACGCCCTCGGCAATGTGCAGATTCCGCAGATGCAAAGGACGATCAAATCCATTGATGAGGTGCTGAGTGAGCGCGAGCGTGAGGAATTCAGCCGCTTAAAGGTCATCAAGGCGCAGAAAGAGAAAGAAGAAGCGTGACCCTTGCGGGTGCGCTGTAGGGGCGAGCATTGCTCGCCCCTACTTTTTTGCTGTGGAATTTTCACAAAGGCCGCGCTACTTTTCCAAATGGCGCTGTCAAAAAAATAACGGTATAATAGGCTTGAAAGCTGAAATCATCGGCCAAAAGCCGATACAATAAAAGGAGAGAATTTCTATGGCAAGTCGTATTGTTCTGAACACGATCTCTTATCACGGCCACGGTGCGATCGAGAATATCGTTCCCGAGCTGACCTCCCGCGGTTACAAAAAGGCTTTTGTCTGCTCTGACCCCGATCTGATCAAGTTCGGCGTCACCAAGAAGGTCACCGACCTGCTGGATGCCGCCGGTTTTGCCTACGCTGTCTACAGCGAGATCAAGCCCAACCCCACCATCCAGAATGTTCAGGACGGCGTTGCCGCCTTTAAGGCTGCCGAGGCTGACTGCATCGTCACCATCGGCGGCGGCTCCTCGATGGATACCGCAAAGGCCATCGGCATCATCATCAACAACCCTGAGTTCGCCGATGTCCGCAGTCTTGAGGGCGTAGCCCCCACCAAGAAGCATGCGGTCTTTACCATCGCCGTGCCCACCACCGCCGGCACCGCTGCCGAGGTCACCATCAACTATGTTATCACCGATGTCGAGAAGAAGCGCAAGTTCGTCTGCGTTGACACCAACGACATCCCCGAGGTCGCAGTTGTTGACCCCGATATGATGTCCAGCATGCCCAAGGGCCTGACCGCCGCCACCGGCATGGACGCCCTGACCCACGCCATTGAGGGCTACATCACCAAGGGCCACTGCACCATCTCCGATATGTTCCATCTGGAGGCCATCAAGCTGATCTCTGAGAATCTGCGCGGTGCTGTGCAGAACACCCCGGAGGGCCGCGAGGGCATGGCTCTGGGCCAGTACATCGCCGGCATGGGCTTCTCGAACGTGGGCTTAGGCATCGTGCACAGCATGGCGCACGGTCTGTCTGCCCTGTATGACACCCCCCACGGTGTTGCCTGCGCCATCATCCTGCCCACCGGTCTGGAGTACAACAAGGCTGCCGCCGGTGAGCGTTACCGCGCTGTCGGCAAGGCTATGGGCGTGAAGGACATCGACGAGATGAACGACGCCGAGGCCGCCGATGCGACGATTGCCGAGGTCAAGAAGCTCTCTGCCGATGTCGGCATCCCCGCCGACCTGAAGGGCATCCTCAAGGAGGAGGATGTTCAGTTCCTGGCGGAGTCCGCCTTTGCCGATGCCTGCTGCCCCGGCAACCCCCGCGACACGAATGTCGAGGAGATCAAAGAGCTGTACCGCAGCCTGATGTAATTTAGTATTACATAATTTAAGAGGGTATCTGCTGAAATGGCAGGTACCCACTTTTTGTTATTGCACTGTAGGGGCCGGGCATGCCCGGCCCGCAGCCTTCCCGTAAAATCGCTTTTGCCGTAAGGTTGCGGGCCGCACATGTGCGGCCCCTACAGAGCGGCAAAATTTGCAGGGCACGGCGGCGGGATAATATAAGTAGGGGAGGCATTCATGCCTCCCGGGGTGTTGGCGTTGCCGCAAACCTCCCGGGAGGGATAAATCCCTCCCCTACAAATATTTGGAATTTTTCGCCGAGGCCTTTTTGTAAAAAGGCCGGAAAACCCCCGTTAAGAATCCGAATCCAGCTTCAGCACGGCGGTGAATGCCTCGCTCGGCAGGGTCACGCTGCCCAGCTGGCGCATCTTCTTTTTGCCTTCCTTCTGCTTTTCCAGCAGCTTCTTCTTACGGGTGATGTCACCGCCGTAGCACTTGGCCAGAACATCCTTGCGCATGGCCTTGACCGTCTCGCGGGCAATGACCTTGCCGCCCACAGCGGCCTGCACAGGGATCTCAAACAGCGCGCGGGGGATGTTCTCCTTGAGCTTTTCGCAGATGCGGCGGCCCTTGGCGTAGGCATTGTCGGCAAATACGATCATCGACAGCGCGTCCACAACCTCGCCGTTGAGCAGGAAATCCAGCCGGACGAGCTTGCTCTCGTGCCAGTCCTCCCACTCATAGTCGTAGCTGGCGTAGCCGCGGCTGCGGGACTTGATCGCGTCAAAGAAGTCATAGACGATCTCGCCCAGCGGGATCAGGTAATGCAGGTCAACGCGGGTCTCGTCCATATATTTCATGTCCACCAGCACGCCGCGCTTCGTCTGGCACAGATCCATCAGCGGGCCGACATAGTCGTTGGGGGTGTAGATATGGGCGTTGACGAACGGCTCTTCCTGCTTGACGATGCGGGTCGGGTCGGGATAGGCGGAGGGGTTGTCGATGATCTCGACCGTGCCGTCGGTCAGCGTCAGCCGGTACTGGACGCCGGGGGTCGTGGTGATCAGGTCAAGGTCGAACTCGCGCTCAAGACGCTCGGTGATGATCTCCATGTGGAGCAGACCGAGGAAACCGCAGCGGAAACCAAAGCCCAGCGCCGCACTGGTCTCCGGCTCAAAGGTCAGGCTGGCATCGTTGAGCTGCAGCTTTTCCAGCGCATCCTTCAAATCGGGGTAGTCCGCGCCGTCGGCGGGGTAGATGCCGCAGAACACCATCGGCGTCACGGTGCGGAAGCCGGGCAGCGGCTCCGGCGTGGGGTTGGCGGCCAGCGTGACGGTATCGCCGACGCGGGTGTCGCGCACGGTCTTGATGCTGGCGGTCAGGTAGCCGACCTCGCCGGCCTCCAGCTTGTCGCAGGGGGTCAGGCTGGTCGCACCCATGTGGCCGACCTCGACAAGCTGGAACTCGGCACCGGTGCTCATCAGGCGGATGGTATCGCCGGGCCGGACGGTGCCCTCAAAGATGCGCACATAGACGATAACGCCCTTGTAGCTGTCGTAGATCGAGTCAAAGATCAGGGCCTTCAGCGGAAGCGTCGGGTCGCCGGTGGGGGCGGGAACGTCCCGCACGACGCACTCCAAAACGTCCTTAACGCCGATGCCCAGCTTGGCGGAAACGCGGGGCGCCTCCATGCAGGGCAGGCCGATGACATCCTCGACCTCTTTGGCAACGGCGTCCGGGTCGGCGCTGGGCAGGTCGATCTTGTTCAGGATGGGCACGACCTCCAGATCATGGTCAAGCGCCAGATAGCAGTTGGCCAGTGTCTGGGCCTCCACGCCCTGGCTGGCGTCCACCACCAGCACGGCGCCCTCGCAGGCGGCCAGACTGCGGCTGACCTCGTACTGGAAGTCTACATGGCCCGGGGTATCAATGAGGTTGAACTCATAGGTCTCGCCGTCATCGGCCTTGTAGCGCATCGTCACGGCGCGGGCCTTGATCGTAATGCCGCGCTCCTTCTCGATGTCCATATTGTCCAGCACCTGATCGGTCATGGTGCGCTTGTCAACGCTGTCGGTCAGCTCCAGCATACGGTCGGACAGGGTGGATTTGCCGTGGTCGATGTGGGCAATAATACAGAAGTTGCGGATGTTTTTGCGGGCCATCAGGTTTCCTCCAAATCGTTCCAGATCTCGCAGATCTTGCCGTTCTCTTTGTATACGCGGGGCACACGGCGCGCCAGCCCGCAGACAATTTCGTAGTTGATGGTCTGGGTCTTGGCCGCAATGGTGTCGGCGGTGTCGCCGCCGCCCGGGCCAAAGACTGTGACCTCGTCACCCATCTTGACATCAGGAATGTCCGTTACATCGAGCATAGTCTGATCCATGCAGACGCGGCCCACCACGGGGGCAGTGTGGCCGTGTATGTTCATGACGCCAAGCCCGCCGGACAAACGGCGGGGGTAGCCGTCGGCGTAGCCCACGCAGACCGTGGCAACGCGCATCGGGCGCTCGGCTGTGAAAGTGCGCCCATAGCTCACGCTCTGGCCGGGCTGCAAGTCCTTGACAAAGGTCACAACGCATTTCAGCGACATGACCGGCTGCAGGGCAGGAAAGCGGACGTCGTCGCTGGGGTCAAGCCCGTACAGGATGATACCCGCGCGGGTCATATCGTGCCGCCACTCGGGGTGGCGCAGCTGCGCGGCCGAGTTGGCACAGTGTACGGTGCCGGTGGCAAAGCCATCGGCCTGCAAACGCGCTACCACCTTGGCAAACAGCGCATGCTGCTCATCGGTGTAGGCGGTGTCCGCAGGGGTGTTGCTGTCCGCCACGGCAAAATGCTGGAACACGCCGCAGATATCCAGCCCCGGCAGGGTGTACAGGGCTTCCAGCTCGTGGATCGTCTCTTCGAAGCCGGAGCGCACCGCAAACCCGATGCGCCCCATGCCGGTGTCGATCTTGAGGTGGACTTTCGCCTTGACGCCCGCCTGCACGGCAGCGTCGGAGAGCGCCTGCGCGTACTCGGTGGAAAAACAGGCCGTGGCTATGTCATTTTCTGCCAACACTGCCGCATAGGACGGGTCAGCAAAGCCCAGAATCAAAATCGGTTTTGTGATGCCGCTGCGGCGCAGGTGCCGTCCCTCGCCCAAGCTGCTGACGGCAAACGCCGCCGCACCGGCCTGCTGCAAGGCGTGGGCGATGGTCGTGTCGCCGTGGCCGTAAGCGTCGGCCTTGACAACGGCACAGATATCGCCGCCTACCGCGCGGTGGATATATTCAAAATTGCTGCGCAATGCTGTCAGGTCGATCTCGGCCCAGCAGTGCTTTTCCAGTGCAAGTCTACTCATAAACGCCCATTCCTCCATAACACTTAATTATACCATGGAAACAGCGTTCCCGCAACTAATTTTCGCCGTCCGCATTCGTGCAAAAATGCGTGCCGTCCGTCTCGGCCCATTTGCCGTGTACGCGCTGCACACCAACGATCCGCAGCTTGGAGTGTAGAAAGTGCTGCTCACGGTAAAGGCTGAAATAACTCGACAGCATGTAGGAAACGGCACAGGCCAGTGCAAACAGGGAGATGCACTGCCCGCCAAAGACCTCGATCGCCAGACAGATGGACGCCAGCGGGCTGTTGGTGCAGCCGCAGAACAGCGCAACCATGCCCAGCGCAGCGCCCAGCTGCGGCGGCAGACCCAGCAGCGGCGCGGCCACGCAGCCAAAGGTCGCCCCGGTGAA
>ERZ506982.773-NODE-773-length-9879-cov-4.57879_pt1 | contig 9879 bp, 7 predicted proteins | sample MGYA00512886_ERZ506982 | MGnify/ENA metagenome assembly ERZ506982 | reverse complement strand
AAGTGAGGCAAAAACGCGTGTACTCCACGCCGAAGCGGACTACACCGGGGCGTGGCTGGGGCTGTTCGACCAGATTGTGCGCTACGGCCATACCGTTACCAACGCAGACCACCCGTGTTTGGTGGAAGGGCGCTACGTAATGGCTCCTTCGCCCATACCCCGCTTCGACACGATGAGGCTCGATATGGCTCAGAACCTGACGCTTTTGGGCGCGGGTCGCGAAAAGAAAATCTACGCCGTCCCACCCTTTACCCATGTTCATCCGCTCGATTTCGAAGATTACCCCTTTTCGGTAGAGAGCTTTGAGGGGAAGAGCTGTCGCTTGTGCGGTGCCGCCGATGCATACCTAGATGAATTGGTGGACGAGGAAACGGGCGAAACCTATTACCAATGCAACGACACGGCGTACTGCCAACAAAGGCGAGAGGAGGGGCGCAATGAATAAGGTGCTCGTTGTGGATGAAGGGCCCTGCTTGCAGGTGCGCCATGTGTCAAAGCGCTTTGGAGAAGGCTGCGACTATTGTTTGGGCGGTGGCGAGTTGGAGCGCAACATCTGCCCGAAGTGCAAGACCGTGCATGCGGTTCGCGATGTAAGCTTGGATTTGTATCCCGGTGAAATCGTGGGAATCGTGGGTGAGTCGGGTAGCGGCAAATCCACTTTTATGCAGTGCCTGTACTTCGACCAGGTTGCCACTGCAGGCACAGTGCGCGCTGTTGCCTACGATAACGGCAAGGCGAATTTGCTGGAGCTTTCCTCGCAGCAGAAGCGCAAGGTGCGCAACACGGTGCTGGGCATGGTGTATCAGAACCCGTATTTGGGCTTGCGAATGAACTTTTCCTCCCTTTCGAATATTGCCGAGCAGATGATTGCCGCCGGCAATCGCAACGTGGAGTCGATGCGTGCTCGTGGCAATGAGCTTTTAGGGAAGGTGAACATCCCTCTTTCACGCGCAGGGGATGCCCCGGCAACGTTTTCCGGCGGCATGCAGCAGCGCGTTCAGATTGCCAAGGCACTTTCGAACAATCCTCCCGTGCTGCTTTTGGATGAAGTTACCACGGGCCTAGACCTTTCCGTGCAGGCCAGTGTTCTTGACTTGATTCTGCAGATCAAGCGCGATTTCGGCGTAAGTATGCTGGTGGTAAGCCACGATCTGGGCGTTATTCGCATGCTGGCCGATCGCACGTTCGTGATGCTGAACGGGCAGGTTGTGGAGCATGGTCTTACCGATCAGGTTCTGGAAGATCCTCAGCATTCCTACACTCAGCAGCTGGTGTATTCGCTGCTGTAAATGGGCACCTTCGCCCAGTGGCGCTTTTTCGAGCGCCGCATAGATTGATAACCCAATGCAAGGAGAAATGCATTTATGGAAGCAAATTCGCTTGTGATTCGCGGAGGCAACGTGGTTGCCGAAGATGCGATTCTGCCCAATCACGACATCGTTGTTGAAGATGGAACCATTGTGCGCATTGCGCCGACGCTTGCCAATGCTCGCACGGTCGATGCGCAGCTTGACGAGAGCACGTCGGGCATGGTGGTTGACAGGGAAACCGGTTTCCCTGTGGTTGATGCGCGTGGTGCGTATGTGGCGCCGGGCATGATCGACGTTCATTCCGATTACATCGAGTCGGTGGCATCGCCGCGACCGAGCGTTGTTATGGACCTGCCAACTTCGCTGTACAAGGTTGACCGCGAGCTGGTTTCCCATGGCGTAACCACGATCTACCATTCGCTTTCGGTGTATGGGGCTAAGATTTTCGACCACAAGCCTATTCGCAATTTCGAGAATGTGAGCAAGCTTGCCGAAAGCATTTCGGATATGCGTGAAAGCGAAGAGCACGACCATCTAATTCGCCATCGTTTCCATCTGCGTTTGGAGCTTGATTCCGTCGACCGTGTGGACGAAGTGTATAACTACCTGCAGGACGGCAAGGTGGATTTGATCTCGTTTATGGATCATACGCCGGGCCAGGGTCAGTATCGTGATTTGCTGGTATTCAGCGACACCATCAAGGGGTACCGTGACGGCATTTCCGATGAAGAGGTTGCCGCCATCGTTGAGGAGCAGCAAGCTGCCGACAAGATTGGCCCCGAGCAGCTGAGCGAGCTTGCAGAGCTTGCCCGTGAACAGGGGATTTCTCTTGCTTCACATGATGACGATTCAAAGGAAAAGCTCGATTACATGGGCGCATTGGGTGCTTCAATTTCCGAGTTTCCCGTTGATATGGAAACGGCGCGCGATGCACATGAGCGAGGCATGTTCACCTTGGCGGGCGCCCCGAATGTGATGATGGGACATAGCCATGCGGGCAACCTTTCGGCGCGTGAAGGCGTGACTCAGCGCGTAATTACCATGTTGTGCAGCGATTACTATCCAGCGGCCCTTATCGATGCAGTGTTTATCCTTCATCGCGAATGCGCGATGCCTCTTCCCGAAGCGTTTGCGTTGGTGACGGCTAATCCTGCCAAGGCGGTGGGCATCTATTCCGAAGTTGGCACGCTTACGGTTGGCAAGCGTGCGGACATTCTGCTGGTGCGCGAAATCGGGTGCGCGCCCGACGTACAAACCACCACGCCGGTTGTTACGCGCGCTTTCGTAGGCGGCAATTCAGTGTACCGTTCGCATTACCCCGATCAGCCCCACGGCTACGATCGTTAGGGGCTGCCATGAAGGAGCTTCTGAAAATCGACGATCTTTCCAAGTCGTTTGTGATGCACCGTGTGGAGCGCCGCATTCTGGGTTGCCAGCACATTAACCTTTCGCTTATGCAGGGTGAATTTGTGGGCATTACGGGGCGCAGTGGGTCGGGCAAATCGACCATTCTGCGTTGCATTTATCGTACCAATTTGCCGGAGTCGGGTGCTATTTGGTATGACTCGGAATCGTTTGGGGCGCTTGATTTGTGCCAAGCAAGTGAACGTCAGATGATCTACCTGCGCAAATACGAAATGGGCTACGTTTCGCAGTTCTTGAATGCCCTGCCGCGCCAAACCGCCTACGACATCGTATTGAAGAGCGCCCTTGAAACTTTCGGTGCCGATGAGGAGGAAAAGGCAACATGGGAAACCGAGCGCATGCTGCGTCATTTTGACATCGATGAATCGTTGTGGCTGCTGTATCCGCGTACGTTTTCCGGCGGCGAAAAGCTTCGCTTGAACATTGCCTCTGCCATGATCAAACAACCACGTTTGCTGTTGCTCGACGAGCCTACTGCTTCATTGGATGCGGCGTCGAAGGTGAAAGTGCGTGAGCTGATCGAGCAATTGAAGGCGCAGGGAACCACGATGTTGGGAATTTTCCACGACCTCGAGTTCATGGAGGGCCTGTGCGACCATGAGTTCAATATGCAAAAGGGAGAGATAGTGCAATGAGCGAATGGCAGGGTACCAAAGAGCGCACCGCACGGGCGTTTCGGCAGGAGCCGCTGTGGGATTTGCTGGGGGTGCAGCCTGGCAGGGAATTTCGTGCCGATCTGCATGCGCATACGACGCTTTCCGATGGGTCGGATTCGTTTTTGGAGCTGATGGGGAAGGCTCGCGTGCAGGGGATTACTCATTTGGCGGTAACGAATCACGACACCACCGTTGGGCTTGATGCCGTTCGGCAGCAGACAGCAGAGCATGGATTCTCGGTGGTGTGCGGTGTAGAGATAAGTGCGTGGGATTCGACCGCAAAGCGACGCGTACATCTTTTGGGATTGGGCATGCCCGCCGATGCCCCGGCGGTGCGCGACTTGTGCTCGGGCACCTTGGAGCGTCGCACTGCCAATACGGCGTGGCAGATGCGACAGCTGCTTGATGCCGGCTACGATGTGGATGTTGAGTATGCGGCGCAGCTTGCTGGACAGTCGACGGGGTTCTACAAGCAGCATTTGATGGCAGCATTGACCGATGCCGATTTCAGCAGCGCAGAGTACCAATTCCTGTACAAGATGCTGTTTAAGGGCGGTGGTATTGCGCAGCGCGATATCGAGTACGTTGACATGCGCGATGCCGTGGCTGCCATTGCGGCTGATGGCGGGTTGCCTGTTTTGGCCCATCCCGGCCAGTTCGACAATTACGAGGCGTTGCCTGCGCTCGTTGACGCGGGGCTTGCGGGCATCGAGAAGTATCACCCTGATCACGACTATCGCGATACGCAGCTGTGCGAAGAGCTTGCTGCGCGCTATAGCCTGTTTTGCACGGGCGGCTCCGACTACCACGGACGCTTCGGCAAGGTGCCGTACCCTGGCTACCGTTTTATAGTGGGCCAGGCGTTTTAAGGTGGGAAAATAGGGACAGGTACCAAATTTCCACTCACGCTATGGTGCACAAAAACAGGGCCTCGCTCAATAGAGCCTCGCTTGCGAACTAGAACCGCCTCCCATCTCTTGGACGCAAGAGATGGGAGGCGGTTCGTTTTATTGTAGGTGGGCCTACTTGTTTGGCGGGAATCTGTTACCCGCCTATATGCCGAGGCCGCCCATGTTGTGGAAACGCTTCTGCAGCATGTCGGTGGGGTAGGCAGTGTCGCAGAATTGTTCAATGGGATTCTGCGGCGGAATGCCATCGGTGCGGGCATCGGCGCGCAACAAAACGATGATGGTCGTAGCGATGTCGAGCGCCATGAAGATGGAAAGCGCTGCCGTTGCCACACGGTACGGGGCGCCGGTGGTGTTCACGCGGTTGAAGATGCGCTGACATAATTGCAGGCCAACCTTTACCCACAGCACGCCAATGGTGCCCCAGATCAGGCAGTGGAACACGTCGGTGCGCCCGTCGAAATTGAGGGGGATGTTCAGGTAGCTCCATGCCACCACGCCCCAGAACGTTTCCATGGCCCAGCTGGCGAAGTACTCAAGGCTGCCGCCCACCACAGCACTCACCGCCAAAAGCAGTGGGACTCCTTTGTCCTGTAAGGGCTCGAGCAGCATGGTTAGCAGAACTGCCGCCAACCCGTAGATGGGAGAAAAAGGACCCCAGATGAAACCGGCGCGGCTTTCCAATTCGCCGAATGCCAACAGGTGCTGCAGCGTTTCGCCCAAAAGGCCTACGACGGACATGCCCATGAAAATCCAAACCAGCTGCCCTGGATGTTCGGCAAGATGCGTTTGCTCGTGGGTTGCCGAAGCGGCATGACGGTTAAGTTCGCGAGCAAGTTCCACCACGGCAATCCTTTCGTTCGGGGGCTTGTTATTTGCTGGCAATGCGGCTCCTTTTAAGGGGAGGGCGCTGCGCTGTTCGACGCTGGTGCGGTATCGGTTGCATGCGGTCTCCTTCGGAGGGCGCTGTGCTTGATGCGCGTTTGCGCGACGCTCCGTGGGGCCTGGCACATTCGGCATGCGTTTGCGCGGGGATCGCACGAGAGCGATTTTCCTGCGTTGCCCGATGCATGGACGCGCCAAGGACCTTTTGCGTCACCGTTCCGAGGTTATGCACTCGGCGCGCGTTGTCCGCCGTCCTGTGGAGGTCGGCGCACTCGGCGCGCATTTGCGCAGTACCGTCTATTGTAGCCCTCGCGCTTTGCGGCGGGCGAAAGAGGCAGGAAAATTACACCGCTTCGCGGCCCTTGCCCCGCATTCCCTGCTTCGCATCCACCTGTTTGCTAGGTGCTACTCCAGCACGTCGCGGCATTCAAAGAGGGTGGATGCCAGGTTCGCCAGGCGGACGGTGTACAGGCCGCCGTCGGGCGAATTGGTCATGGTGTTCATGAGGTAGGTGGTGCCGTCGGTGCACTTGATGAGCCCCGCATCGCACAGGCCGGTGAAGCGTTCACGGCCAGAGCACCAGCCTGCCTTGTTGAGCACAGCTTCGACTTCTTCGTCGTCGCTCACGCCAGAGCGGATGAACGACACGTTCGTCTGCTCGTAGAGCGATGTCAGGTTCTGCGCGGTGGGCGTATTGGTTTTGAGGTACTGGTACGTGTGCAGCCACAGCAAGGCGGATTCGCGCGCGGAATAGCGCGGGAAGTGCGTGTCGTGCATGATCTCGGAGTCCACGCCGCAGGAATTGAGCCATTCGGCGAACCCTGCGCTGTCGTAAGTGTTGCGCAAGCTGCTGAATGCGCTGTTGTCCGAGTGGAGGATCATGGGTTGCATCAGGGAATATATGGACGACGAAACGCCGGAGCCTGCCGCTTCGCTGCCGGATGGGTAGGAAGCGTCGTTGTCGCCCAGGTGTTGGCACAGGTAGGCGGCGTAGGGACCCTTGAACGAGCTGGCGCCGTATACGCGCGAGTCGAGGTTGTAGGCGATGCCCTTGCCGGTGCTCAAATTGATGAGCGTGAAGCCAACGGTGTAGCCGCCGCCTTCGATGTTCTGGGTGGCTGCTGCAAGGGATTCTTGCTGCTCTTCGGAAAGCGATGCGGCATCTTCGCCCTCCATCAGGGAAAACGTGCCAGGGGCGGTGGCGAAGGAATCGATGCCGTTGAGCGCATCGGGCGTGAGGCGTTGAGCGACGAGTCCCGCTGCTGCTTCGTCTGCGGCAGCATCCGTGGTAGTTGCAACGGCGTTTGCTGCGTAGCTCACAAAGCCGCTGCTTAGGGGGATGCCATTAGGGGTGGGTCTGCTGCTTGAAGCCACGGCTGCGCCGATGCCCACTACGACGCACAGCGCAATGGCTGCAGCGATGGCAGAAGCCTTTTTGTGCAGACCGAGGAAGTCTCCGGCCTTTTTGAGATATGCGGACGGTATCTCTTTTGCGTGAGCGGCGTGGTCCTCGCCGGATATTGCCTTTGCAGCGTGGGAGCCGCGGTCCTTGTCAGATGCTGCCTTTGCTGCATGAGAGCCGCGGCTCTCGCCAGATGCCGCCTTTGCTGTGAGGGCGCCGCTGCGATCATCGGACGAGGTTTCTTCTGCGTGGGAAGAGCTGTCCACCGCTTCTTCGCCGGCGCTGGCGGCGTGCTTGGGGTCGTGGATTGCGTCGTCGTGCTCGGGAGAGGCGTTGCCGCCGCGTTCCACCGAGGTGACGTTGTTGCGCTCCGGCGAGACGGTGCCGTTGCCGTCGTGCTGCATTGCTGCCGTGTTGTCGTGTTCCGATGGGGAGGCGTTGCCGTGTTCCGATGGGGCGTCACCGCCGTTGCGTTCCGATGTTGCCGCGTTGTTACGCTCTGGAGCGGCGGTGTTGCCGCGTTCCGATGGTGTCGTGCTGCCATATCCGGATGGTTCGGTGCCGTTATCGCGCTCGTCTGTGCTATTGATGTAAGTATCTTTTCCGCTCATGTTCGCCATACTACGCGAGTACGTTTTCGGTGCCGTTTCTTGGTGAAAGGCACCAAAATATTTTCATGGTTTCTTGGACGTGCCGGCGTGCGTTGTTGAATTGGCCGACGCTTCGCTCGGGCGGTGTCTTCCGGCTACGTGGCGCCGCTGCGATTTCGCAGCAAGGCCGGGCAGCCCAGGGCCTTCTCGGCAAGATGTCGTTGAGGAGTATTCTTGAGGGAGGCTGCCGTGGCAAGATATTGCTACGGTGCGTTCCTGGGCTGCCGGCCATGGTGATATTTCGCCGTGGTGCGTTTTCAGGGCTGCCGACAGTGGCAATATTTCGTCGTGATGCCCCCCCCGGGGGGCGCTTGCCGATGGCAAAATGCTCGCGAACTGCGCTCTCCGGCGTCCGACAGTGGCAAGATATCGCCGTGGTGCGTTCCCGGGCGGCGATCCGTGGCAGCTTTTTCGCTTCATGCGTTCCCGAAGGGGCTTCGGACGGGAAAAGCGCCCCTTCCTGGCAGCATATCGCCGCCATGCATCCGAAACGAGCCGGCTTTGGCGAGATATGCGCGCCATGCATCCGAAAAGCCCCGCAAACGGGCGTTCGGAGATGCACCGCGCGAATATCTTGCCATGAAGACGCCCTTTTCGCTGCGCGGGCCCCTCAGATCATGCACGGCGCGCGGATCTTGCCATTCCTGGGTGCTCCGTTTGAGCGCTTTGATCTTTCTTGGGTGGGGCGGCCGCCGAGATGATGCGCACCGTGCGCCGCCATGAGCTTTAATCTTTCTCGGGCAGGGGCGGTGCTCGCGGTTCGCGCACTGCCCCCCCCTGCTTTGTGCGGGCGGCGCGGTTGTTTCGCGGGTTCGCCCACATGCAGCTTCTTTTCGCTCGCATCGCTGTCGTCGCGTCCGCGACGATGCCGAAACGGCGGGATCGTATCGTTTACTGCAGAAAACGTGGCGCTGTGATGGTGTTTCGTTGAATTGCCGTTGTTCCGCGGTACTATTCTGAAAGATATCGTGCCTGTTTACGCAAAACGGGTTGTGGGACCAACGATGGCGGCGGCCATCAGAATAGGAGATGAAGCTGTCGTGAACGACTCCGACGGCGGCGGTCGATGTTGCTCGACCCGAAAACGCACCGCACAATGCAATAACTCTCTTTTTGGTCCCGCGCGGTCTTTGTCTTCGTGTGAAGAAAAGGCTGCGTTTCTGTATTCAGATACTGCAGCGCAAGCAGCGTCGCAGCTTTTCCTTGCGCGTGACTTATGCCTGGGTGTGCGCAAGCGCCTCTCCTTGTTGGCGGACGTAACGCGCCTCATGCCCTTCCCCAAGGGGGAGATGACCGTGTAATTTCGGTTTTCTCGGAAAGGGCGCAAAGCGCACCGATTCCCCTTTAGCGGAAAAGCAGGCTGGCCCTCTTTTCCGATCCCGTTCCCACAATGAGAAATGGCAGATCTGTTTCTCGCTCGCTTACGCAAGGAGTTTTGTACCTACATGCCTATTTGGTTAAGTTTGATACTGGTTGTTCTGTTTCTGCTGATGAACGCATTTTTCGTTATCGCCGAGTTTTCCTTGGTGCGCGTACGTAAATCGCAGATTGAGATTTTGGTGGAAGAAGGCAAGAAGGGCGCCAAGCGCGCGCTCGAAATGGCCGACAACGTTAACGAGTACCTTTCCGCTTGTCAGCTTGGCATCACGCTGGCTTCGCTGGCATTGGGCTGGTTGGGTGAGCCTGCGTTCGCCGCGCTGCTTCATCCGATCTTCGTGTTCTTTGGCTTGCCCGACACGGCGGTTACTGTTATTTCGGTGGGTATTGGCTATTTCATCATGACCACGCTGCATGTGGTTGCCGGCGAGCTCATCCCTAAGAGCATGGCTATTTTGAAGACGGAAACTTACGCGCTGCACACAGCGGGCCCGCTCCATGCGTTCTACCGCATTACGTACCCCATCATGTGGCTGTTCAACGCCACCACCAATGGCGTTATGCGCCTGACCGGCCACGATACCAAGAATGAATCCGAGGCTTATTCCGAGGAAGAAATCAAGCTGTTGCTTGAAGAAAGCGCTGAGAGCGGATCCATCGAGCAGGATCAGTACCAGTACCTGGACAACATTTTCGACTTGGACGACAAGGACGCGAAGGCCATTATGACACCCCGCACCGAGGTGCTGGCTATCGACTACGACGATGATCTTGAAACGAATCTCGACTTCATGGGGAAGAACAAATTCACGCGTTACCCCGTGTTCCGCGAGGACAAGGACAACATCGTGGGCTTCGTGCACATCAAGGATGCTTACTTGCTGCCTGAGGGCTCCACGATGAAGGACCTGAAGATTCGCTCTATCCAGGCGGTGCCGGAGAGCATTTCCATCGCGAAACTTTTGCAGGTGTTGCAGGCTAAGCACACGAAAATCGCCGTGGTGGTTGACGAGCATGGCGGCACGTCCGGCATCGTTACCATGACCGATGTGGTCGAGCAGATTATCGGCCGCATGGAAGACGAGTATCTCCACGATGATCAGGATGAAATTCTGAAGGTAGGCGAGCATCATTACTTGGTTGACGGCTCGTTGCCGGTTGACCAGTTCGTTGAGTTCATTGGATTTGAGCCCGTGCCCGTGTTCGACTACGAGACTGCGGGTGGCTTGATGCTCGACCTGCTGGACAAGATCCCCGCCGAGGGCG
>ERZ506982.768-NODE-768-length-9939-cov-7.39073_pt1 | contig 9939 bp, 5 predicted proteins | sample MGYA00512886_ERZ506982 | MGnify/ENA metagenome assembly ERZ506982 | reverse complement strand
AATTTGCGGAAGGTGAGGTTGAACCATGCGGCACGGGCAATCTTTGCCATGTCGGCAGCTGTGGTGTAATGTGTTTCGTCCGGCAGACCGTTCGGATTGTTGAAATGTGTGTTGGTGCATCCGAACTGACGGGCTTTCAGATTCATCTGTTCGACAAATTTTTTGGTAGAACCGGAAGTGAGTTCTGCGACTGCCAGAGTCATTTCGTTAGCGGACTGAAGCATGACGGCCATCAGTGCCTGTTCGATTGTAAATTCTTCGCCGGTATCTGCGTAGATACTGGAGCTGTTGGACTCGGTAATGCTGCGGGCTGCGGATTCAGTCATGGTAAATTTGGCGGATGGATCCAGATTCTCGCAGCCGAGAAGACCAGTCATGATCTTTGTGATGCTTGCCGGATACTGTGCCTTATCAGCGTTTTTGGAGTAAAGGACGGTACCGGAGAGCATGTCGACAAGGATTGCAGATTCTCCTTCGATCTGAGGTGCTTTTACCCAGCCTTCGATGGAATCTGTATCGGCGGGCTGGTTGTAATAAGCGGTGTGTGGGTCGGGTGTTGGTGTGGCCGTGACCAGAGGGGCGCCGTAACTGTCTGTGGCAAAGACAGGGACTGTCTGTGTGATAAATACGGCAGAGCAGAGTGTGCCGGTCAGAAGACGCCGGAGTGTTTTCTTTATATTCATATGTGTACCTTTCTGATATTAAAATGTTGGAGCAGAGGTCGAGATAGTGTTGACCAGGCTATATACACATGCCATGAAATATCCGGATTCTGTATCAGGTTCGAGAATTCAGAAGTACCAGAGGTACATGCCTTTGCTAAGAGCGTATGAAAAAAAGTCAAACTCGCTGATGCTCAAACAGTGCCTTTTTTTCATACAACGCAAAGATTTGTACCTTAGGTACTTCTACAAATTCTCTCAAGCGATACAGAACCGGATATTTCAGACATTTCTTCTACCTGTTCTCACACATCCCTCTTATCCTTCAGCCCTCATATTGTTAATATTAAAGTCCTGGCTAGCGGGGCGGGGAGGTCTTTGACCTGTTCGAGGGCGTTCGCCGCCCCGCGGTCCGGGAGGGGAGAAGAAGCGGATGAGAGGGGAAAGTATTGAAGATTACAGAGGTTGTCGTTTCAGCAAACATTTCTATGTATTGTGGCAGGAACACCAGCGAGGCTTCCGGAATTTCGGTTGTGCTAGCGATGGCTGCGTTGCTCTGTTTGAGCGAAGCGAGTTTGCAAAAGCAGTCATCAATAGGCGCACGGCCGAAAACCGGAAACGCAAGCTATGTTCCGCGCTACGATACATAGATAATCGTTTGCGTGAAAGGATGTGTATCTGTAACGTCAATATTTCTCTTCATGCGCTTTTATTTCCTATAGTATATCATTCTTTCCAATTATACTGTAATCGTTTTTCTCATACAAGGGTCAAATCCATGTAAAATCCCCGGAAAACCCTGATCAAACCGCCCAAATATCGCAAAAAGACCTTGACATATCGAAAAACATCACCGTATAATAAAACAGCACATATAAAATAAGCAAAAACCATGATGGAGACAGTAAATAAAAATGAACACATCAGAGAGCCGGGGACAGGTGAAAGCCCGGTGCCAGTAATTTTTATCGAAGATCACTCCGGAGTTTCTTTCCTGAAATTCTCAGTAAGGAAAGACGGTTTTCCACCGTTAAAGGGAACATGTATCGGCGTTTATTACTACCGGCCCGTACAATGTAACAGGTGGTGCGAATGTGGAAATTGCTTTCGTCCTTTTACAGGACGGAAGTTTTTTTATTTCATTGGAAAAAGGAAAATAACAGAGATTTTTTCCGAGAGAATTTAAAGGAGGAATTTGTTGTGTACCAGAAGGTAGATACGAACCTGAATTTTGTAGACCGCGAAAAACAAGTAGAAAAATTCTGGAAAGAAAACCATATTTTCGAAAAAAGTATGGAAGACCGTAAAGATGATCCTACTTATATGTTCTATGACGGACCGCCGACCGCAAACGGCAAACCACACATCGGTCATGTACTGACTCGTGTTATCAAAGATATGATTCCGAGATACCGTACAATGAAAGGTTACATGGTACCTCGTAAAGCAGGATGGGATACCCACGGACTTCCGGTTGAGCTGGAAGTTGAGAAGAAACTTGGTCTGGACGGCAAAGAGCAGATTGAAGAATATGGTATGGAGCCATTCATCCAGCAGTGTAAAGAAAGTGTCTGGAAATACAAAGGAATGTGGGAAGACTTTTCTTCAACCGTTGGTTTCTGGGCAGATATGGAAAATCCATATGTTACTTACCATGATGATTATATCGAGTCTGAATGGTGGGCACTGAAAGAAATCTGGAACAAGAAACTCCTGTACAAAGGATTTAAAATCGTTCCTTACTGTCCGCGTTGTGGTACACCACTTTCCGCGCAGGAAGTTTCTCAGGGATACAAAACAGTCAAAGAACGTTCAGCAATCGTTCGTTTCAAAGTTGTCGGTGAAGATGCATACTTCCTTGCATGGACAACAACACCATGGACACTTCCGTCCAACGTTGCACTTTGCGTGAATCCGGATGAGACTTACTGCAAAGTAAAAGCAGCAGACGGTTATACTTATTACATGGCAGAAGCTTTACTTGATAAAGTTCTCGGCAAACTTGGGTCCGAAGAAACACCGGCATACGAAGTACTTGAGAAATATATTGGTAAAGATCTGGAATACAAAGAATATGAGCCGCTCTTTGCATGTGCAGGAGAGGTAGCAGCAAAACAGAAAAAGAAAGCTCACTTCGTTACAGCAGATAACTATGTAACTATGAGTGATGGTACCGGTATCGTTCATATCGCACCGGCATTCGGTGAAGACGACAGCCGTATCGGACGTAACTATGATCTTCCGTTTGTACAGTTTGTAGACGGTAAAGGTGATATGACAGCAGAGACTCCATATGCAGGAATCTTTGTAAAGAAAGCTGATCCGCTTGTACTTCAGGATCTTGATAAAGAAGGAAAACTCTTTGATGCACCGAAATTTGAGCATGACTATCCGCATTGCTGGAGATGTGATACACCACTGATCTACTATGCACGTGAATCCTGGTTCATTAAGATGACTGCAGTCAAAGATGACCTGATTCGCAACAACAACACCATCAACTGGATTCCGGAGAGCATCGGTAAGGGACGTTTCGGCGACTGGCTGGAAAACGTTCAGGACTGGGGTATTTCCAGAAACCGTTACTGGGGAACACCACTGAACATCTGGCAGTGTGAATGCGGACATATGCATTCTATCGGAAGCCGCCAGGAACTCTTCGAGATGAGCGGTGACGAAAAAGCCAAAACAGTAGAGCTTCACCGTCCATATATCGATGAGATCACACTGAAATGCCCGGAATGTGGTGGAACCATGCACCGTGTACCGGAGGTAATTGACTGCTGGTTTGATTCAGGAGCAATGCCTTTTGCACAGCATCATTATCCATTTGAAAATAAAGAACTCTTTGAAAAACAGTTCCCGGCAGATTTTATTTCTGAAGCTGTTGACCAGACAAGAGGATGGTTCTATTCTCTGCTTGCCGAGTCTACGATCCTGTTTAATCAGGCTCCATACAAGAACGTTATCGTTCTCGGACACGTACAGGATGAGAATGGTCAGAAGATGAGTAAATCCAAGGGAAATGCCGTCGATCCGTTTGATGCACTTGAGAAATACGGTGCAGATGCAATCCGCTGGTATTTCTATATCAACAGTGCTCCGTGGCTGCCGAACCGTTTCCATGGCAAGGCTGTTCAGGAAGGACAGCGTAAGTTCATGGGTACTCTGTGGAATACTTATGCATTCTTTGTACTGTACGCAAACATTGACAATTTTGACGCAACAAAATATACTTTAGATTATGACAATCTTCCGGTTATGGATAAATGGCTTTTAAGCAAGCTCAACTCCGTAGTGAAGACTGTCGATGACTGCCTTGCAAACTACAAGATTCCGGAAAGTGCAAGAGCGCTGCAGGAATTTGTAGATGAGATGAGTAACTGGTATGTAAGAAGAAGCCGTGAACGTTTCTGGGCAAAAGGCATGGAGCAGGATAAGATCAATGCTTACATGACACTTTATACTGCACTGGTAACAATTTCCAAAGCAGCAGCTCCGATGATTCCGTTTATGACAGAAGAAATCTATCAGAACCTTGTAAGAAGCATCGATAAAGAGGCAATCGAAAGTATCCATCTCTGCGACTTCCCGGAAGTAAAAGAAGAGTGGATCGACAAAGAGCTGGAAGATGACATGGAAGAACTCCTCAAGATAGTTGTTCTTGGACGTGCAGCAAGAAATACTGCAAATATCAAGAACCGTCAGCCGATCGGTACAATGTACGTAAAAGCGGACAAAGAAATGGGTGAGTTCTATACAGACATCATTGCAGATGAGCTGAATGTCAAAGAAGTAAAATTCGCAAGCGATGTAGAATCCTTTATTTCTTACAGCTTCAAGCCGCAGCTCCGTACAGTAGGACCAAAATACGGTAAACTTCTGAACGGTATCCGTAAGGCACTTTCAGAGATCAATGGAACAGAAGCTATGAATGAGCTGAGAACCACAGGTCTTCTGACGCTGGATATTGATGGAAACAAGGCAGAACTTTCTGAGGAAGACTTATTGATCGAGACCGCACAGACAGAAGGTTATGTAACAGAAGCAGACGGTGATATTTCCGTAGTTCTTGATACAAATCTGACACCTGAGCTGATCGAAGAGGGCTTTGTCCGCGAGATTGTCAGCAAGGTACAGACCATGAGAAAAGAGGCTGGATTTGAAGTTATGGATAAGATCCATATCTATGCAAAAGACAATGATAAGATTCTTGAGCTCATGAAGAACCACAAAGAGGAAATCATGTCTGAAGTACTGGCAGAGGATATGACTCTGGGCACAACCGATGGCTATGTAAAAGAATGGAACATCAACAAAGAGCCAGTTGTTCTTGGTGTTGCAAAAATGTAATTTGTAAACAATACATGCCCGGTAATTTACCGGGCATGATTCGTAAAATTAGGGGAACAAAAAGCGCAGCTTAAGCTGCACAATAAGGAGGAAACGCGATGATCGACAAGCAGTTTAAAAAAGAAGCTTTCAAAGAGAGCGTAAAGGAAAATGTCAAATTTCTGTATCGTAAAAAACTCGAAGAAGCTACACAGGAACAGATTTTCCAGGCTGTATGTTACACCGTAAAAGACGTTATCATTGATAACTGGCTGGAAACACAGAATGCATACAAAGAGCAGGATCCGAAAACTGTTTATTACATGTCCATGGAATTTCTGATGGGTCGTGCTCTTGGAAACAACCTGATCAACCTGACTGCATACAAAGAAGTAAAAGAAGCTTTGGATGAACTTGGTCTTGATCTCAATGTGATCGAAGATCAGGAGCCGGACCCGGCACTTGGTAACGGTGGTCTGGGACGTCTTGCAGCATGCTTCCTTGATTCTCTTGCAACTCTGAATTACAGTGCATATGGATGCGGTATCCGTTATCGTTACGGTATGTTCAAACAGCAGATCAAAGATGGATATCAGGTAGAAGTACCGGATAACTGGCTGAAAGATGGCTATCCGTTCGAACTTCGTCGCCCGGAATATGCAAAAGAAGTTCATTTCGGCGGATATGTTGACGTTGAATATGATCCGGCAACAGGATCAAACAAATTTATCCACAAGGGATATCAGGCAGTAAAAGCTGTTCCGTTTGATATGCCGATCGTTGGATATAACAACAAAATCGTCAACACATTAAGAATCTGGGATGCAGAGCCAATCGTAGATTTCGAGCTTGATTCCTTCGATAAAGGTGATTACAAAAAAGCAGTTGAGCAGGAAAACCTTGCTCGCAATATCGTTGAGGTGCTTTATCCGAACGACAACCACATGGCAGGTAAAGAACTGCGTCTGAAACAGCAGTATTTCTTTGTATCTGCAAGTCTTCAGGCTGCTATCGCAAAATACAAAAAGAATCACAAAGATATCATGAAACTGCACGAAAAAGTTACTTTCCAGATGAACGATACTCATCCGACTGTAGCTGTTGCAGAACTTATGCGTATCCTTATGGATGAAGAAGGACTCGGATGGGATGATGCATGGTCTGTTACAACTAAAGCAGTTGCTTACACAAACCATACTATTATGGCAGAAGCACTTGAAAAATGGCCGGTTGAGCTGTTCTCCAGACTGCTTCCTCGTGTATACCAGATCATCGAAGAGATCAACCGTCGTTTCATTCTTGAGATTCAGGAAAAATATCCTGGAAACTATGACAAGATCAAGAAGATGGCAATCCTCTATGACGGACAGGTCAAAATGGCACATCTTGCAATTGTTGCAGGCTACTCTGTAAACGGTGTTGCAAAACTTCATACAGAAATCCTTAAGAAACAGGAGCTGAAAGATTTCTACGAAATGATGCCGGAGAAATTCAACAACAAAACAAACGGTATCACACAGAGACGTTTCCTGCTTCACGGAAACCAGCTTCTTGCAGACTGGGTAACCGATCACATCGGACCGGAATGGATCACAGATCTTTCTCAGATCAGCAAACTGAAAGTTTATGTGGATGATGAAAAAGCACAGCAGGAATTCATGAACATCAAATACCAGAACAAAGTTCGTCTGGCAAAATACATCCTTGAGCACAATGGAGTAGAAGTAAATCCACGTTCTATCTTTGACGTTCAGGTTAAGAGACTTCATGAGTATAAACGTCAGCTTCTGAACATCCTTCATGTGATTTATCTGTATGACCAGATCAAGAAACATCCGGAAATGGATTTCTACCCAAGAACATTTATCTTCGGAGCAAAAGCATCTGCAGGTTATGCACGTGCTAAGAAAATCATTAAACTGATCAACTCTGTAGCAGATGTTGTAAACAATGATGCTTCTATCGAAGGCAAGCTGAAAGTTGTATTTATCGAGAACTATCGTGTATCCAACGCTGAGATGATCTTTGCAGCAGCAGATGTTTCCGAGCAGATTTCTACTGCAAGTAAAGAGGCTTCCGGTACAGGTAACATGAAATTTATGCTGAACGGTGCACCGACTCTGGGAACCATGGATGGTGCAAACGTTGAGATCGTGGATGAAGTAGGTAAAGAAAATGCATTTATCTTCGGTCTGAGTGCAGACGAAGTTATCAATTACGAAAACAATGGTGGATATGATCCGAGAGTTATCTACAACACAGACGATGAAATCCGTCAGGTGCTGACTGAGCTTGTTAACGGAACTTTCTCTTCTGATACAGAACTGTTCCGTGATCTGTATAATTCTCTTCTTAACCAGAACGGTGGAGAGAGAGCAGACCAGTACTTCATTCTTGCTGATTTCCGTTCTTATGCAGCAGCGCAGAAGAAAGTGGAAGAAGCATATAAAGACGAAAAAGGCTGGGCTCGTATGGCAATGCTGAATACAGCGTGCGCAGGTAAGTTCACATCCGACAGAACGATCGAAGAGTATGTGGAAGATATCTGGCATCTGGATAAAGTTTTTGTAAAGTAAAAAAATTATAAAAAAGTGTTTTTAAAATATTCTGCAAAGGGGACTTCGCCAGTCCCCTCTGCACACCCCTGGGCCTTTTTTAGGATTTCTACGTGTTATAAGTCGGGAGAGAATGGATTAGGGTTCGAACGCCTGGTTATAGTGTGGGGAAGATATCCTGTGTGGGGGACGAATACAGGGAAAATGAAGATGGTAAAAGACTGGATTCTTTGAAAAAAGGGTCTGGTCTTTTTGTTTTCATATAAAAATATGAATATGGAGAAAGCGGAGATATATAAAATAAAGGGAGAGAGAATGGTTTTTGGGGGTACAGAAATGGCGTATCTATGGGGTGGGATGCTTCTGATCGGGATAGTGTATGGTGTGCTGGCAGGAAATGTGGATGAAGTTACGAAGGCGTTTGTGTCGTGCTCGGGCGAGGCGGTCAGTCTGTGTATTTCAATGGCGGGGATCACAGCGATGTGGACAGGGATGATGAAAATTGCGGAGGCTTCCGGGCAGGTTGCGGGGCTGGCGGACAAGATGAGACCACTGATAAGGTTTTTGTTTCCGAAACTGGACACAGAATCGAAAGCGGCGCATTACATATGTCTAAATTTTCTTTCAAATGTGCTTGGATTGTCATGGGCGAGTACAAGTTCGGGTCTGTGCGCGATGAAGGAGTTGAAAGAGCTTCAGTTGCGGAAGGAAAGTACAGTAGCAGGAATGGCACATGACAGAAAGAAAAACGGCATTGGAAATATCGGAATAACTGCCAGTAATGAAATGTGCACGTTTTTGATCATCAATGTTTCTTCCCTGCAGCTGATTCCTGTGAATATGATCGCTTATCGGGCGAAATATGGCAGTGCGGATCCGACGGCAATCGTAGGACCGGCAATCCTTGCCACCGCTGTCAGCACTACAGTGGCAGTGATTTTCTGTAAGGTTCTTCACACCCGTGAGCATGATGGATAAACTCTGCAAGGTGGGAGCGGATCGTTTCCATTTGATTTTTGGTATCAGGATTGCTGTATGGAATCCGGTCTATAATTTTATTGAGATAATCGTGTTCTTTGATGATGTCAAAGCTTGCGCGGAAATAAATATCGCAGAAATGTGCTACGTAGGAAACCCAGTAGTCCATTTTTGTAACACGATCCGGGGAATAAATGCACTGGTTGGACAGAACCGTGTCATAAACTTTTGGTGTAATTGTCTGTGCACCGATGTCCTCACCTGACATACCCATAAATACAGGCAGATCATCTTCCAATTTTACGCGGCAGTTGTCCAGCTTGTCCGCATCCCGGATCAGACGGGCATGGAGAAGCGTTCGCGGATTAGAGATATTTTCTAATTTAAAATTGCTGTGCAGGGCAATTGCAGTGCAGATGATGTCATCCCACTGATTTTCCGGGACAAAACGGCGGATCATGCCCTCTTCAAATAATACCTGTACGCCGTAAGCAGCATGATCCATGGTAGCAGGTTCAAAACTGTCAAAGCGTTTCAGCTGTTCGAAGCGTCCGATGTCATGGAGCAGGGCAATGATCTTTGCCAGCTCGGTATCTTCGGGGGACAAAGCCATGCGGTGGCAGATTTCTTCCATATCGTGCACCACCCCGTAGGTATGTATGATCTTCAGGCGGACCTTATCATTGTTGCGGTCATAGCCATCCAGATAGTGTTCAAATTCGTTTTTTGCGTCTGTATAGTTCATAGAAAGTCATCCCTTTTTACATTTTTCTATAGTATACGAAAATATAGATTGACTGACAAGGTTCGACATAACTGTAGTACATCATGTGCTATAGTGGGATTGTTACCGCCTCCCACCGGTACGGAAAGGAGGTGTGACTATGGATGACATAATAAGTTTTATACTTACTGTCATGGCTGGTGTAGTGTGTCATTGCATCAACAAATGGCTGGACGGTGATAAATAGTCGGTGACCAGCCTGTGGAATAAGCCACCATAAAAAAACGGAATAGAAAACCCCTCGGAATGACGGTCCGAGGGGTTTCGTTTTGGTACTTGGATAGAATAATAAGCTTCTGATGACATTATAGCATATGTTATAATGTCTTACCATATACGAAAATGAAAATCGTTTGACAAGATTCGACAAAATCCGCCATGAAATTTACAATAAAAATTGAACGATGCACACAGCAGCCACCATTCCGGCAAATGAGGCAAGCAATGCCCCCGGTAGTGTGTATCGGGTTTTTTGTACCCCGACAGAACCGAAATAGACACTCATACAGTAAAAAACACTTTCCGTCGCACTCAACATCAACGCAGCCATCAGTCCAGTCGGGGAGTCTGTTCCAAATTGTTTGAAAATATCCAGAAGCAGACCTGTCGCAGCACTGGAAGAAAAAAG
>ERZ506982.755-NODE-755-length-9976-cov-3.73299_pt1 | contig 9976 bp, 6 predicted proteins | sample MGYA00512886_ERZ506982 | MGnify/ENA metagenome assembly ERZ506982 | reverse complement strand
CTTTTTCGCCAACCTGAAGCAGCTGACCCAGATGGTCCGGGACGAGGGCTTTGACCTCATCCACAGCCACGGCTCCCGCGGCAACATGATGGCGGCCTTCCTGGCCAAAAAAACCGGCCTGCCCACCGTGTCCACCGTCCACAGCGACTATCGGCTGGACTATTTGGGCCGTCCCCTCTCCCGCCTGACCTACGGGACCATCAATACCCTGGCCCTGCGGAAGCTGGACTATCGCATCGGCGTCTCCGACGCCATGGTCGACCTGCTCATCGAGCGGAAGTTCGACCCGGAAAAGCTCTTTGCCATTTACAACGGCCTGGACTTCACCCCCCGCACCCCCGCCCTGCGCCGGGAAGAGTATCTCCGCTCCGTCGGGTTGGAGGCGGACGCAGACTGCGTCATCGCCGGCATCGCTGCCCGGCTGGACCCCGTCAAAGACATCGCGACCCTGATCCGCGGCTTTGCCAAGGCCCACCAGACCGCGCCCAAGCTGCGCCTGCTCATCGCGGGCGACGGGCAGGAGATGGCCAACCTCAAGCAGCTGGCCGCTGAGCTGGGCGTTGCCAACGAGGTCTGCTTTGCCGGGTGGGTCCACGACACCGATTCCTTCTACAATGCCCTGGACATCAACACCCTGACCTCCATCTCCGAGACCTTCCCCTACGCCCTGACCGAAGGGGCACGCGCCGGACTGCCCACCGTGAGCAGCAAGGTCGGCGGCGTGTCCTACCTCATCGACCACGGCTCCAACGGCTTCCTCTTCCCGCCGGGGGACGCGGACGCTTTGGCCGGGCATCTCGTCACCCTGGCCCAGGACGCCGGCCTGCGCAAGGCCATGGGCCAGCGGCTCTATGAAAAGGCCAAGCGGGAGTTCTCCATCGAGGCCACCATCCAGCGCCAGCTGGAAATCTACGAGGCCATTCTCCGCTACGAGCGGAAAGGCCGGGACAGGGTGGTGATCTGCGGGGCCTACGGCCGCGGTAACGCCGGGGATGACGCCATTTTGCTGGCCATCCTCACCGAACTGCGCTCCATCGACCCGGACCTGTCCTTCCAGGTCTTCTCCCGCAGCCCCATGGATACCCGGCGGACCTACCGGGTCAACGCCTTCTATACCTTCAATGGTTTCCAGGCCATCCGCTACTTCCGCAAGGCCAAGTTCTTCATCAACGGCGGCGGGTCCCTCATGCAGGACGTGACGTCCAACCGCTCCCTGTGGTTCTACCTCTGGACCCTGGCAGCGGCGAAGAAGCACCACTGCCCCGTCATCATGTACGGCTGCGGCATCGGCCCCATCCAGAAGGACGGCAACCGCCGCCGCGCCGCCAAGGTGATGAACAAATACGTCGATTCCATCACCCTGCGGGACCCCGACTCCCGGAAAGAGCTGGAGGTCCTGGGCGTGACCAAGCCCGCCATCGCCCTCTCGGCCGACACCACCGTGAGCCTCCCCGCCGCATCGCCGGAGGTCATCGACGGCATCCTAAACAGCCGCGGCATCCCCGCCGACGGGAAGTACGTCGGCTTCATCCTGCGCCCCTGGCCCGGCTTCGAGGCCCGCGTCCAGGACCTGGCCGCCGCCGCGGATTACGTCTATGAGACATACGGCCTGACCCCGGTCTTCTTCCCCATCGAGCCGCGGCTGGACATCGCCGCCGCCCAGCGGGTGGCCCAGAAAATGACCGCCCCCCACCATCTCCTCACCGAGGCCTTCACCGCCGCCCAGACCATCGGCATCCTCTCCCGGATGCAGGTCGTGGTCTCCATGCGCCTGCATGGCCTCATCTTCTCCGCCAGCCAGGGCGTGCCGCTGGTGGGCATCGTCTATGACCAGAAGGTCAGCTCCTTCCTCTCCTACATCGGCCAGGATCTCTACGAGGGCCTGGACCAGCTGACCCAGGAGCGCCTGAAGGACCTCATCGACCAGGCCGTCTCCCGCGGCAAGGACCCCCGCTTCCTGGCCGACAGCGTCGAAAAACTCCGCCGCATGGACGAAGTCAACCGCAAAGTGCTGGTGGAGTATGTCTCCAACGGCAAGACAACGCAGCCCTGACCTCCTCCCGCGAACTGCGCTCCCTGACAACAAAAACTCCCCCATGGCCTTTGTACGCTTCGGCTATGGGGGAGTTTGCTGAACAGGTGACTTACCGTGCGGCCCGCTGGTAAAAGCCGGAGAAGTCCGTCATATCCGGCAAGTAGATGCGGGAGAGCTTTCGCAGCTCCGCCTGGTCGCTGTAAGGGTCAGCCACGCCGGCCACGGGGTAGCCGGCGGCGGCGGCGGTGGCGGCGGCGTGGACGGCGTCCTCAAAGACCCAGGTGGCCTCCGTGGCCGTGCCCATTTGGTCGCGGGCGTAGTCGAAGATCTCCGGGGTGCGCTTGTCCACGCCCAGGTCCCCGCAGGTGACCAGGCCGTCCAGCAGCGGCAGGATGCCCGTGCGCTCCAGGCCCTTCGTGATGACCTCCCGGTCCGTTGCCGTGGCAAGATACAGGGGCACGCCTTTGGCCTTCAGCCCCCGCAGGAAGTCCAGCACCCCCGCCTTCGCCACCACTTCCCCGGCGTAAAAGGAACGGATGACCCCGTTGATCCCCGCCTCGATGGCGGCCGGCGCCAGGGGCAGCGCAAAGCGGTCCTTCAAATACACGGCGCACTGGGCCAGGCTCAGGGGAAACAGCTCCTCCCGCAGGCCCGCCGGGGGCCGGACCCCCTGGGCGATCAGGTAGCGCTCCCCCACCGTGTCCCACATGCCCATGGAATCCAGCAGGGTCCCGTCCGCGTCAAAAATAGCCCCTTGGATCATTCGTCGTTCCTCCTCATTCGTTCTCATCGTTTCTCTGTCGATTTCTGCCGGAACAGTGTAGCAGAAAAATCCCCCCTGGTCAAGGGGGCGGGGACGTGCTATCATAGACCCATCCTCGGAACAGAAAGGAGCGGTGCGCCTTATGGCATCCGCCTGTTTTATCATCGGGGCAGGCCCCTTTTACGGCCTGCCCGTCGCCCCCGGCCCGGAGGACGTGGTCCTCGCCGCCGACGGGGGCTACCGCCACTGTCAGACCGCCGGGATCACCCCGGACCTGCTGCTGGGAGATTTCGACTCCCTGGAATCAGAACACCCCAACGACCTGCCTACCCACACCTTCCCCGTGGAAAAAGACGACACGGACACCATGCTGGCCATCCGCTACGGCCTGGAGCAGGGCTATGAGACCTTCCACCTCTACGGCGGGACCGGCGGGCGGATGGACCACACCCTGGCCAACCTGCAAGCCCTGGGCTTCCTGGCCCGGCATGGGGCGCGGGGGTATTTATATGAGGAGCACATGGTCTTCACCGCCCTGTGCAACGGCAGCCTCACCCTGCCTGCGCGGGCCGAGGGCATCTTCTCCCTCTTCTGCCTGGGGGCGGAGGCCCAGGGCGTGTCCATCCAGGGCGGACAGTATCCCCTGGACCACGGCGCCCTCTCCCCCTTCTTCCCCCTGGGGGTGAGCAACCATTTTCAGGGCCGGCCCGTCCACATCGCCGTGGAGGACGGCTGTGTCCTGGTCGGCTGGGAGCTGTGACCCCCTTTCCCCCCTCCAAAAACCCGGAGCGCAGACCATGCTGGTTGGTCTGCGCTCCGGGTTTTTTCTTGCAGCAATGGCAGGGAAGTGTTTACGTCCCCTGGTTGGCGCGATAGAGGAAGGTGACGATCTGCGCACGGGTGCAGTCGTTGTCGGGGCTGAACGTGGTTTCGCTCGTGCCGGTGGTCACGCCGTTGGCCTGCGCCCAGGCGACGGCATCGGCAAAGTAGCTGTCAGCCGGGACATCGGAGAAGGCCGTCTTGCCGGTCGCCTTTGCGTTCTGGGCGCGGGCGAGGAAGGTGACCGCCTGCGCACGGGTGCAGGTGGCGTCGGGAGAGAAGGTCCCCTCCGCCGTGCCGGTGGTGATGCCGTTTTCCACAGCCCACGCCACGGCCTTTGCATAGTAGCTGCCGGGGACCACGTCGGTCATGCCTGCCGCGGTGCCCTTGGGTTCAGGAGAACCGGCCGCCCGCCACAGGAAGGTCACGATCTGGCTGCGGGTGCAGGGCTGCTTCGGCCCAAAGAGGTTGCTGCTGATCCCGTCCGTGATGCCCTTCTCCTGCGCCCACTGGACCGCCTGATTGTAATAGGCATCGGCGGACACATCGTCGAACGGGCTGGTCTTCACTTCCTTGGCAAAGACCGCCTTGATCTCGACCTTGCCGTCCGGCATGGTGAAACTATACTTGCCGTCGCCCTTGTCGGTGAGCTTCAGCACATTTCCGTTCTTGTCGGTAACGGTCAGCTTGTCCAGCTGATACCCAGCATCCGGGGTGACCGTCACCGTCACCGTGTCGCCCTTTCGTGCGTTCTTCGAGCTGACAGCCACGCCGCCGTTCTCGCTCTTGCTCGGTGTAGTGACGGAATAAGTCGGGTTGGAGGAGCTAGAGGAAGAGGTGTGCCGGGTAACAGACACTTGACAGGTATTAGAAGCCTCTGCGTGGTTATCATCGCCCGCGTAGCTGGCTGTAAAGGTGTAAGTCTTGGTCTGGTTGGGCAGTGTTGCGGAGAATGTACCGTCTTTGTTCTTGGTGACGGTGATGCCGTCGCAGATCACCTCAATTTTGCCCTCAGTGGGAACGCCATTGGGGGTGACGGTCAGCTTCACGGTGCCGGAGCCGGTGAGGGAGGTCTGGTCGGCGGAGATCTTGATAGAGGGGGTGGCTTTATCGACAGTCAGAGTAAACTTCTTAGACGCAGCGCTATAATCTGTGTCACCAGCAAAACCTACAGAAATTTCCGTGGTGCCTGCACCGACGATAGTAACCGTCACGGTTCTATTGTTATCCTTAACAGTAGCAACGGAAGGATTGGAGCTTGTCACAGTGGCTGCTTTATTTGCTGTATAGGTAAAGGTAAACGACTTATCGCCATAGGTAGCGGTGGTCTTCTTGTTGTTGGAGATCGTGACGCTGCCTGCCTGCTTTGCTACGGTAACAGGAATGGCTTCAGTGGTTGCGGAGGTGGTGTTGGAATCCTTCGCAACTTTTACAACGCAGTAATAATAAGTCGTACCAGCGTTGGCGATGCTCGGGGAATACGTTGCACCTTTAGCGTTGGAAATCGCGGTACCGCCCGCGTTGCTGCTGCTGGTGTTGCTGTACCACTGATAAGAATAGGTAAAGCCGTCAACAAGCTCAGACACCGTGGCGGTCAGGGAAACCGCACTACCGCCGACGTAGGTATTAGCGGACGCAGGGGACACAGTGACAGTGGGGGAAGCCAAAGACCAGCTATTTGCATCTGTATAAACATTTTGTGTGGTGGTGGAGCCTTGGCTCACGTCGTTGACTGCTTCCCATTTGCCAAACGTATATCCCGCTCTCTTGGGCGTTTCTGTTTGGCCAGTATAATCCGGAACGGCATCTGTCGCGGTCAAAATATAATAGGTGTTGGTGATATTGCCCTTACCGGCACCACCCTTTCCCCATTCAAGATTGCCCTTTACGCTTTCTGCCTGAGATTTTGTGCGGAGATAATACTTTACATATTGGGTGTCCTTAATACAAGCGTGTGTAAGAGCGGAATCTCCGTTATTAGCCCCGTTATTGTACAATTCACCGATCTGCGTCGCACGATGCAGGTCAATCACTTTTACGCCGGTGCATCCGCCAAAGGCATTGCCACCAATATCATCGATCCCACTTCCATAGGAGATGTATGTCAGTTCGGTACAGCCAGAAAAAGCACTTTCGCCGATTTTCGTGAGACTGTCAGGGAACGTGATGCTTGTCAGCTTGTCACAATCACGGAAGGCCTGATAACCGATTTCGGTAAGGGATGCGGGCAGCGTAACATTTTGCAGGCTGGAGCATCCGAAAAATGCTTGTGAGCCGATCTTTTTCAGGCCAGAGGGAATACTCACCGTCTGCAATCCTGTGCAGTTGAAAAAAGCCAGCTCGGGAATTTCTGTGATAGAATCGCCTAACGTCACCTTTTTTAAGGTCGTTATCTGTGCGAAAGTGCTTTGGTCAAAGGGAGAGTTTACATCGAGTTCTTCCAATACGCCGCCATTGAAAGACCAACTGGGGAGTTTTGTTTTCACATTGCTATCAATCGTGAGTTTTTTTATTGGGCAACCGACAAAAGCACCATCCGAGATGGCGGTCACAGTAGAAGGTACTGTATATTCATCTCGCACATCAGCGCCACCCGGATAAGCGATCAGTGTTGTGCCATCCTTGCTGAATAAAACGCCATCAACGTCTGTTTGGAAATTGGTATTCCCATTCAGGTTAAACACATTAGCAGCAGAGGTCTCGAGTGCCCACTGACTAATGGTATTCACATTTGCGCCAATGTCGTACTCCGAAACGGCTGTCAAGCCGTTAAACGCGAAGTCACCAATAGAAGTAACATCTTCAGACACAATCACTTTGGTAATTTTTTCGATTTCAACACCTGTTTCACTTTCCCGCCAGGGTTGTGTGGCCTTTGCATTGTTAATGTTGACAGTATAATCCGCCATATCGCCAGAACCGGAAATGGTCAACGTGTAGGTCGGGTTTTCGCCCCCGGAGTTATTCGGCTCCAACTTCCATGAGACATTATCTGATTCTGTTGCACCACAGGTGCCCTCGGTCGACTGGCTTTCGCTCGTCTCCGTGTTCCCAGCCGCAAACGCAGTTGGTGCCAGCGTGAAGAGCATGGCCAGCGAGAGCAACATTGCAAAAAATCGCCGTTTCATTCTTGTTACCTCCTAATATCTATTTGTGTTATGCCCGCGTTTGCGGGAGGGATATAAATAAAAAGACGCTTTCAGGGACATGGTGCTATCCATGCTTGAAAGCGTCTGTTATTTCGGAGTAATGTTTTTTGGGTAATAAAAAAGCGCAGAGTGCTACTGCTCTGCTCTGCTCTGCTCTGCTCTGCTCTGCTCTGCTCTGCTCTGCTCTGCTGTCAGTGTAGCGTGCCTGTTTCATCCTTGTCAACTACTTTCTACAAACTTTTCCTGAGAACTGAGGAAAAGAAAAACCACAGCTCCACAACCGTAAAGCTATGGTCCCAACTTAGAAGATCGGCAGACAGAGTGCAACTGGCTGACCCGATGGGTCCCTCTAGCTTTGCGTCGCCGACTCGCGCCGGGTTTGCCCATGTATTAATTTCGGGATGAGGATACCATATTGAACGCACTTTGTCAAGTAAAAATATAGGGTTTATCAAAAAAAACGGAACACAGGCCGCCGTGTGGGACCTGTGTTCCGGGTTTGGTGTGTGTGTTTGTTCCGCGGCAGCTCACATCAGCTTCGAGGTGAAGTAGACGGCCAGGATGAACAGCCAGGCGGCCATGGCCCAGATGCCGTAATACGCCATGGCGGTCCCCAGAGCCAGCGGGGCCAGCAGCAGCACCGCCGTGATCACCACGGTCAGGAAAAAGGCCAGGTAGGCCGTCTCCGGCTGGAAGAGCTGGTAGTCCTGACCGCCCAGGGTGATAACGCCGTCCTTGGCCTTGGCCTTCCCGGCCAGGACCACGCCGACCAGCGCCACGACCAGGGCCAGGATCAAACAGCCGTAATACATCGTTCCCGTGCCGAAGGACCGGAACATCCACAGGCCCAGCAGGCCCAAGGCCCCCACCAGCACGCTGGCGAAAAACTCGCGCTGGTACAGGTAGTAGACCATCATCAGCACGCCCAGGGCGGGCACCACCACCAGGACCATGGGGGCAATGGCCGTCTCCATGTTCCGCAGCAGCAGGCCGCCGAAGCCCGTGCAGAGGAAGCCGCAGGCGACCGCCGCCTGCAAGGTGCCGTCGTGGAAGCTGTCGCTCCTGTGGACCTTCACCGCCGCGACCAGGAAGACCACGAACAGGATCGTCCCCACGATGGGGAAGGCCGTGAGCACTTTGTACATGGGGACCTTGAAGCCCAGCTCCCTGACGCGGGCATGGACGTAAAAGCGGTTGAGCAGCAGCATGATCACCTCGACCACCACAGCGGTGGCGACCCACAGCAGCATCTGGGCAAACGCGCGGTCTTCCAGCTGCTCCTTGGTCATGCCCTCGGTGGCCTTGGCTCTGACCGGTTTGATCTCGTTTTTCTTCATATCAGTGTATCCACTCCCAATTCCAGGACCGGGATCCCCTGCTTGGGGATCCCTCGCATGATCCTTGCTATTGTAGCAGAAAACCAGGGGTTTCGCAAGGTGAGCGCCGGGATTTCTGCTTCCAGCTTCCCCAGATTTTCCAGTTTGTCGGGGCTATCGTTCACTTTTTCTTAAAACTGTCCTTCAAAGAGACGCTGCGGTTGAAGACCAGATGGCCCGGCTTGGCGTCCCGGTTGTCCAGGCAGAAGTAGCCCTGGCGCATGAACTGGTAGGACGTGGCGGTCTTCCCGGCCTCCGGCATGGCGGCCTGGGCCAGGCCCTGCTCGACCTTGCATCCGGTGAGGACCTGCAGGCTCTCCGGGTTCAGGTAGTCCAGGAAGTTCTTGTCGGGTCCGTCGGGGGCGGGGTCGGAGAAGAGGGCGTCATACAGACGGACCTCCGCGTCGGCGGCGGTGTCGGCTTCCACCCAGTGGATGGTGGCGCCCTTGACCTTGCGGCCGTCGGCGGGGTTGCCGCCCTTGGACTCCGGGTCATACTCGCACAGGACCTCGACAACGTTGCCGGCCTCGTCCTTCACGCAGCCGGTGCAGCGGATGAGGTACGCGCCCTTGAGGCGGCACTCCTGGCCGCCGGGGGTCAGGCGCTTGTACTTGGGGATGGGGGTCTCCATGAAGTCATCGGCCTCGATATAGAGGTGGCGGGAGAAGGGTACGCTCCGCTCCCCTGCCGTGGGATCGACGGGGTTGTTCTCCACGGAGACGGTCTCCCGCTGGTCCTCCGGGTAGTTGGTGATGGTCAGCTTCACCGGGCGCAGCACGGCCATGACCCGCTGGGCGGTCTCGTTCAGGTCCTCCCGCAGGCAGGACTCCAGAAAGGCCCAGTCCACCGTGGAATCGACCTTGGAGACGCCGATGCGCTCGCAGAAGTTGCGGATGGACTTGGGGGTATAGCCCCGGCGGCGCAGGCCGCAGAGGGTGGGCATCCGGGGGTCGTCCCAGCCGTCCACGCGGCCCTCCTCCACCAGAGCGCGGAGCTTGCGCTTGGACATCACGGTATAGTTGATGCCCAGGCGGGCGAACTCGATCTGACGGGGCTTGCTGGGTACCTTGCAGTGGTCCACCACCCAGTCGTACAGGGGGCGGTGGTTCTCATACTCCAGGGAGCACAGGGAGTGGGTGATGCCCTCCAAGGCGTCCTGGATGGGGTGGGCAAAGTCATACATGGGGAAGATGCACCACTTGGTCCCCTGGCGGTGGTGCTCGATGTAGCGGATGCGGTACAGGACCGGGTCACGCATGTTGAAGTTGCCGGAGGCCAGGTCGATCTTGGCCCGCAGGGTGTACTTGCCCTCCGGGAACTCGCCGTTCTTCATGCGTTGGAACAGGTCCAGGCTCTCCTCGATGGGGCGGTCCCGCCAGGGGCTCTGGGCGGGGGTGGTGGTGTCGCCGCGATAGGCCTTGAACTGGTCGGGGGTCAGCTCGCAGACGTAGGCCAGGCCCTGCTTGATGAGGTCCACGGCCAGCTCGTAGGTCTGCTCAAAGTAGTCGGAGCCGTAGAAAAAGCGGTCGCCCCAGTCGAAGCCCAGCCAATGGATGTCCTGCTGGATGGCGTCGACGTACTCCGTGTCCTCCTTGGCCGGGTTGGTGTCGTCCATGCGAAGGTTGCAGATGCCGCCGAATTTTTCCGCGGTGCCGAAGTCGATGGTCAGGGCCTTGCAGTGGCCGATATGGAGATAGCCGTTGGGCTCCGGGGGGAACCGGGTGTGGACCGTTTTCCCCTCGCAGCGTCCGCCGGGCTTTAATTCTTCTTCAATGATGCTGTGAATGAAATTGGTGCTCATGGTCTCTTCCGCCATGGTGTTCACTCCTTTAAT
>ERZ506982.747-NODE-747-length-10056-cov-7.38296_pt1 | contig 10056 bp, 7 predicted proteins | sample MGYA00512886_ERZ506982 | MGnify/ENA metagenome assembly ERZ506982 | reverse complement strand
CACAATATCCCGAATTTCTCCATAAAATTCCTGTGCTTTTACATTCATGCCGACCGGGCTGACCAGTCTGCCGTTCTCATAAGACTGACCAAACTGCAGGATCATGACATATCCCTGCCTGTCTTCAATGTCCAGAAGCTGCTGATAATAATCTGCCGCCTGCATTTCCTGCTGAAAAAGCAGACTTCCGACGAAACTGTTCTCCACAACCGGAATGACTGTCTCCAGTTTTTCCTGAATCTTTAAGAGATTGCTTCTCTGATTTCGCTTTGCATCAACTTTTCCGATTGCCTCCTCTACAGCCGCAATGATCTTTGCTCTGGATATCGGCTTCGTCAGATATCGCTCCACGCCCAGATCGATAGCCTCTTTGGCATAATCAAATTTGTCATATGCCGATACTACATAAAACAGTGCTGTGGTATTAAATTTCCGTATTTCCCTCATTGCCTGAATACCATTGATTCCGGGCATATGAATATCCATAAACACCACATCCGGATGGAAAGTTTCGGCAATCTCCGTAACTGCCCTTCCGGTCTTTGCAGTCTCAACGACACATTCCTCTCCAAATGCACCGGCTATGACATTTTTGAATGCTTCCAGCATAATTCCCTCATCATCTGCTACCAAGATTCGATACATACTCTCATTTCCCCTTTTGCTTACCTTCTGTTGTCTGATTTCTATTCTCCGTCTTTTGGAATCTCCGTGTCATCTTTTTCAACAGGAATCATAATATGAACCGTGGTTCCGGTATCCGGGCCATCACTTTCAATCGTAAAAAACTCTTTTTGTTTATAATAAAGCTGTAGCCTGTCGATTACATTTCGAACCGCAATTCCCGTAGAAAAACGATCTTCATTATCCTGTGAAGCACTGCCTGACATTACTTTTTCAATCATTTCTTCTGTCATTCCGGCACCATTGTCACTGATCGTAATATCCAGCATATCTTCATTCTGATGAATCGACATCCGGATCCAGCCCGTTTCCATACAGTCATGAATGCCATGCTGCACCGCATTTTCGACCAGCGGCTGAAGAATCATACTCGGAATACGAATATTTTCGATTCCTTCATCTACTTCTTTGATATAAGTGATATCTCCCGCAAAACGGACATTCAGAATATAAATATAATTATCAACGGCCTCTACTTCTTCCCAGAGCATCGCATCTTCTTCCATCTTGCGTACATTATATCGAAAAAAATCTGCCATTTTTTCCAGAAAAACACCTGTCTTGTCTGCATCTCCCATCATAGCAAGCTGCGCTCCTGCATTGAGACTGTTAAACAGAAAATGTGGGTTGATCTGTGCCTGCAGATATTTGAGCTGTGCTTCTTTAAGATGTGTTTCCATAAGAAGCTCCCGTTCTTTCATCTGTGCCTGACGCTCCATACTGTCTTTCAGCTGCTCAATATTCTGACGGATACTTTCCAGCATCTGATTAAAACTTCGGGTTACAATTCCAACCTCATCTTCTACTACAACCGGAAGCTGCGGGACATTTAAATTTCCCTTCGCCACTTCATGTGCCGTATTGGACAGTGCGGTAAGCGGACGGATCATATTGCGTACCAGCAGTGTCGTTACGACAAGTCCAAGTGCATAAACCACCAGCATGACCGCGATACACAGTTTGTACAATACGTTCATCGCCGATAACAGGAGCTGATAGTTTGCAGAGTTCATCTTGAACCGCAGATTATTCAGGTTATAGCTATACGAATTGATATATTCATACAGTTTATGTTCATCCTCATAGGAGGTCTTGTACTTCTCAACATTTCTGCCGCGCTTTGCCTGTACCGTTTCATTTGTCTGATCCAGATAAGTTTCTGACATCCTTCGGATATTTTTTTCAAGCATTTTTGCTTCATTATCCAGATTCCGGTCATTCAGATCTTCGAGCAAATTCCTGTAATTCTGTTCATAGCGGTAATAATTTTCCAACGCCTGCGAACTGTTTGTATTCAGATATTCATAAACGGTACTTTCCACCTGTTCAATTGAATCTGAAAGCTCATTTATAGCCGTATTGCTGGAAAAAACCGCATCAATTCTTCCCACCGCTGTACGGATCTGGGAAAAAATAAACACATTGATACCAAGCGCAAAAACCAGGACCAGAAGCATAACACCACTCAGTCTGGTCTGTATGGAATTTTTTACAGCGGAGAATTCTTTTGCATCTTTCATTTTTCATCCTCCGTCCTGTATTCCCTGGTGTTGTCCTTCGTGATCACATGCTGGTCAACACTATAATAGTTATTACTATGTCCAAAAGATATATATTCGTCCAGCGCATTGACACTGTACCTTCCGATTTCTTCCATATCAAGAGCAATTGCAGAAGAAATAATTCCCTTATCGATCGCATCCAGGGTTACATTAGAATAATAATATCCGATTACTTTTACATTACCAACCTGATTATAGTCTACCAGTGCCTGACAGACACATTCTGTTACAACCTCATCCATACAGACAATCACGTCCGGAAGGCTTTCATCACTGACAAACATATCCCGCACAAATTCTTCTGTATCAAAGTCTGCGCTGCTGTCCACACAGTATTCCGTCAGATCTATCGACTGTCCTGTTTTTTTCCGGGATTCCAGTTCTTTTTTGACCTGCGAATAAACAAGATTTGTTTCCTGCGTTTTTGAGCTGGATGTCGATAAAAACATCACACTTGTAGAACCCTTTTCTTTCAGCATCCCCTGAATCTGTTCTGTATAGGCACTTCCCATCTGATAACTGTTCAGTCCTACAAAGCTGATGCGGCTCGTCGCAGTATCATCTGTCATAACTGTAACAACCGGGATTCCATCCTTCAATGCCTCTGTGATCAGATGCTGTTCTTCTTTACTTCCGTCCGCTTCCAGAATGATTCCATCCACTTTTGAGGCAATCCCGATCTTAAGGCAATCCGCCTGCGAGTATCCATTCATCTGTTCCGGAGAGAGTAGTTCCACATATGCATCTTTGCTTTCTGCTTCTTTTGAGGCGCTTTCATAGACTGACTGCCACATGCCGGTATCCTTATCGTTGGCGATCATCAGATAATGCCGCTGATAGGCTGTAGCGCGCTCTCCTTCTCCCAGTTCGACCCGGTCCAGATTTTTCTGAAAATAGATCCAGATCCCCGAGAGAACAAAGATACACCCAGCCAATATGCAAAAGATTGTCAGTGTAGATTTTTTCATAGTTTCCATTCTTTCTGATTATTTTTCTTTCTATCAGTGTATCACATTTTTTCTGATACTTCAAAAGGGCCATTGCGTCACACGCAATGACCCTTACTATTCATCTGATTTTCATTATCCGTTCTTTCTGTTGGATAATACATCGAATACAACTGCGATCAGAAGTACGGCACCTTTTACTACGTACTGCCAGGAATCACCGATACCCATGATAGACATACCCATGTTGATAACACCAAGAAGAAGGGCACCGATTACTACACCACCAACAGTACCGCTGCCGCCGTATGCGGAAGCACCACCGATGAAACAGGAACCGATTGCATCCATCTCGAAGGATGTACCTGTACTACCGTTTACAGAACCTACACGTGCTGCACAGAGAAGACCTGCAAGACCTGCAAGAAGTCCCATGTTTACGTATGCAATAAAGTAAACTTTGTTTGTATCAATACCGGAAAGCTGTGTAGCTTTCTCATTACCGCCGATTGCGTAGAAATAACGTCCGAATGCTGTTTTGGATGTAATGAAACTGTAAATCAGGCAGATTGCAACTACCCAGATGAACATAACGGAGATACCTTTGTACTGGAACAGTTTGTAGCAGTACCACAGGATAACAACTGCAATGATCACTGCTTTGCTGTAATCAGAAAATGCTGTATTCTGACGATATCCTTTTTTCGCTTTGTTTGCTCTGGAACGAATAACATTAAAGATTACATAAACAGCTACTACAACACCAACGATCAGTGCGGAATAGTTTGCAGTATCATCAAGTCCAGGAATATTGATATAGGATGTAAATACTTTCAGGAAATCTTGGCTCTGGATAGATACAGTCTTGTTATCCAGGATCAGACGTCCGAATCCACGGAAGATGAACATACCTGCAAGTGTTGTGATAAATGGAGGAATACGTTTGTAACCGATCCAGTAACCCTGCCAGATACCTACCAGAAGACCAACAACCAGGCAGATGATGATGGTCAGATATGGGTTCATTCCCTTGTTGCTGATAAGTACTGCTGCAAGACCACCAACCAGGCAGATTACAGCACCAACAGAAAGGTCGATGTTACCACCTGTCAGGATACATAATAACATACCACAGGCAAGAACGAGAACATAACCATTCTGAAGCATTAAGTTTGACATGTTCTGTGCATACAGGAGTCTTCCGTTTGTCAATCCACAGAACAGGATAAATACGATCACCAGTGCAATGACCATTGTATATTTTCTTAAGAAATCTTTTACATTAAATTTCATTTTTTTACCCCTTTCCCAGTAACTGTTCAGTCACTATTCCTTATTTTTTATTCTGTTCCTGCATGATCGAAGCCATAATACGTTCCTGAGTTGCCTCTTCCGCTGTAAATTCACCAGCCAGACGGCCTTCACTCATAACATAGATCCGATCACACATACCGAGAAGTTCCGGCATTTCAGAAGAAATCATAATGACTGATTTTCCATCTTCTACCATCTTATTGATCAGGCAGTAGATATCATATTTTGCACCTACATCGATACCTCGTGTAGGTTCATCCAGAATCAGGATATCCGGTTCTGTAAACATCCACTTACCAAGCAGAGCTTTCTGCTGGTTACCACCGGAAAGGTTACCGATTTTCTGCTCATTGGAAGGAGTCTTGGTTCCCATTTCCTTTGTCATCTCATCTGCCAGATGAACTTCCATATCTGTATTGATGACACCTTTCTCACAGACTTTGGAAAGCCTTGCAAGTGTTGTATTAAATCGAATCGATTCTCCGAGAATCAGTCCGTTTGTCTTACGGTCTTCTGTTACATATGCAAGACCATGGCGAATTGCATCATGCGGATTCTTGAGATTGACTTTTTCTCCTTTGATATAGAGATCACCGGAGATATTGCTTCCATAACTCTTACCAAATACGGACATTGCGAATTCAGTACGTCCTGCACCCTGCAGTCCAGAGAAACCAACAACTTCACCTTTATGTACTTTACAGGAGATCTTATCATCTACAATCTTCTCCGGGTAAAGCGGATGATGAACGGTCCAGTCTTTTACCTCCAGCATGACATCTTTGCTGACATTATGTTTTCTGGAAGGATAACGGTCATCCATAGAACGACCAACCATACCTTTGATGATACGGTCTTCACTTAAATCATCTACACCCTTGGTCAGTGTCTCGATCGTTGTACCATCTCGGATGATTGTACAGCGGTCTGCACAATAGATAATCTCATTCAGTTTATGTGTAATGATGATAGAGGTCAGTCCATTCTTCTTGAATTCCATCAGAAGATCCAGAAGCATCTTTGCATCTTCATCATTCAGAGATGAAGTAGGCTCATCCAGGATCAGAAGTTTAACCTTCTTGGAGAATGCCTTTGCGATCTCTACCAGCTGCTGTTTACCTGTTCCGATATCTTTGATCAGTGTCTGTGCAGATTCATGGAGTCCAACCTGTGCCATGTGTTTTTCTGCTTCACTGTATGTTCTGTCCCAGTCAATGCTGCCGCTTTTATTCTTAATCTCGTTTCCGAGAAACATATTCTCGCCAATAGAAAGTAACGGAATCAGCGCAAGTTCCTGATGGATGATAACGATTCCTTTCGCTTCACTGTCGTTCAGGTTTTTAAACTTGCATTCCTCACCTTCATAGGTAACTGTACCTGTATAACTTCCATATGGATACTGACCACTTAAAACGTTCATCAGTGTGGATTTTCCCGCACCGTTTTCACCGATCAGCGCGTGAATCTCTCCTCGCTGGACTTCAAGATTTACATTGTCCAGAGCTTTGACACCGGGGAACTCTTTTGTAATGTGATCCATTACTAAAATATTGTCTGCCAAAATGGCGCCCCCTTTCAAAAAACCGGGCGGGGCTCTTCACCCCGCCCTAAAATTTCAAATTACATGTTTTATTGGTTACTTAAGCAATTTTCTGCTTACTGTGCTGGATGAAGGTATCCGTCATCGTCCTGTGTATAGTATCCTGTGTCAACAAGTTCTTCTTTCAGGTTGTCCTTAGTTACAACTGTAGGAACAAGCAGGAAGGATGGGCATTTATGTCCTTCGGATGTTTCATAGGATTCTGTATCATATGCACAATCGAAATCCCATTTGGAGTTTGTGATCAGAGAATCATCAATTGTGTCACCTTTCAGCATTGCTTCTGCAAGGTCAAGAGTAACAACTGCTTCGTTTGCAACTGCTTTGTAAACTGTCATGGACTGTTTTCCATCTACGATGTTTGCAAGGTTAGCTTCGTCACCATCCTGTCCTGTGATCAGAACGTCGTTTTTGCCTGCATAGTCAGATTCGATAGCCTGTGTAACACCAAGTGCTGTAGAGTCATTGGAGCAAAGAGCTACATCAAGCTGTGTTCCGTCTGCATAGTAAGAAGCGAGGATGTTCTGCATTCTTTCCAGAGCTGTCTGTGTATCCCATGCTGCTGTTGCTACGGAATCGAAATCAGTCTGTCCGGAAACTACATTCAGTGTGCCTGCATCCAGATACGGTTTCAGAGTGTCATAAGCACCGTTGAAGAAGTATCCTGCATTGTTATCTGCCGGGTCACCTGCTGTGAACTCGATGTTATATGTTTTATCACCTGCATTGTCAAGATCCAGAGTATCGATTACGTACTGGCCCTGCAGAGTACCTACTGTATAGTTATCGAAGGAAATATAATAGGAAACTGCATCGGATTTGATCAGACGGTCATAAGCGATAACCGGGATTCCTGCATCTGCTGCTTCATCCATAACTGTATTAAGTGCTTCACCATCGATAGCTGCAACTACCAGGAGGTTAACTCCATCGGAGATCAGGTTCTGGATATCATTTACCTGACGGTCTGTTTCGTTATCGGAGTATGTCAGCTCCACATCATATCCAGCTGCTTTAAACTGTTCTTCCAGATAAGAACCATCTCTGTTCCAACGTTCCAGAGACTGTGTTGGCATTGAGATACCAATCTTTCCGCCTTCAGCTGCTGCATCATCTGCAAGTACCGGAACTGCACAAGATGTGATTGCCATTGTTGCTGCCATCGCTAAAACTAATTTTTTCTTCATAAAAGAAACCTCCCATTTTTGTTTTCGCTCTTTAGCTATTTCGTATAGCTTTTTGATGAAATTATAATATCATATAGATATTTTAAACAAAATGGACTGTTTTTTGATGCACCATTCAATTTTTGCGTTTAAAAAAAATCCAGGCGACACGCATCTGGATTTTTTTGGACATCTGCTTTTTATTAAATTAAATTTGTGCTATTGACACTTCTCAGGATATTCTCAACCAATACATCTCAGTATGTTACTTACTGGTCACTCCTGCGCATCCAGTGCGCGAAGTCTGTGTACAAGCTCCTCACAGATTTCGAGCTTGTCTTTACCATCTGTCTCGATAACGATATCAGCTGCTGCCTGATATTTCTCACGACGTTTTTCCATAAGGTCGCCGATGAAAGACACATTCTTATTTCCTTCGAGAAGTGGTCTGTCATGGTTGTCTTTGACACGGTTTAAGATTGTCTCCGGTTTTGCGGTAAGAAGAACGACACGGCCATTTTTCTTCATCTCAACTACATTGCGCTCTCTCATCGGTACACCGCCGCCACAGGAGATGACCACATTGCTCTTGGACTGCATTTCAATAAGAAGTTCTGTCTCAAGATTACGGAAGTATTCTTCTCCGTAGGTCTCAAAGATATCGGAGATGGACATGCCTTCTCTCTCTGCGATGATCTGATCCATCTCTACAACTTCCATTGCAAAAACAGTTCTCAGGAAATCAGAGATCGTAGATTTGCCGGCTCCCATAAATCCGATCAGGACGATATTGTAATCAAACAGCTTACGTGCCTGAATCTTCTTACTGTTTCTTGTGATTTCTTCAAAAACAGCCATTACCTCATCTTTATGGCGTTTGCCTTCCATTCTGCGGTTCAACCATTCTCTCTGCTTCGCTTCCTGCTCCGGCTGCAGGATCGGAATATCATTTGCTTCTTTGTAAACCATGATGTCTTCTACGATTCTGTTACGCATAAGAAGTGCATCCAGAAGAATCTCATCACACTGTCCGAGACTTTTTCTGAGTATATCCAATTGATTCATATGTATCGTTCCCTCTCTATATAAACAAATTTATCGTTATTATAACAGCTATTTAGCGCGTTAACAATATAAAGTGGGGATTTTTCTGAAAAAACTGAATTTTATTCTGCATTCTTGAGTGCTTCACCCATCGGCACTTTACGTATCCTGCGATATTCCAGAAGTGCTACTACGGCATAAGTTACAAATCCAGCCCCAAACATCTTCACATAAATCATCGGATCGATCCACAGAGCAATCCATCCGGAAATACTCTGCAGCATCACTTCCCGGAACAGCACCTTCATGGCAGCAGCCTCAATAGGCATGCTGATAAGGAGACAGAGAACTACGACAATTGACGTTGACATAATATACAGTCTGCTGATCTCACCATTGGTATAACCCAGAATCTTTGTCATTGAGATCGACTGTGCATTTTTTTCGATAATGATCTTGGACAACAGATAGATCAGGATCATGTAGATTGCGATTGCAAACCCATTGACCAGTCCCATCATACTTCCCATTGATACGTTAAGCTGTCTGGAAATCTTGGTCAGGGCATCCAGATCTATCACTGAACCGATATAACGGCTGTCAATATCCGTAATCTCGCTGTTGCAGAAATAACCACTGAAGTAATCATCTCCCAGATCAAACATCTGATTCAGATCCTCCTGCGGCATAAAGATACAAAGCCCGCCATCATAATCATAGATCCCACCGATCTTAAACGTATACTCATCATCCTCATATTTTTCCTTAAGAGTGATCGAGTCCCCGATTTTCAGCAAAAACTTGTCCGCATATGCCTGCGAGATGTAAACACCATCTGAAAAATCCGCGTCAATATACTTACTGTCATTGTGGACTCCATAGATAGTAACTTCTTCGCTCTTGTATTTGCCTGGAAGTGTATTCAATGAATATGCACTGAACTCCTCCGCATCTTCATTATCCGTCTCTGTATCATGAGAAAAAAGAAACATATCCAGCATTCCCTCAAGCTTATTGCTTCCGCCCATCACACTGACCGGAACAGAAAGCATATACTGATATTTTGCCAGCATATTATTCTGAATCTCCAGTTGATAGTGATCCAGTGCCGACGGAAGCAGAAGTCCGAACATCAGAAGCAGATTTGCAAAAACAATACCCACAAAGAGCACCAGATAATTGCTGATGTTCTGAAAGATTACACGCAGACGGAATCTGTAAAATATTTTCAGTTTCGGACTTAAATAAAGAGCACGTCTCTGCTTTCTTGTTGAAAGATCCCTTCGCAGGAATTTAAGCGGTGAAAGTTTCAGCTTTTGGTGCAAAATAGCATAATTGACTACAAACATAATGATAACCGGAATCACAGTCGTCAGAACAAACGCTTCTGCATTCCAGATTGTCTTATAGGTCGGAAGGCTGTAACTTCCATAATACATGTCAGCGCATATATATTTAAAAACTGTATAACCCAGAATATTTCCGCCAAGTGCCCCTATAAGCGTTACAATAACCGGCAGTGTCATGTAATGACGGACCAGTTCTCCCCGCGTATAACCGGATGCACGGAGTGTTCCGATCACACCGGCTTCTTTTGCAATCGTATTGCTGGTCGTGATTCCAAATACAAATGCCATGATCACAATAATGATATAAAGAAGCATTGCAATCATTGCTTTGTCACTTCCCATGTCATCACCGGTAAAGATGATCGCCTGGTTCTGATACTGTGGCACAAA
>ERZ506982.740-NODE-740-length-10147-cov-3.92549_pt1 | contig 10147 bp, 7 predicted proteins | sample MGYA00512886_ERZ506982 | MGnify/ENA metagenome assembly ERZ506982 | reverse complement strand
GACGCTCTTCCGATCTTTGTTTTTATTTTTTAATGCAGTTTCTAATATTGTTGGTGCATCCTCTTCAGTAGAAGATTTGATGTTTTTTTCTAAGGTTGATGGATCATAATCTTCTGGTTGAGACAAATGAATGTATTTTGTATTGACTAGAAATTCAGCAATGGCACCTTTTGCTTCGTATCCTCTTGTCTGATTGAAGAAATCAGGCGTTGCCTGGAAAGTTTCTGCGACAATATCTGTGAAATAGAAGATGGAGAAGACAAGGGAGAAAAGAATTGCACAAATGCTTCTTACGATACGATATGTTTTTGTTTTCGTATTTTTGATACAGACAGAAGTTGCTTTGATCAGAAAGACAACGATTGTGAATGAAACAATGACTTCTTTCGTGATATTGAATGAAAATGCATCCGATACATTTGCGGCAGTTGTAATCGCACTTAAATCCCAAGGCAATAGTGGAGATCCTTTATAGAGTTTGACATAGTAATTTGCAATACCAAACACTTCCAGCAAGATAGAGATTGAAATAATAGAACATTTTGTACTTCCACTTGCGGCATAGATCAACAGATACAATAGAAATGCGATGAAATAGTTCATACATACGTTTCCAAACATATCAATGTCCCATAACATGTTTCCATTTAACATTTCTACCGCAATGATCATGAGAAGTGGCGCGAGCAAGAAAATGGCTGTTGTGGTGTATTTATTTTTCTTTTCCTTTAGGAAAGGAAAGAAAAGAATTCCAGCTAGTAATAATATTTCTGTACCAATCCACACATATGGATATTCTACATTGAGTAAGAATATTGATTTATGCATGAATGCGTAGATCAACAGGCTACATGTAATCATAATAGAAGTGATTTGAGAAAAATATTTTTTAATTAACATATGGGAAATATTATATATCTTAATTTTGTGGATTTCTTGATTTTCGTACTGTTAAATAAAATGATTTTGGACTTTTTTGTGAAAATGTATATGTTTCCTGACTGTTTGTATAGTTTGCATATTGGCGAAATGTGTATTCGAGTAATGCGAAATCCTCAGAAATATCTTTTGTTGTCTTAAAAAGATATGTGATATTTCCATTTTTGATTTCGTAGGAATCAAACGTGATTGTCTGCTGGATTTCTTCTGCGAGTGTTTTAGCAATTTCTTTTCCTTTTTGGTTTGTATCTTCGTGAAAGGAACTTTCCATTTCTTCTTTGAGCGCAGCTTCATAGATCTTGTTTTTCTTTCGTAGTAGAAGGATGACTTTGATATCTAAAATGAACTGAAATAAAAATAAGTTGATGTGTAAAGTATTGAAAAACACTGGATTTTGAAAAGAATAAAAGAAGGATAGCATTACACAACAAAAAGAAAGAAAACATCCACAACATAAGCAGATATCGCTTTTACTTGAAAACATCGCAAGCAAAGAGGAAAGAATCATAAATACCGAAGCAAGGATAGTTTCGTCTGTGTAGTGTAGTGTTGTACTTTGATAAACAAGCAAACTGCACCCAATACCACATAGTGTTATCATCCACACTAGAAAAACAATTGTAAGAAAAGAAATTTGTTTTACACATACAGAATCAATCAATATGACATCTGTTTCTTCTGCTAAAGCAATTGCACTTTTTGTGAATGTCTGGTTAGTGATAACACCACAGCAATCACAATTATAGAAAGCTGCACCGCTAAAAGCCTGTTGAACAGCATCATTTCCAACAGGAGATTCATAGTATTTACACTGAAATCCATAACGTTTCTGCTTCTTGCTTGCTAAGATATCAATACCTTGATCATTACTTGCCTTTGTTACATGTACATGATGAAATCCGTGTTTCTTTAGCCACTCTGCACAGTATTGTTCGTACTCATAACCATTCATATCGCAAGTATTATACAATTATTCTTATTTCTTTCAAAAAGAAGAAAATAGCTCTAAAAGACGTCTTTTGTCTTTTAGAGCTATTTTTCACTTGAATTTAACGAGTTCTAGTTTTTTTTCTTTAGATAAATTATATATAGCTAATGAAGAATCATACAGAAACTTTTTTTGCTTACAGCGATACTATCTTCAAAATCTCCTGATGTAAAATGAATGACACCATCATCTAATACTTCATAGCTTCCTTCTCCATTTCCATTTGTGCCTGGATCATAATATTGATATGTATCATCCATCAGTTCCAATTGAAATGGTCCTTTTTCACTTTGGAGTTCTTTTTCAGTATAGCTTCCATTGATGGATGTATTCATAACATAAGAATTGCTTCTTCCAAGTAAAAAAACCAATGAACAATGCGAGTACGAAACAGATAGAAATAATCATTTTCTTTTTCATATTTTTTCTCAACTTTCTCTTAAAAATCATTTACAGGGATACAATTGTAGTACTGCAATACTGAATATCATTTATTAAGAAAACTTTAATGAGTATTTTTCTATTCATAATATAACATATTGATTAGAAGTATGATATGAATATTTAGTTTTTCATGGACTAAGCGTCCACCCCTTGAAATGATAAGAAGAATGGTAGAAAATTTACGTATGAAAAAAATAGTGTTGATTGGACTGAATGTCGTAGCTTGTTTACTCTTTGGATGTAGCAGTAAGCAAGAAATTTCAAAAGAAAATGCATCGTTAACAAATGCAAATACATGGCATGTATTACCAGATATAGATGCTTCTAGAATCAAAGAACTTACACCGTTTTCTTATGATGAACTACATCAGAATGAAAGTACTGCATTATTGATTTCAAATCAGACAGGATACTTAAATACATCGATGCATACAGGCTATACAGACAATGCAGTTGTCATGGAAAAAGATGGTGTGCAAAGTATTTATGACTATGATGGAAATTTAATCTATACAGTGAATGAAAATGTATCCAATACAAATCATGAAGATGGAATAATGGCTGGATATGCAAGAACATCTAGTGAAAATAACTATTTTTCATTAGTGTATGGAATGCGTATTCCTAAGAAAAAAGCTGTTGTATTCCATGGTGATTTTGCTTCTATTTCTGAAATGAATGAAAATGATTTTATTGCATATCCATATGATGGAAATCAACAGTTTGGTGATATCGCAATTAAAAATAAAGAATTAGGCATTGTATCACATATTAAAAATAAGAATGGTGAAGATACAGATGGATACAAATTTGAAAAGTATGACAGAAAAATTCACTCTGATCTGTTTTTAGCAAATACCGTCAACAGTGCAAATGTAATTGAACAGAAAGTCATTATGAATCGACATGGAAAAGTGTTATGTAAAGTTGACTATGAAGTACTCCATAGAGAAAGTGGTATCTTTGTTAATGGATATTTAGCTGTATATCAAAAGGATGCTTCTGATAAAATTGGCTTTTTTGATGTAAACCATGGAAAACTGATTACTGAATTGAAATATCAAGACGTTGGATATTTTAGTGATGGATATTGTCCTGTGATGAATGCAGATGGTAAATGGGCTTATATTAATGAAAAAGGGGAAGAAGTGACTGATTTTATGTTTGATGATGCTTCGAACCTGTATAAAGGTAAAGCATTTATCATCAAAGATCAAAAAGCAGGCATCTTGAATTTAAAAGATGCTGCTTCTAAAAAGAAACTAGATGTATCGATCTTTCAGGAAACTGTTAGTGATGCACCTGTAGCTAGAAAAGAAACAAGTGATACACAAGAAAGCAAAGATACGATTGGTACTGTCACAATCAATATTGATTCTTTAAACATACGAATAGATGCAGGTACTTCTCAACCAGCAAATGGTACCGCAACAAAAAATGAGACGTATGAAGTATTTGAGAAGAAAGATGCAGATGGATATACATGGTACCGCATTGGTGAAAAGCAATGGATTGCGGGAAATAGTGAATGGGTGACATATAAGGAGTGAAATATGATTTTAGTTTTGATGATGATAACTGGTGTTATTGTGGGATTTCTTTTTACAACATTTTATTTTGAATATAACAACAGTGAAGTAAAGACAGCAGCATTGTATGGAAAGATTTTCCTTGTCGTTGTTGCGGGTGCTGCAGCAGCTGTGTATTGTTTTACTAGAAGCTTATCGTATATGGTTTCTTTCGGTATTGGTATTGGTGCAGGCGTTTCTCCATTTCTAACTTCTAAAAAAGAAGAAACAGAGCAGGAAGAAACAAAAGAGTAATATTCTTAGAGGCAGAGTATGACAAAAGTAAGTGTGATTGTTCCTGTATATAATGCAGAAAAAGCAATTGAAAGATGTATTCGCAGTATCCTGGATCAGGAATATCAGGATATTGAATGTATTGCGGTTGATGATGGTTCAAAAGATGCATCTGGTGAAATTCTGGATCGTCTAGCTGAAAGTGACAGTCGATTAAAGGTCATTCATAAAGAAAATGGTGGTGTATCAAAAGCTAGAAATACAGCATTGGATGTTGTGAATGGTGAATATGTACAGTTTTTAGATGCTGATGACTGGATTCCTACGGATTCTACAAAGCTTCTGCTGCGTGCAATGGAAGAAAATGAAGCAGATCTTGCAATTGGCTATTTTTATCGTGTTGTTGGTGAAAATGTTGCCATCCAGGGAAGTATTGATACAACAAAAGCTTTAACTTTACAGGAATATGCACAGTTTATGATGATGTCTCCTGCAGATTTTTATTACGGTGTTCTATGGAACAAGCTGTATCGTGCAGATATTTTAAAGAAATTTCATTTAAGAATGCAGGAAAACTGTAAATTCGCAGAAGATTTTATTTTTAATCTTGAATATTATCTGCATACACGTAAGATCATTCCTTTAAAAGCACCTGTGTATTATTATGTGAAAACAGAAGGTTCTCTTGTATCTCAGGCAATGTCGATATCAAAGATCTATCAGATGAAAACGACTGTTTTTGCATACTACAACCAGTTCTATAAGAATATCCTGGATGAGAAACAGTACAGGAAAGATCGTTTATTGATTGCGGCATTCTTGATTGATGGTGCAAAAGATGGTTCTGCAATTGGTGTTTTGCCAGGTGTGAAAAAACTTGGTCAGGAAAGAATCCAGGCAAAATATACAAGTGAAAAAGATTCTATGCTTGCATTTGCATATTATGTAAATAAAGCGTTTGAACAGAAATTGAATACAATTGCGATTCAAAATGAGATGAATCTGAATGATATAAAAGTTTTAGCTGCTTTGGTAAATGCAGGCCATGATAATACAATTGATGACATTTCTGACTATACGGGCATTTCTTCATTAAATGTTTCAATAATTATCACAAAGCTCAATATGAAGGGTATTGTGACAATGGAAGCAAGAGAAGGAAGAGCGCATGTTTCTCTTGCAGATACTGCCCATCCAATCTATGAACAGATTAGAGAAGCATTAAATGATCTGGAAGATATTATCTTTGCAGATATTTCAGAAGAAGATAATCAGAAATTCAATGCATTGATATTAAAGATGATTCAAAATATGAGAAAGATTGTATGAAATCATTGTCTATACAAGAGGAAGCACGTTTATTTCAAGGAAAAGATAAATGGCATACCAATCATATTCCAAATACTGATTTTAAAGAAATCACAATGCATGATGGACCAAATGGATTACGCATTGAGGTCAATGATACGTTAGGCTTTCCTCTTTCAAAACCAGCGATTGCATATCCAACTGCAGCTTTAATGGGCTGTAGTTTTGATCGTGCATTACTGGAAGAATATGGAGAAATCTTAGCAGAAGAATGTATATCGACAGGTACAGATATTCTTCTAGGGCCAGGTGTCAATCATAAACGTTCTCCTTCAGGAGGCAGAAATTTTGAGTATTTTTCAGAAGATCCACTGCTTTCTGGAGAACTTGCAGGCGCATATATCAATGGTGTACAGAAGCATGGTATTGGATGTTCTTTAAAGCATTTTGCATCAAACAATAGAGAATATGGAAGAATGATCAATGACAGTGTGATGGATGAAAGAACACTGCATGAAATCTATTTAAAACAGTTCAAGATTGCGATTGAAGCTTCTCATCCATATACAATCATGAATGCCTATAATAAATTGAATGGTATCCATTGTACAGAACATCAATCACTAATGGAGGAAGCAAGACAATGGGGTTTTGATGGTGTATTTGTTTCTGACTGGGGTGCAGTGTATGATCCTGTTGCTTCATTGAAAGCTGGTTTGAATTTAGAAATGCCAGGTGGCAATATTGGTGCAGATCACTTGATCATGAATGCAATTGCAAAAGGAATATTGAAAGAATCAACATTGCATCGTTCCAGTGAATATCTAAGACTGCTTGCTTTGCGATGTGGCAACTACACAAAACAGCCATTTGACCGCAATCAACATCTTGCATTCGCCAAAAAAGCTGCTGAAGAATCGATTGTATTATTAAAAAATGAAGAACATATCCTGCCACTTCAAAAAGAAGAACGTATTTTAGTTGTTGGTGGATTTGCAAAATATCCAAGAGCTTTAGGAAATGGCAGTTCTTCTGTTAATTCAGATATTATTGATAATCTATATTCTTCATTGAAAAAGTATTCTTCCAATATTTCTTATGTGGATGGATATTCTATCAAGAAGGATGAAATTGATTAGAGAAAAGAATCTCTTGCATTAGAAAAAGCAAAAGAAAATGATAAAGTGATATTTGTGATGGGTTTGATGGAAGAAAAAGAATCAGAAGGGTATGACCGGAAGAATTTATGTCTTCCTGAAAATCAGATTGCTTTATTAAACAAGATGGTTTCTATCAATCAGGAGATTGTTGTGGTATTACAGAGTGGTTCCGTTGTGCTGCTTCCATTTGAAAAGAATGTTAAAGGAATTGTTTTAACATATCTTGCCGGAGCAAGAAGTGGAAGTGCTACGGCTTCCATCTTATATGGAAAAACATGCCCAAGTGGAAAACTGGCTGAAACGTGGCCGAAAAGAGAAGAAGATGTACCATCGTATCTGTGGTTTAACAATGATCTTTATGAAACCCAATATAGAGAATGTATTTTTACAGGATATCGCTACTATGATTCCTTTCATGTGAAACCACAATATCCTTTTGGCTATGGGTTGAGCTATACAACCTTTCAATATCAGTCAATGTTCATTGAAAAAGAAAAAGATCATTTATGTATCCATGTAACAATAAAAAATTCAGGTGAAGTAGAAGGAAAAGAAATCATTGAAATCTATGCATCTCTTCCATCCAGCCAGATTGTACGCTGTGATCATGAACTCATTGATTTTATAAAAGTATCACTGCAGCCAGATGAAGAAAAAGAAATCATCCTGCATACGCCTTTAAAGAATCTTGAATATTATGATGTGAAGCAAAAGAAATATGTATTAGAAGATGGTTTGTATGTGATTTCGTGTGGTAGATGTATTGATCATTTATCATTGAAGCAGGAAGTTCATCTTGCAGGAACAATGCAGCCATATTCTACAATGTTGAAGGAAATGTTTTATCTCAAAGATGGCATTTTACATGTAGATGATGCATCATATAAAACAATCTTAAATCATGCTTTGCCCAAAGCACATCAGACATACCCTTTTACTCCAGATACGACCATTGCTGAATTGCAGCAGAAGAAGCTTGGAAAAGTTATCTATGGTATCGCAAAAAAAGCTGCAGATCGTGGATTTGTGGAAGGTATGGATGCTTCGATGCTGGATGAAACATGTTTGAGACAGATGCTATGGTTATCTGGAATGAACTGGAATACAGTTGCATTTGCAATTTCTTATATGAATGCACATCATTTTGATGTTTTAAAGAAATTATTCAATAGTATAGAAAAGAAATAATACTAGGAGAATGCTCATGGATAAGGTTTATATTTGTGGACACAGACACCCTGATACAGATTCTATTGTATCTTCCATTGCATATGCATATTTGAAACGGGAGCTTGGTTACAATGCAATTGCCTGTCGATTATCAGAGTGTAATAGTGAAACAAACTATTTATTAAATCGTTTTGGTTTTGAAGCACCTGTATTACTTGAGGATGCGCGTGTAAAACTGGGTGATCTTTCCTTGAAGCATCCAATTTGTGTCACTCCAGCAGCGACAATCTTTGAAACACTTCAATTAATGAAAGCACATGAACAGCCATTTGTATGCGTTGTAGATGCGAATCATCATGTCGCAGGTATTATTACAAGAAATGATCTGGCGGATGTTGGATTAGGAGATACTGCTTTTGGAATTGATTTGCTGAAAAAAGTGAATTTAGAAAATCTTTCTAAAACAATTGATGGAAAGATTATTTATAAAGATGAAAAGATGCATCTAAATGGAAAAGTTAGTATTGTTGCTTTTTCAAAGCATGAAATATCCAATTATGAAGTGAGTGATCGCATTGTCATTATTGGAGATGATGCACAATCACAAAAGGCACTCATTGAAAAAGGTGCGGGAATGTTGATTGTTGTATGGGCAGATGCAATTGAAGAGAGTGTAATAGACACAGCGCAGAAATATCATTGTCCAATTATTTTGAGTGGAATTGGTGCGATGAACACTTCTCGTTATTTATTCTTTGCACCGGAAATTTCTTATGTCATGAAGAAAAATGTAATGTGCTTTTCAGAAAATGAATTCTTAGAAGACGTTGCAAAACGAATGAGTCGTAAAAGATATCGTGCATATCCTGTTGTGAATGCTTCAAAAGAACTTGTCGCCTATATTTTAAAAGATCATGCGATGGTATATCAAAATAAATCTTTGATTTTAGTTGATCACAACGAATTTTCTCAATCTGTACCTGCAATAGAAAAAGCAGAAGTATTAGAAGTTGTTGATCATCATCGTATCTATGATTTCTATTCAAAAAAACCAATTATGTTTCGCAATGAAATCGTTGGCAGTACCGCAACAATTATCACAGGTCTTTATATCGAAAATCATGTGGATATCCCCAAAAACATCGCTGGTTTATTGTTAGGTGCAATGATTTCAGATACATTGAATTTTCAATCTCCTACAACAACAGAAAAAGATTTTCGCATGGCAGAGTACTTAGAAAAAGTATCTGGCTTGAATGTTGATGAACTTGCATATTCTATTCTATTTATGAATGCTAATCATGAAACAAAATCTGTTTCAGAATATCTGAAAGATGATGTGAAATCATTTGATATGGAAGGGTACCAGGTTATTATTGCACAGGTTGTGATTCCATCTTGTGCATGGATGGAAAGTATTCATGAATCTATTGAAAATGAACTGAAGAAATATGTTGTAGATAAAAATTGTGATCTTGTCTGCCTTGTATTTACAAGTGTTGCGGATCATGGTTCCTATTTCTATTTTGAAGGGAAAATAACAAACTGGTTTGAAAAAGATTTTCCATCTCACACATTCATAGAAAAACTGATTTCTAGAAAAAAACAAATCGTACCATTGATAACAGAAATCATTCAAAGAAATGTATAACATAAAAAGGAGCAGTGCTCCTTTTTGTGTTAATCTCCAAATGAGATACCTAATGATTTTGCTTCTTTAATGATATTTGCGTTTGGATCAACCGTTTTTAATTTTCCAGCAACTTCTTTCAAAGGAACTGCGACCATTTCTCTATCCTTGTATCCAACCATGACACCATATTTCTTCTTTAATACATACATACCAGCGACTGCACCTACTCTGGATGCAAATACACGGTCATATGGATCAGGGGCACCACCACGCTGTACGTGACCTGGGACTGTGACTCTTACTTCTCTGCCTGTTTTTGTTTTGATGAGTTCTGCGAGTTCATAAGAAGGAGAAGGAAATGGGAAATTCATGAGTTTTTTCTTGTATTCTTTTTTGCTTAATGCAGCATCTTCTTTAGAAATTGCACCTTCTGCCATCGCAATGATTGTAAAACGTTTTCCTTGTTTATCTCTTTCTTCAATGACTTCAATGACTTTATTGATATCATATGGAATTTCAGGCAACAGAATAATATCTGCTCCTCCAGCAATACCAGCATTGAGTGGAAGCCATCCAACTTTATGACCCATGATTTCAACAATAAATACACGTCCATGAGAGTTGGCTGTTGTATGAATTTCGTCAATACATCTCGTTGCGATATCTACTGCAGACTGGAAACCAAATGTCATATCTGTTCCCA
>ERZ506982.739-NODE-739-length-10168-cov-3.47513_pt1 | contig 10168 bp, 8 predicted proteins | sample MGYA00512886_ERZ506982 | MGnify/ENA metagenome assembly ERZ506982 | reverse complement strand
GCCGCAGGCTTTCACCAGGCGACTCATTTCTGCCATGCCACGCGTCATGATCATGGCGGCGGTATTGTCGCCGAAACCAGCGCCATACGCTGCGCCCACCGCAATAGCGATAACGTTCTTGAACGCTGCGCACAGCTCAACGCCTACATAATCGGGAGAGGTATAGCAGCGGAAATATGACGTGGTGAACAAATCACGAAAATAGTGTGCGGTAGCTCTGGAACGCGAAGCGATTACCGTACCGGCGGGGACGCCGAGGATAACCTCTTCTGCGTGGTTAGGGCCAGAAAGTGCCGCAAGCCTGTCGCCATTCCCCAGTACTTCTTCAAATATCTGAACAGGCAGAAGCCCCGTACCCTCCTCGACGCCTTTCGAGCAAATAACGATAGGGGTGTCCTTTTCGGCGATGGGGCAAAGATCTTGGGCAAACTGGCGCATCAAGCGCGAAGGGGTGACGATAACCAGAGCCTTAGCATGCTCGGCGCATTCGCGCAGATTGCTTGTCGCCGAAATGGAGTCGGAAAGCATTATGCCACTCAGATAGCGGGGGTTATGATGCTCTTTCGTGATGGCATCTGCCACCTCTGGCTTGCGAGCCCACATGATCACCTCGTTGCCGGCCGCTGCAAGCGTTTGAGCCAAAGCAGTGCCCCATGAACCCGCACCGATTACCGCGATCTTACCCATATGTCCTCCTTGGAGAATGCCCATGGCATTCCGAAACACAGCGGGCAGGCAAAACTGCCTGCCCGCCAGATGAACTGTCTTTATGCCTTTTTCTTGGAACCGATCCGGTTTTCCGTTCCAGCACGCAAGCGGGCGATGTTTTCCCTGTGAGCCCATATCACGGTTAGGCCAACCAACAAGCACAGCACAAAGGCAACGGGGTTGCCCCAGAAGAAGTACAGTGCGAAGAAGGGACACGCTACGGCTGCCGCAATGGACCCTACGGAAACATATTTTGTTGCCACAACCAGAACAGCGAAAATCGCGATTTCAAGCAAGGCTCCAACTGGGCCAAACGCGGAAAACAAGCAGCCAACGGCAACAGCGATGCCCTTGCCTCCCCTGAAACCCAACCAAGGACAAAAAATATGACCCAGGGTGCAGCCAAGGAACGCTACCGCAAGACAAACCTGCTCGATATAAAGAAATGGATTCGGCGAACCACCGAACGTCTGAACGAATTCCACAACAGCAAGCACATTGCCTGGAAGCACTTGGGTGCCGAACATCGCAGCAATAAGCCCTGCGACTATGCCCTTGCCGAAATCGAGAACGAATACAGCGTATCCACCCACTTTTCCCATAGTGCGAATGGCGTTAGTGGTGCCAATATTGCCCGAGCCATGCTCACGCAAATCGGTGTGATAAAACACTCGCGAGATTATGACTCCCCATGGAATGGAACCCAGTAAAAACGAAATAACAAGCAGTAAGACCAACTGACCTAAAACCGTCAACATCGACTGTTAATCCTTCTTCTTGAACTTGAGGTTGATTGGAGTACCGGTGAAATCAAACGTGGAACGCAACCTGTTTTCCAGATAGCGCTCGAACGAAGGCTCAACCAGGTCGGGGTGATTGCAGAAAAACGTAAAGAACGGGGGCTGTACACCAGTTTGAGTAACGTACTTCAACTTCAAAATACGCTTGCCCTTGGAAATGGTGTGACCGAACTCGCGAATATCCTGAAGCCAGTTGTTAAGACGACTTGTAGAGATGCTCTTGGAGTAATTGGAGTACGCTTCGTTGATGGCGCCCCAGATGCGCTGAACGTTTTTGCCGGAAAGCGCAGAAATGGCGATTACCGGGGCATATCCTACGAATTTGAGACGATCTTCGATGCGCTCACGCACTTCAGCCTTTGCGTCGGGACCTTCCACCAAATCCCACTTGTTCAGCACTACGACCATAGCGCAGCCGCGCTCAGCTGCCATACCGGCAACTCGCTGGTCCTGGTCGGTAAGGCCGATAGTGGAGTCGATTACCAAAAGAACGACTTCCGCACGATCAATGGCGCGCATGGCGCGCACGAAACCATAGTACTCAACGTCTTCGTCGATAACGCTCTTCTTGCGCAGGCCCGCCGTATCAACGATGGTATAGAACTGACCTTCATGCTCCACCATAGTATCGATGGCATCACGCGTGGTGCCTGCAACGTTGGAAACGATAGAGCGATCATTGTTGGTGAGCTTGTTCGTCAAGGACGACTTACCGGCATTTGGACGACCGATAATAGCAACGTTGATGGAGTCGATCTCCTCCTCTTCGTCGCTTTCCTCAGGGAACAGCGAAACGATTTCATCGAGCAAATCGCCCGTACCCGTACCGTGGAGGGCGGAAACAGGGCGCGGCTCTCCCAAACCCAGCTGCATAAATTCCCACATAGCGCTTTCATCGGCTGCGTTATCGAGCTTGTTTACCGAAAGAAGCACCGGCTTCTTGCTGCGACGCAAGATATTGGCAACAGCCTGATCGTCTGCGTTAACACCAGTTTGACCATCAACCAAGAAAATGATGACGTCTGCCTCATCGGCTGCAGTAAGAGCCTGGGCAGTAATGGAGCCCTGGAACACGTCGTCGCCACCCATTTCGATACCACCGGTATCGATAATCTTGAAGTCGCGGCCATTCCAGTCCGCCTCATGATAAGAACGATCGCGCGTCACGCCACGCATTTCATGAACAATAGCTTCGTTGTTTTCCGCAAGGCGGTTCACCAAGGTGGATTTGCCCACATTGGGGCGACCAACAATGGCCACGATTGGCAAGCTCATTCTTGCTCCTAACATTGCTGAAGGTAACTTTATTAAGGATTCAGGATACCACTCACCCGAACCCGCAATTTGACCACCTCATCAGCAGCACGGGATAAACACGCCTTCCCTATGAGCTACACGATGGGCTTCTTCCATTCAGGCAGACCACGAGCGCGGCGATTGCGATTGCGACCGCGCATATTTCGAACGCAACCCTGCATACCATGAGGAACATATTCCATATCCTCAAGATCGTCAGGCAAATAGCTCACCAACGAAAGAGGGGCAGTCTGCCGAACCGTTTCGGGCTCGGGGCCAGCAACGGCAGCAAATCCATAAACAGATGCGCCTTGGGCCACAAGCTTCTGCTCGTAACCGCTCCAAGGCTCATCGGGGAACAACGAACGAACATCGTCGGTACTCCACAGCAATTCGTAACCAGCCAGCTTAAGCTGCGTAAGCGAAAATTCATGCATGGGCATGCTATCGGTGCGTAAACGCAAAGGTGCGCCCTTTGCCAAGAGCGGGCGATACGCCATAAGGCGATCCAAGTAGGTAAGACGCAAAGGCGCTTTCTTTTTCTTGGGAAACGGCGTGGGAAAATTCAGAAGGATAGCAGAAAGCTCTCCTTCGGCAAAAAAGTCTGAAAGATCACGATCTTCTTCGTTAAACACGAAAACCGCATTGGTGACCCCTTGGGCTATTGCGCGCTCGGCACAACGAACCACGCATACACCGTCTACGTCAATGCCGATGAACAGCGTATCAGGCCGCGCAGCGGCGCACTCCACGGTGTACTCCCCCTTTCCGCAGCCCAAATCCAGCACAACATGCTGGTATGGATCGGCGCGAAAGCCTTCATGGGGGGCCCATTGGTTCCACCGACCGCGCCAACCCAATGGATTCGGCTCGTAGGATTGAGTAGCACCAGCAAGACGATCTTCAAGAGAGAAGCCTTTGTTCAGGCGGGATCGGGTGGTTCGCATTGCAGCAATAACTCCAAACAAGAACAGAACAAGCAGCGGAAAGCAGCCCCGAGAAAGGAGGACCTACAGCTCGCTCAGATAACGGACAACGCTTTCGATCTGATTATCGGGGGTGGAAGCTCCTGCGCTCACGCCCACGACATGGCATTCGTCAAACCACAACGGATCGATTTCATCAGCACGCTCGATATGATGAGCGCGGGAACAATGCTGCGCGCAAATCTCAAAAAGACGCGTAGTGTTCGACGAATTGCGCCCGCCGATTACCACCATGGCATCTACCTGCTCTGCAAGCTCGACAGCAGAGAGCTGGCGTTGCGTCGTCGCAAAGCAGATGGTGTCTTTCACCTCAAGGTCGAGATGGAGCTCTTTGAGCTCCATCAGAACCTCTTCAAAGCGTTCACGAGATTGGGTGGTTTGGACAACCACGCCAACCCTACCCGACAAATCGGAAGGAATGTCTTCGGGCGAACCGACAATCGTACAGCGACCACCGGCAACACGGGCATGAGCGGAGATCCCCTCCACTTCAGGGTGGCCAGCTTCACCCACCACCAAAACATGGCGGCCTTCTTTGGCGAGCTTCGCCGCAGCGCGCTGGGCACGCATAACATGCGGGCACGTTGCGTCGATTACCGCAAAACCTCGCTGCTCGATATCATCGATGACCTGAGGCACCACTCCGTGCGAGCGAATAACCACACCGTCTGCATGGATGCTGTCGACCGAATCGGCAACGCAAATGCCACGCTCCTCAAGCTCGGCAACAACGCCGGGATTGTGAATAAGAGGCCCAAGCGTACACACCGAACCGCCCGCCTCTGCCGCCTTGAGGGTCATATCGAGCGCGCGCTGCACACCATAGCAAGCGCCCGCATAAGCAGCCTTCACAACTTTGAGTTTACCCATGGAGTTACTCCTTATCGGAATAGTCAGGCAACGTTGCGGGATCGAATGCCGAAATGGGATGCTCGGCAAATACCTGAGAGTAGTCTTTCGAATCGGGGAACAGCTCCACCATGTCAACTTCTTCCGGCTTGCAGCCTTTCGTAAGTGCATATGCTTCGCGCATCACATACCACGAGCAACCGTCCATGCGCTCATCTTTGGGAAGGAAGTCGAACGATGAAAGTTCAACAGGTGCGCCAAAGCGCGCAGTAATACGCGGAAAGCGCACACGTTGCCCCTTTTGCTTCACCTTGCTCACGTTCTCTAAACCCAAAGGAATAAGGGGCGCCTTGCCCATCCTGGCAATAAGAGCTGCACCGCCGTGCAATTCCGGGGCAGCGCTCCCTTTGCCGCGCCTCGTTCCTTCAGGGAAAATGCCAACCCATTCTCCGTTCTTCAGCATGCGGGCAGCACGCTTCAAAGCCGTTCGGTCAGCACTGCCTCGCTTGATAGGGAAAGCGCCGACGCTCGAGATAACCATGCCCAAGAATCCCTTGCCCGCACGAAACAGAGAATCGCGGGCGATCAGGCGCACCCACCCCTTGGGACGAACCGAAAGGAACATGATGATAACGTCAAGGTACGAATAGTGGGGCGAAACCAAAATAGCGCCAGTCGTCTTACCGGCAAAGGCGTCTACGATTTCCTTGCCTTCTACGCGAAAGCGAAACAGCACCTTGCACAGGAGGCTAAACAAACCCGAAAGGAACACCGCAATGCCATGGGGAATGCGATTGTCCTGGCTGTTCCCGGAAAGAGGACGATCCCAATACTCTTCATGTATGTTAAAGGCCATTAAAGCGCCATCCTTGCTCGAGCCAAACCGCAGATAGAACCAATAACTTCCTCCACATGCATACTGGAAGAATCAAGCAAAACCGCATCTTTCGCAGGGCGCAAAGGCGCTGTATCGCGACTCGAGTCAAGCTCATCCCTGCGAATAATATCTGCAAGCACTTCTTGATAATCGATGGAGCCAATTCCTCTATCGGCGTTTTGGCGAACACGACGATGCGCGCGCTCCTCAGCAGATGCGGTAAGGAACACCTTTACTTCGGCATTGGGGAAAACCTCGGTTCCGATATCGCGGCCTTCCACCACGTAATTGCCCTCCGAGCCAATGCGGCGCTGCTGACCAACCAACGCCTGGCGTACGGCAGGAACAGCAGAAACAGCAGAAACAGATCGATCTATCTCGGCGGTGCGAATAGCACCAGTTACCTCGACGCCATCGACAAACACACGACGAGGAACGGGTTCGCCCTGCTCATGGCGGAAACTGATCGTGCAGGCGTATGCAAGGGCCCCTACCGCTTCGGCGTCTTCTAAGGAAACACCATCATGCAGCGCACGCCATGCAACCGCACGATACATAGCACCCGTATCCAGGCACGAAAAACCCAACTCTTTCGCTACAGCCTTTGCAACGGTTGACTTTCCTGCCCCCGAGGGACCGTCAATCGCTATGATCATCTACGCCAATCCTTTCAAACATTCAAGAAACGTGGGGAAGCTGACAGAAACACTGTCGAAATCGATAATATCAACCGGCGTATCGGAGCACAGCCCAACCAAAGACCAAGTCATGGCAAGGCGATGATCTTTACGCGAGTCGAATACGAGGCCCCGGGGAACCTGCAGGTCGGGTTGGCCCTCAATGTACAGATCGTCATTTTCAGCCCAAGCATTCACACCCAGCTGATCCAACCCTTCAATGATAGCGGTAAGGCGATTCGATTCCTTCTTGGTAAGTTCGCTAACCCCACGGAAAACCGTAATCCCAGCAGCATGAGCCGCAACCAACGCCAGAACAGGAATCTCATCGATCTCTGAAGCAATGTGCTGAGAGGGGATTTCGCAACCTATCAACTTATCGGTATACGATGCCTCGATAATGCCTATCGGCTCCTTGCCTTCTGCGGTGAGGTAACGCACTTCGATGGAGGCGCCCATACGCTCAAGCGTACGAATGAAACCGACGCGGCCAGGATTGAGGCTAACGTTCTCAATCTGAATGGAACTACCCTTCTTCAAGAGAGCAGCGCAGATCAGGAACGCAGCCGATGAGGGATCGCCTGGAACATCAACCTCTGAAGCGGAAAGCACAACAGGGCCCTCAACCGAAGCGCGACGAAACGCATGTTCTACTTTTACGCCGAACTCGGGCAGCATCAATTCCGTGTGGTTGCGCGAAACGGCAGGCTCGTTGATGGTCGTAGTGCCCTTGGCCCCCAGACCAGCTAAGAGAACCGATGTCTTCAGCTGCGCCGAAGCCATAGGCGAGTCGTATGTGATGGCCTTGAGATTCGAAGTGCCGATTTCCGTCACCGGCAGGGTTTCGCAAGCCTCGGGCTCAAAGCTAACCCCCATTTTCATCAAGGGCGCAATGATGCGACGCATCGGACGCTTCTGAAGCGACTCGTCGCCCGTGATCTGAACGCGAATGTTCCATGGCGCCAAAATACCCATAAGAAGTCGCGAAGTGGTGCCGGAGTTTCCGCAGTCGATGGGGCCTTCGGGTTGCTTGGGGCCTTCGGCACCCCACCCGGTAACGCCACCAGCCAACGTACCGTCAACCTGACGCTCCAAGGAAACCTTTGCGCCCAAAGCGGAAACCGCACCGATGGTTGAACGCACGTCGGCAGAATCGAGGACCCCCGTCAAACGTGAGGTGCCCTCCGCCATAGCAGCGAACAGCACAGCGCGATGGGATATGGATTTGTCGCCAGGAACGCGTGCAGCCCCATCAAGAGGAGCGCCTAAAGGCTCGATGCGCGTAATGTTGGATTCGCTCATGATATTCACTACTCCTTAGATAGAGGGTTGAAGGAAATGCTGAAACCAGCCTTGATAAGCTGAGTGGATAGCTTTCCGATATCGCCTTCGTCGGTAAGCACCATGTCGAGCACAGCACTCGAAGACGTGATGTGGTCGATGTTGATGGACTGCACGTTGCAACCAGCCTGGCTTGCAATGGTAGTGACCTCGGCGATGATGCCGGGGCGATTGGTGAGCGGGATGCGCACTTCCAGCAAGTCTTCAGTTGCGGGAACCCATTTGGCGGGAATGGACCTACGGGTCTGCGCAGCTCGGTCAAGCAGCTTGGTGAACCCGGCCTTATCGCCTTCGCGCAACGTATCTGCATAACCACGCAAAATAGACTGCACCTCGTCAAGCCCCTCCACGATTGCCTCGCGGTTATCGAAGGCGATTCCCGTCCACAAAGCAGGGGAGCCTGCGGCGATGCGAGTAGAATCCTTAAATCCACCAGCAGCCAAACGGAACAGGGCTTCTTGATCGTCAGCATGACGCACAGCGAGCTCCACCAGCGAAGATGCCACAAAGTGCGGCACATGGCTTACAATAGCGACCGCTTCATCATGTTTATCGCGCGGCAGGGAAACCACGCGCGCGCCAAGACCCGCAAGCGCTTCATGAAGATTGGCGTAATCATCTGGCGATGTTTCCTCATCGGGACACAGCACCCAATGAGCGCCTTTGAACATGTCTTCTCGCGCGCCTTCTATGCCGCTTTTCTCCGAACCTGCCATCGGATGACCGGGAATATACTTTTCGGGATAACGTAAGAGCTCCTGCGCCTGTCGGCTCACGATCTTCTTCGTCGAACAGGCATCGGTTACCACGCCCTTGAAATCGCAGGCAGCGATGATGCGAAAGTATTCGTTTGCCACAGGGACGGGAGTGGCTATCATCACCAACTCGCAACTGCAAAGTACCGAGCTCAGATCTTCACTGGAAACGTGGCCCTCGTCGATCCAACCGCGCTCTTGAGCCGCTTTGACCGCGTGCTCGGAAACGTCAATGCCCACGAGACGCGCATCGGGATATGCGTTGCGATACATTGCCGCAAACGATGATCCGATAAGTCCAAGGCCGATAACGGCCACTGAAGAAAAGTGCGTCTTCATAGCTAATTTGCTCATTTCTGATAGCGGTTTGTTTGTGTGGATGATTCTACCACGCCTATCTGGCGGCCTGTTCAAGCGTCACAACCTCTTGCGGGTTGAGCACACGATATTCCCCTTCGGGCAGATCGCCCAGTTCAAGGGGACCAAACGACTCGCGATGCAAACGAAGCACAGGATGGCCAATCGCTTCGAGCATACGCTTCACTTGGCGCTTTCGGCCTTCATGGATGGTAATTTCCACAAACGCGTTCTTCCCTTTGCGACCAACCAGGGAAACCACTGCGGGCTGCGTCATGCCGTCTTCCAGCTCCACCCCGTGACGCAAACGGCTAAGGGCTTTTTCGCTCGGTATGCCTTTCACCAAGGCACGGTAGGTTTTATCGACGTGACGAGAGGGATGCAGAACGGCATTGCCCAACTCCCCATCGGTGGAAAACAGCAAGAGTCCTGTAGTGTCGTAATCTAAGCGTCCCAACGGATACAAACCGGGGATCTCGTCGCAAGGAACAAGCTCCGCAACGCAGGGGCGCCCTTGAGGATCTTTCATGGAAGTCAGAAAGCCCGCCGGCTTATTGAGCATCAACGTAACCGCCTGGTTCGGCTTGCAAACGGGAGCCCCGTCCAAGCTCACCTCGTCAACAGAAGGGTCAACCTTGGTGCCAAGTTCAGTTACCACATTCCCGTTCACGGAAACTCGTCCCGCTTCGATGATCTTCTCGCATGCGCGACGGCTGGCTACTCCGGCTCGTGCCAAGAACTTTTGCAGGCGCACTTGACCAACCTGTTCGTTTTCCTGCACGTCAGCCCCTATTCATCCTCGTCGAATACCAACTCATCGAAGTTGATCTTCTCGACCGCACCCACACCTGCGGCAAGCGCATCGGAGAGCATCGTTTGCATCGCTTCCTGCATGGTCTCAGGCTGCAGAAGATCGTCTTCCGCCTCTTCTCCGCTACCAAGGGAATACGACTCGTCTTCCGGGCGTACTACGTTCAAGCGCTCAGAGATAAAGGCGCGTGTTTCCTCATCGGGAGCAAACGACTCTAGCGGAGGAAGGCCTCGCACCGAGCGAAGGCCGAATTTCTCCAAGAAGGTTCGGGTAGTTGCATACAGCACCGGATTGCCAGGTGCATCTTGCGTACCCGCTTCGCGCAGTAGGCCCTTTTCAACCAGGGAATTGATAGAGCTGTCCGAGCTCACGCCGCGAACCGAAGCAACACCATTGCGGGTAATAGGCTGGCAATACGCCACAACAGCAAGCGTCTCCAACGCCGCTTGAGAAAGCTTGCGGGTGTCCCATGAAAGAACATAGCGCTCGATCAGCTCATGGTAGCGGGGATGTGTGTACAGGCGCCAACCACCAGCAACTTCGCGAAGCTGAATTCCCCGCTCGGCTTGCTCGAGCTCACTCTGCAAATACACAAGCGATTCCTGAACGCGTGCGGGGTCAACTTGCAGCATGTCCGCGAACGTCAAAACCCCAACGGGTTCATCGGTGACAAACAGCATCGACTCAATGGCGCCCGTAAGCCACGCCTGG
>ERZ506982.725-NODE-725-length-10339-cov-4.24368_pt1 | contig 10339 bp, 7 predicted proteins | sample MGYA00512886_ERZ506982 | MGnify/ENA metagenome assembly ERZ506982 | reverse complement strand
CGCTCTTCCGATCTAGATTGAACAGCTTTTCCATCAGATCCACTCTGCTCAGAATCCTTCACTGGAATCTCACGGACTGATTGAAAAAAGACATGATTCCAAACATCATAAGGAAGCGACTTTAACAATTAAAGAGGTTACCGCCATGGTCCTTGCTACAGTTGCTGTCCATAATCGAAAATACATGGAACATTATCCGCTTGATGCACAAATGATCAAGGAACATGTTACACCAACACCAGTAAACCTCTGGAAATATGGCGTTCAGGTTTATGGAGCACCAAGATTGATAAACAACGAAGACAGCTTCAGATATTCAATGCTTATCCCGATATCAGCAAGAATTTCAAAATCAGGAATCAGATACAAGACTCTTTATTACATGAACTATAACGATTCTGGTCTTCTGAAAAAGATGCAGTCTCTGAAAAACAGATCAGATAAATTCGACTGTCGCATTGATCCTAGAAATGTTGAAAATGTTTACTATCTGAGCGACAGCAAGCTTCTGACAGCACCGCTCAACATGAACAAAAAAGGCATGAGCGATTATGCAGGAATCAGTCTTGAAGATTATGAAAAGCTGTATCAGGAAAAGAAGGATGCCGATCGTGCTGGAAAAGAAAACAATCTGAAACTTGAAATTGGTCTTCAGGACAGACATGAAGCTATTGTAAAAAAAGCAGTAAAACAGAAAACTGTTCCTTCTGATCCCAAAAATCTGTCAGCAAACAGAAAAGCTGAAAAACAGAGGGAGTCTTTAAACCATATGGTTGTCCCTCAAAATACTTCTGATGAGAATAAAAGTTCTCAGACAAACATTCTTGATGCCAACGTTCCAGCATCACAATCAGCTCTTGACTCTATCAATGATGTACAGGATGCTCTCGCGGCTTTTGAAGAAGATGAGTGGGGTGATTTAATATGAACAAAAAATACGCGACAACAGGATACGGCACAACCGTAGATGCGGTTTACACAGAACCTAAAATTTCATCTGATAAGGGCAATCTTATGATTATGGCTTTACCAGAACCTATTTCAAATTTGAACGACATCATAGCAACATACACAAAAGGTCTTCCTTCCTACAGCTATGCTCGTGATGTACAGCTGCCAAGGATGGAACGACGCTTTCTTGTTCCACAGCTTAGATCATTAAGAATTTATCTTCCGTTTGAATCAACGCTGGAAATGGAATTCTATAATGCTTTAACGGCTTCCTATCGTTTAAGAGAACTTTCAAGAGTAGATGCCGTAGTCCCATACACAAAGCTTGTCAGTCCTACGGGTGCAGCAACGAATGCAGGATTCGCACTGCTTGGCTATTCTGGATGTGGAAAGTCGTCAGCGATTGCACTGCTTGCTTCGCACTATCCCCAGGTAATCAAGCATCATCTGCCAGACGGTACGGTTTTATCACAAATTCTCTATATCGTAGTGTCATGTAACTCCACACATAACTTTTCCGAGCTGTACGGCTCAATTGGCAGAGAAATCGACAAGGCATTACATTTAGATATTTATGAGAATATGATCAATAAAACCCAAAGTCTAGGGAAAAAGAAAAACAAAGTAATTGAACTCATTGAAAGATTTGCAATCGGAATCTGTATCCTGGATGAAATCCAGCAGCTCAGCTTTTCTGAAACAAATACCAACACATACGAATCACTTCTGACAATTGCCAATACAACAAAGATTGCTATGGGTGCTGTAGGTACAGAAGATGGATACGCAAAGATGTTCTCGGTTCTCAGAACAGCTCGAAGGTTAGGACGAGAGATTCCTGCGGTTGCTTACTGTGATAACCTTAATTACTTTATCTTTGTAATGAAACGATTGTTTGAATACCAATGGCTGGACAAACCGTTAGCACTGACTGAAGAAATAGTTGACGTATTTTACAGAGAAACACACGGGATTATCGATCAAGCAGTAAGTCTATGGATTGCAGTTCAGGATGAATATCTCCAGAAAAAAAAGCATTTTACAATTACGGCAAAATTTGTCAGCAGTGTGTTTACAAAAAGATATCCTCATATGAGAGAATTGCTTTCTTCTATTGAGCTTCCTGAAAACGATGAAAAGATTGCAGAGATTTTAAAAGAGGCTAATCTAAAACACGAACATGATCTTGAAATTGAGAAGCAAAACATGACTATGTCTGAAATAGTAACCAACGAAGAAATTTACAGAATTACCATGCTGGTACAATCTGTTACAGCTGCAATTCGTAATGTGGATAAACGATCAACCGACGAAGAGATAGAGACCGCATGTAAAGAGGTAATTAAGGATATGCCACCAGAGCAAAGAACTTGTGACAACGTTGCACCTCTTGTAAACGAGAAGCTTCAAAAGAAACAGGCACCAAAGCTCTCACGAACCGTATCTTCGCAGGATATGCTAAACAGCATTCTTCAGAATTAGAATAGGATGGCACATATAAACGCCATCCTTTTATTTATTCATGTAACCTGTCATATACGTAGGATATTCCTGTTCGTGATTAAGTTGGAAATTTTGCGTAACTTGTTCGCGATTAAGTTGGAAAAAAATAACAGTCTTGTTCGCGATTAAGTTGGAAAATTTTTCTCGCTCCATAATTCATATTTTTCACGCGTTGTTCGTGATTAAGTTGGAAAATTTTGCTGATTTCTCGTCTGTTCGTGATTAAGTTGGAAAAAAAGAACCCATTTGGGGTTCTGTTGTTCTCGATTAAGTTGGAATATTCGCGATTAAGTTGGAAAATAACACGACATGTCATCATTCCACAAAAAAAGGAAGAGACTTTTACGTCTCTCCCAAAAATAATGTTCGAAATAATGTTCGTTTTTTAAAATCGAATTCCAGGTTTCTAGTGGATAATGTTCATTTTTTTTGCCTTTTTTTAAAAATGAGTTTTCAAGTTTCCAAGGCGATAATGTTCATTTTTTTTCGGTTTTTCCGAAAAAAATTTTTCCAGTTTCGAATTTTAACATCTACCCACAACAAATCATAGATGTAATACACGTTCTTTAATTTCTTGAGTTCTACCTTGGTTCCAGAACTGTGTACCTATGTACCCACATGTTCTTCTGGCAACGTTCATCTTATTCTGATCAGTATTACCACAATTTGGACACTTCCAGATCAGCTTCTTATTTTCATCTTCCATGATCTGAATTTCACCTGTATATCCACATACCTGGCAATAGTCACTCTTTGTATTCAATTCAGCATACATAATTGTATTGTAGATATGCTTCATTAACTGTAATACAGCCTGTACGTTATTCTGCATGTTAGGAACTTCAACATAGGAAATTGCCCCACCTGGAGATAATTCCTGGAATTTGCTTTCCTCTGTCAGTTTATCAAATGCATTGATTTCTTCCGTTACGTGGATGTGATAAGAGTTTGTAATATAGTTCTTATCTGTAACGCCTTTAATGATGCCAAATCTTTCCTGCAGGCACTTCGCAAACTTGTATGTTGTAGATTCCATCGGTGTTCCATATACTGAGAAATCAATGTTTGTCTGCTGCTTCCACTTTGCACAGGCATCATTCAAATGCTTCATCACAGCCAGTCCAAACTTTTCACCTTCTGGTGTTGTATGAGATAAACCTGTCATATAGCGAACACATTCAGCCAGTCCACCATAGCCAAGAGAAATTGTAGAATATCCATTAAACAAAAGCTTATCAATTGTTTCACCCTTTTCAAGTCTAGCAATTGCACCATACTGCCATAGAATAGGCGCAACATCACTAGGTGTACCCTTCAAACGTTCATGGCGAATCATCAATGCCTTATAACATAGATCAAGTCTTTCATCAAAGATCTTCCAGAATGCGTTCATATCCTTCTTAGAAGAGCAGGCAACATCAACAAGGTTAATTGTTACAACACCCTGATTAAATCTGCCGTAATACTTATGCTTAGAAGATGAATTCATCGCATGTTCATTGTTTTCCCATCCATTTTCAGTAAAACGGTCAGGTGTAAGGAATGAACGGCAACCCATGCATGGATATACATCGCCCTTCAATTCTTTCATGATCTTAGCAGAAATATAGTCAGGAACCATTCTCTTTGCTGTACATTCAGCAGCGAGCTTTGTCAGGTAGTAATACTTAGAATCGTTATAAATATTATCTTCATCTAAGCAATAAATGAGTTTAGGGAATGCTGGAGTAATATAAACACCTTTTTCATTCTTAACACCCTGCATTCTCTGCTTGAGCATTTCTTCGATGATCAAAGCAAGATCGTCTCTTGTCTGACCTTCAGCAACTTCATCCAGATACATGAATACAGTAACGAAAGGAGCCTGTCCATTTGTTGTCATCAATGTAATGATCTGATACTGAATTGTCTGTACACCAGTTGTAACTTCACGCTTCACTCTTTCTTCAGCAATTGTATTGATCTTGTCTTCACTGATTTCTACACCAGCTGCTTCCATTTCGGCTTTTACAGCTTTTCTGTATTTCTGTCTGGAAATATCTACGAATGGTGCAAGATGAGAAAGGGTGATTGTCTGACCACCATACTGGTTAGATGCTACCTGTGCAATGATCTGTGTTGCGATATTGCAGGCAGTCGCAAAGCTATGTGGCTTATCAATATGTGTACCTGAAATCACTGTTCCGTTCTGCAGCATATCTTCCAGATTCACTAAACAACAGTTATACATTGGCTGTGCAAAATAGTCAGAATCATGGAAATGAATGATTCCCTTTTCATGTGCATCCCAGATTTCCTTAGGCAACAGGAATCTTCTTGTAATATCCTTAGAAACTTCACCAGCCATATAGTCACGCTGTGTTGAGTTTACAGTTGGATTCTTGTTGGAATTTTCCTGCATAGCTTCTTCGTTATTACGGCCCAGCAAAGAAAGAATCTTCTTATCTGTTGTGTTGGCTTTACGAACAAGTGCTCTTTCATAACGATATGTAATATAGTTATGTGCCACTGTATATGCGCCTTCTGCCATCAATTCATTTTCAACAAGATCCTGAATTTCTTCCACAGAAATACTACGTGCAATTTCATTACACTTCTGAATGACGCGATTTGTGATTTCAGTAATCTTATCTTCTGAAATCTGTCTGTTTTCCTGCGTAGCCTGATTTGCTTTTTCTATTGCTAAAAGTATCTTATCCGCATCAAAAGATACTTCTTCTCCACTTCTTTTAATTACATTCATAATTGCCCTCTTCCAAGAATTCTAAATAGTTGGATTTCCAACTATTTATGTTATCCTTCAAAAGGATACTGTTTTTTAGATTTGATTTCAACCAAAACACTCAAGATTTCTGCCGTTTTCATTAGTTATTTTGTTCACAATTTAATTTGTTTCATACAAATTGAAGAAAGTCCCTAGAATTAGGGACTTTCAGATTTTCATATTTTCACAAATTTCCATTTGACAAAAATCAAAGTATAGTTGCTGAGGATGATACTTCACATCTTTCTTCAACAAAGCATTCAGCTTTTCTTCAAAATCCACTTTCTCTTTCACTTCTGTCTTTAAACTAGAAAAATATTCTTCAATTTCTTCATTACTCATAAAAAATCCTCCTATATTACTATTCACAGAAAATAAGAGGATTCCCTGAATTATTTATTCAAAAATTGTTCCAGTGCATGCAGTTGTGATAATGCCTGTCTTCTTCCCAAATCATATACACGCTTATATTCTTTCGGATCTCTACATACACTTGGAATATTCAAAGCTTCTGGAGGTCGAATCACAAAGATTTCCCCTTTTGCTTCTTTTTCAAGTATTTCATCAATACATGCATTGTATTCTTCATATCGATGAAGAAGCTTTTCCAATAACAATGGATATTTTGCTAAAGTTACTTTCATCAACTTCTGCATATTAGAAGAATATGGCTGTTTACGGTAGCCAAATGGCTGTGTCAGTACCACAACATTCTTTGTATAGCCAATGGATTCAAAATATCGTAATGGTATGGAATCACTGATTCCACCATCCAATAGTTCATATCCATCAACTTTTACGCATCTCGATACCATTGGCATAGACGCAGAACCCTGGATCCAAAGAAGATCATTTTTTGTTCCATCCGTACATTTATGATATACAGGACGAGCAGTCTTCACATCCGTTGCAACACAATAGAACTCCATTGGATTCTTTTCAAACGTTTCACTATCCCATAAATCCAGATGATATGGAAGCATATTATAGTTAAACTTTGTTGAAAATAAGTTTCCTGTTAACAATAGAGAAAAAATCGATGCATGTCGTTTATCTCTACAATATGCCATGTTATAACGCAAAACTCTTCCAATCTGTTTTGATTTGATATTACATCCAAAAGCAGCACCAGCACTCACACCGATTGCACCATCAAAACAGATATCATTGACCATAAAAACGTCTAGAACACCTGCCGTGAATAAACCACGCATTGCTCCACCTTCTAATATTAATCCTGTTTTCATGGTAACTATTTTATCACTTTTTATAACAGTGTGAACTATTCAAAGTAATCTTTCATTGTTTTATCTTGACCAAGCTTGTTAAAGTCACTGATAAAATCATTTACTGCACCATCAATCGCAAGATTCTTCACAAATCCATCAATAACATCTGGAGCACATGTGGATGAGTAAACACCATATTCACATAACTCAAGAACCTGCTGGCTGTTTTTAAAGGAAGCTGCAAGTACACCACAGTCCATATGATTATTCACTAAGATATCATGAATCTGCTTCGTTACATAAATTCCATCATATCCCATATTATCAATACGATTCACATATGGTGCAACATAGCTTGCACCAGCCTTTGCGGCAAGATATGCCTGCATTGGTGTATACACAACTGTTCCACATGTTGGAATCCCCTTCTTCTTCAAGATACGGATTGCTTTAAATCCTTCCGGAATACAAGGAATCTTAACAACTGTATTCTTTCCTAATACACGTACAATTGCTTCTGCATCTTTTACCATGCCTTCAGCATCTGTTGGAATTGCCTGTGCAAATAAGATACCATCTTCTCCGATGATTTCTCTAATTTCTTTTAGAACTTCTTTTGGATTTCTGTTCTGTTTGCTTAAAATAGAAGGATTTGTGGTAACACCATCAATTGGGTATAGATCACACAATCTTTTAATTGCTTCAATATTTGCATCATCAATAAATAATTTCATTTTCCTTATCTCCTATAATGTCTGTTCACTTCTACCGATAATATCATCCTGTGTCTTTTTACTCAGCACATTAAAGAATGCTGAATATCCCGCAACACGGACAATGAGATCCGTATGCTTTTCAGGATGCTTCTGTGCATCAAGCAATGTTTCTTTGGAAACGATATTGTACTGTACATGATATCCATGCAGACGATTAAAGAATGCACGAATCAACATTTCAAGCTTCTGTTTATTTTCTTCTGACTGCAGCATTGTCGGTGTCATTTTCTGATTCAGCAGTACACCACCTGTAATCTTTTCTGTAGGCAACTTAGAAACTGTCTTAAATACAGCTGTTGGACCATTCTTATCACAGTTATGTGCTGGTGAACATCCTTCTGCAAGTGGCTCCCATGCCTTTCTGCCATCTGGTGTAGCAAACGTTGACATGCCTTGACCAACATTTGCGGAAATGGAAGATGTACCACCATAGCGAATACCACCAATCGGACCTCTATGGAATCTTGTATTTGGATACTTCTTGATTTCATCAAGGTAGGAATCATATGCTTCTACAACAAGCATATCTACATCATCATTATCATTTCCATACTTTGGTGCATCATTGATCAGCATCTTTTGAATCTTTTGACTTTCTTCTGATTTGAAATCATCCATAATTGCATTCCAAAGCTGCTTTTGTGTTATTTTCTTTTCATCATAGACAAGGGTTTTGATTGCACTTAAAGAATCCGCCATATTGGCAATTCCCACTTGCAATCCAGAGATGAAATCATAGACTGCACCACCTTCTTTGATTGTCTTGCCTCTAGCAATACAATCATCCGTCAAGCAGGAACATAAGATATCAGGTACATCTCTTTCACTCGCCTTATCAATTGCATTTTCAACAATAACAGAATATCTCGTCATTTCACGTACTGTCTTATCCCATGCATCAAGCAGTTCATCATATGTCTTGAAATCTTCAAATTTTCCATATCCTTTTGTAAATCTCTTTCCACTTGTCAAGTCAACGCCATCATTCATCGCGCATAACAATACACGTGGGAAATTGATATAAGACATTCCAGTACAGCGATAACCCCACTTGCCAGGCACTGCCGTTTCAACACATCCGATCGCACTGTAGTTGTAGGCATCCTCTTCTTTGACACCCCAGTGAATAAAAGACGGAATAATAACTTCATCATTATTGAATGCAGGCATGCCAAATCCAAGCTTTACAACTTCAATACATTCATCAAAGAAATGATGATTTAAGTTTGCATGATAGCGCACAGTTAAGTTTGGCTGTGTCAATCTTGTCTGTGCGACAGATCTTAACACAAGGAAAGACAAATCATTGACTGCATCTTTATGATCTGTTGTCTGACCGCCAATTGTTACATTCTGATACATTGGAGATCCTGCAGAAGATAATGTATGTGCCTGAGAACGTACTTTATTGATTGTCAATGTCTTAATCCACAGACAGTCTAACAGCTCAAGCACTTCTTCATCTGTAATCTTTCCTTCACGATGATCCTTTTCATAGTATGGATACATGTATTGATCAAATCTACCATAAGATAAAGAATGACCATTACTTTCAATCTGTAAAATCAATTGAATGAACCAGACAGATTGAATTGCTTCATAGAAGGAATGCGCTGGCTGGTAAGGAACGTTTGTACAGATTTCTGCTATCTTTAATAACTCTTCTTTTCTACATTCATCTACTGTCATAGAAGCAAGTTCTTTTGCCTTTGTGGCATAGCGTAATGCAAATGTATGTACCGCATCAATCACAATAAGAACTGCTTTATAGAATACATACTTATCTATCGCATCAATATCTGTTAAATCCAGTTCTTCCAGTTGTTTCTTTACTCTTGCTTCATATCCCGCAAGACCTTCTTTCAACACTCTTTGATAGTTAACTGCCAGGTGTGCATCACCCGCATTCAGCTTTCCTTCCATGCCAAATACACCAGTTTCCATAAATACAGATACTTCTTCAGGAAGCAGTGCTTCGCCTCTAGCACGAAGATTATTATTTTCCCAGAATGGTGCAATTTCTCTTAGCTGTTGTTTTGTTTCCTCTGTAATATAGAAAACATCACCATCTCTTTTTTCAAACAGATCTAATTCATCCATGATGAATTTCATTGTATATTCAGGAAACACAGGTGCATTTCGATTCTTTGTTGCCTGATTACCAGCAATCAATGTATTGTTTTCAATATAGATTGTCTGATTTTCCAGGATTTCTTTTAACATCAAGGCACGCAGCATGACACGTGGCTGATTTTGATGTTTTTTGTATACGTCTGTTACCAGTACTGCTCTTTCTGCATCAACATAAGGCTTTTCATTTAAAACTTCATTTCGAAAGCATTGCATTCTTTCACTTAATTTTCCAAAATGTTCTACGTTTTCCATCATTACCTCTTTCATTCGTAAGTTTCCTTACGTATTTCTATAACAAATATACCAATATATTCAGTAATAATCAATAAATTTCTATGTTTTAAATACAATACAGTTTCATTCGTAAGTTTTATATTTCATTTTCATTATTTTAATGTTACGATATTGTTGAGGTTAATTATGAAAGCAAATAGAGAACAGACAGGTGTTGTATTCAACATCCAGAAATTCAGTGTCAATGACGGTCCAGGGATTCGAACCGTTGTATTTTTTAAGGGATGCCCTCTAAGATGTCAATGGTGTTCCAATCCGGAAAGTCAATCAACTAAAGTACAGATATTATGGGATACAAAAAAATGCGTACATTGTCTGCATTGTATTGATACATGCAGACAAAACGCAGTCAGAGAAGTAAACAATGAAATTCACATCGATCACAAAGCATGCATTGGGTGTCTAGAATGTGAACAAGAATGTCCACAAAATGCTCTTAAACATGAAGGTGATACAAAAACTGTCCAGCAAGTCTTAAATATTGTAAAGCAAGATGAAGTATTCTATGAAGAGAGTGGCGGCGGCATTACTTTGAGTGGTGGTGAATTACTTATGCAGAGTGAATTTGCCTGCGAACTATTAAAAGCATGCAAAGAAGAAAATATTCATACAGCGTGCGAAACAACTGGATTTGCATCACCTGATGTATTTTTAAAAGTCATTGAGAATATTGATTATGTATTGTTTGA
>ERZ506982.707-NODE-707-length-10570-cov-13.9194_pt1 | contig 10570 bp, 9 predicted proteins | sample MGYA00512886_ERZ506982 | MGnify/ENA metagenome assembly ERZ506982 | reverse complement strand
AACTTTATTTTGTACGGCGTTTGCAAGCTTACATTCGTTAGGCGGTGGAGGGGTTAACTCGTAAAGTGAACCTTCTAGGGCAGCCACACCGAAACCGTCCGGCGGAATTCGCTCGTTGCCCTCGCTGTCCGCCTGGGGCTTGCCAACGCCGGTTGTTGCCCTTGCCTGTATCGGTAATGTTGATATTCAAGTTTTTTTCTGGTACAAGTGGGTAACTTTATTTTGTATGGCGTTTGCAAGCAGTATATAAGCCTCCCTTGAAAAGGGAGGGGGACCGCCGTTAGGCGGTGGAGGGATACTTTATCGCTACAGCAGTCAACCGGTTTCACAAGGAGTTACGCTTCTTTTTTTCTTTACTGAAAAGAAAAAAAGAAGCAAAAAAAGAAAAGAGTTCGCGTTTCCCTTGTGCTACAAGGTCAAATATCACACGAAGATTACACATCAACAAAACTCCCCCGGAGGGGTGACAGGCGGCTTGTCCGCCGTAACACTACCCTTTTTACATTTGAAATTGGGGCGTAAGGTCAGCGGCGACCCGCCGCTTTCTTTGCTGAAAAGAAAAAAAGAAGCAAAAAAAGAAAAGAAAAGAGTTCGCATTCCACTTGTACTATAAGGTCAAATATCACCCGAAGATTACACGTCGCAAAAATCCCCCGGCGGGGCGAACAGGCGGCTGCTGCCGCCGTAACATTACCCTTTTTACTCTTGAAATTGGGGCGTAGGGTCGGCGGCGACCCGCCGCGGCGTAAGGTCAGCGGCGACTCGCCGCCCGCGAAAGGATATGATAATTATGATTACTGTTTCTAACGTTAGTCTGCAATTCGGCGGCGATACGCTGTTCAAAAATGTAGACCTGCAATTCAACCCCGGCAACTGCTACGGTGTTATCGGTGCAAACGGTGCCGGAAAATCCACATTTCTGAAAATTCTCTGCGGTCAGCTGAAACCCACTACCGGTGAAGTGACCATTCCGAAAAATCTCCGCATGAGTGTCCTCAAACAGGATCACTTCGCCTATGATGCCTATACCGTTCTGAATACCATTATTATGGGCAACCAGCGGCTGTACGACATCATGCAGCAGAAAGATGCCCTCTATGCCAAGGAGGATTTTACCGAGGAGGACGGCATTCTGGCTTCTGAACTGGAAGCGGAATTCGCTGAACTGGACGGCTGGGAGGCGGAATCCAACGCTTCCAAGCTGATTCAGGGGCTGGGTCTGCCGGAAGAACTGCTCTATCAGCAAATGGCAGACCTCTCCGGTAATGAAAAGGTGAAAGTCCTGCTGGCACAGGCTCTGTTCGGTAATCCGGATATTATCCTCATGGACGAGCCGACCAACCATCTGGATATTGATGCCATTGCGTGGCTGGAGGACTTTTTGTCCGAGTACTTCGGTACCGTTATCGTGGTTTCCCATGACCGCCACTTCCTCAATGACGTTTGCACTCATATCGTGGATATTGACTATACCAAAATCAAAATGTACGTGGGCAACTACGAATTCTGGTACGAATCCAGCCAGATGATGCAGCGGCTCATCAAACAGCAGAACAAAAAGGTTGAAGATAAAATCGCCGAACTGAAAACCTTTATTGCCCGCTTCTCCGCCAATAAGTCCAAGTCCAAACAGGCGACTTCCCGCCGGAAGCTGCTGGACAACCTGACTGTGGAAGAACTCCCTGCGTCCAGCCGCCGCTATCCTTTTATCGGCTTCGATATGGATCGGGAACTGGGCAAGGAAGTGTTGCAGGTCAGCGGCATCTCCAAGACTGTGGACGGCGTGAAGCTGCTGAACAACGTCAGCTTTACGCTGGGACGCACCGACAAGGTGGCGTTTATCGGCGAGAGCGAACAGGCGATCACCATGCTGTTCAAGATTCTCATGGAGGAAGAACAGCCGGACGAGGGTACGTTCAAATGGGGCGTGTCTACTTCCACTTCCTATTTTCCGGTGGATAACTCCGCATACTTCAACGACAACGATGATTCCATTCTGGACTGGATCCGCCAGTATTCCACATCGGACGAAACCGAAACGTTCCTGCGGGGCTTCCTGGGCAGAATGCTGTTCTCCGGCGATGATATTTATAAGCCGGTCAAGGTGCTGTCCGGCGGCGAAAAGGTTCGCTGCATGTTTGCCCGCATGATGCTGTTCCACTCCAACGTACTGCTTCTGGACAGACCTACCAACCACCTCGATCTGGAGAGCATCACCGCTGTCAATAACGGTCTGGTGAACTTCAAGGGCGTAGTCATTCTGTCCTCTCACGACCACGAGATTCTGGAAACTGTGGCAAACCGCATTATCGAGATTACGCCGGAAGGCTGCATCGACCGGCAGGGCACTTATGAGGAATATCTGGAGTGGAAAAAGGAAAACGGGAAATAAGGCAACACCGCACAAAAAGCGTCTGGCGACTTTGCACGCAATTTGCCGAAAAATCTGACAACGCACCTTACGCACAAGCTTTGTGCGGTGTTGCCATAACTGTTCTTGCCCATGAAATCCAAGGAGAACCCTATGATCTACTACTGCATCAGCGATATACACGGCTGTCTGTTCGCATTTCAAAATGCTTTGGACATCATCACAAGCCACTTGAGCGAGGAGAACACTGCCCTGATTCTGCTGGGAGATTATATTCACGGCGGCAAAGAAAATGCTGCTGTGCTTGACAAAATCATGGAACTGCAAAACAGATATGGAAGCGGCAAAGTCATTGCCCTGCTGGGAAACCACGAGGAACTGGTTTGTGAGGGTATGGCATCGGTCGATGCATGCGGCACAGGCAGCGGTGACGATGACAGGTATGTCAGCTGGCTGCGTGGCCTGCCGAGATACCACGCTGCCGGAAAGACCATATTTGTCCATGCCGGCATTGATGAAGAAGCAGAAGATCTATGGAAATACGGCACCATGGATCATATCTTCACGGAAAAATATCCTGCCCAGACAGGACACTTCTTCGAGGATTACAAAATCGTTGCCGGACATATCAGCACTTCTGCGATCGCTGGAGATCCGCACTTTCACGGGATCTATTTTGACGGCAGTTCTCACTATTATATTGATGCGGATACGGTGGCGACTGGCTTCTTGAATATTTTGAAAGTGAATACAGAAACGCAGGAGTACTTTGCAGTTACAGATGCCGGAGAGTTTCCTGTTTTGCCCTATGATGAGGAGCATTAAGGCTTTTTACAAATCTTTCCTGCATAACTCCGCCCGCTTCGGGCATACTGAAAGTGTACCGTTCGCCGGAACCTGCGGCGGTAACTTCTTTCAGAACTGGAGCGATCATTATGGAGATCAAAAAGAAAAACAGCAACATTCACTGTTCCGTGACCCAGTGCAAGCACAACATGGTCAGCGAAAACTACTGCGGTCTGGACTGCATCTGTGTGGGCACTCACGAATCCAACCCCACTGTACCGGAATGCACCAACTGTGATTCCTTTGTCAAACGCTGCGGCACAGAGTGCTGAACACGCGTACCGGAGGATTTTTCCTCCGGCTACATAGGGAATCCTTTGGGGAATCGGCTGTTGATTCGTCATGTTGCACAAAAAACAAGGTGCATTCAAATGCAAAACGGCAAAAAAAGTGGGAATCCCTTGTACATTTACGAAAATTCGGGTATAATAAAAGAGTATCCAAGTTCCGAAGGAGGTAGAATTTTCATGTATGATAAAACAATGACGTTTTCCGTCAATGACGAAAAAGAGATCGAAATGAAGAAAACGCTGATGCTTGTATATGATGCACTCACGAAAAAGGGATATAATCCGGTGAATCAGATTGTAGGCTACATTCTCTCCGAGGATCCCACCTACATAACCACATACAACAATGCAAGAAGCCTGATCCGTCATATCGATCGGGACGAACTGTTACAGGCTCTGGTAAAGTCCTATCTGCACCAGTGAGCTGTCCTTTAAACAATTCGAAAAAAACCGCACCGCAGGTCTGCGTACAAGCAGAAAGCGGTGCGGTTTTTTTGTACGTTGCACTGGAAAATGTCAATATTGTATCCCACAAATCCGCATAAGAAATACACGAATCAGCGAGGTTCTTTTATCCATTCCGTCAATTGACAGAACATGCAGGGTATGGTAAACTAACTATAAAGAGGGAAATCCACCAAAAAGCACCAAATACACAAAAAGCGAATTCGGCATTTGTACATTCATACAAATAGACTTGAAATCCGTTGACAAAAATGTATAATAGTGCTATAATATTGGATAGAAGGTTCTGTGCGTTTTCCGATTTGGCAATGAGAGGAAGGATACACGATGAAACGCATTTGGAAAAAAATGATGGCGATTTTAATGGCAGTATTTCTGGTATGCACAACATTGGTGCTTGCGGGCGGAGCCGAAGCTGTTTCTGCACTGGCAGAGGCAGACGGGAATACACCGGAGGTAACGGACGGGGCAGATGCACAGCAGTTCGCCGACAATTCCGGCGATATTATTATAGGGAACATTTCGATCGAGCTGGATCAGCTGATCAAAAACCACTATATGGTCACTGTGCCGGTCACCATGCCCAATAACCCCGGCTTTACCGTTCTGCAATTTGGTGTAAAATGGGATGTGACACGCATGTCCGTGCAGGGTGCACGTTCTACCGGCAACATGAAGCTGCCGATTCTCACCATTGCCAATGACAAAAGGCAGATCTGGATGATGTTCATTGAGAACGACTGCAAGGAAACCAATATCAGTTCCCTGACAGCAGAGATCAATCCGGATGTCAAGGTGGGGGATACATTTGTGCTGGAAGGGGCTTATGCGGACTATGCCGACAACAAGGCTCTGTACAAAGACAAGACGATGAAATCACATGACCTGAATATTGTTTCCGGTACGATCACCATTGTGGACAGCGTTGTGCCGGAAGTAAAACTGCAGATCGGAGAAGTCAGACCTTCTATGCGGGATCTGGATGAGAACGACTATATGGTAGAAGTGCCAGTGACCGCAGAAGCGAACAATGGCTTTAGCGACATGGTGTTTGGCTTCCGCTGGGATGCCAGCAAGATGACAGCAGAACCGCCGTCCGGCAATATACCGGAAGGGCTTTCTCTGATCCCCACCATTGACAACCAAAACGGTGTCGGGTGGATCCATGTCATTGCCGACAGCACCTATACCGGCAGCGACATCTGTACGCTGCGGTTCACAGTACCGGACAATACGAAGCCGGGGTCGATCTATGACATTACCGGTTGTAGCAGTGATGGAGATACAAAGGCATCGGTTGCCAACCACTCCGGCACTGCGGGTACGCTGACCATCAACAACGGCAGAATTTTTGCCACTTCCACCCAGGCGGCGAATTCTTTTGCATTCGGTAAGGTGACGATTCCGGACATTTCCATTTCCATGGAAGATCTGGAGCAGAGCGATCACCTGATCTCCGTGCCGATTACGATCACGTCAAACAGCTGCTTTACCATGCTGGCGTTCGGTGTCAGCTGGGACACCAACGATTTGAGCATTGTCAGCTGCACCTGTGATGATACCAAGAATCTGGGCATGATCGAATCCTATTCCGATGACAACAACGGCATCTGGATGCAGTTTCTCTATCGCGGCCCCTATGATGCTTTTACAGGAACGGCACTGTGTACGCTGACGTTCCGTGTGCGGTCGGATATATCGCTGGGCGACAAGATCATGCTGAATCCGCAGGAACTGAGCCCCGACGGCGACAGCATGATCATCGTCAGCACCAAGGGCACCTTTGGTGACCTGAACATGCAAAAGGGCACCATCAGTCTGGTGTCGGCAAACGAGCTGACTGCGGCGGCAACCGTAAAGATCAGCGATGTGGAAATTGATACCTATCATTTGTGGCTCAAGAGCTATGTGGTAGATGTGCCCATTGTCCTGAAACGGAATACCGGTGTGTCCTATCTGTCTATGGGCGTTTTCTATGACGAAACCATTGCACAGGCGAAGGAACTGCAAAGTGTGAACATCGATCAGATCGGTGTAATGGACGACTTTAGCCGGCGGTCCGGTGAAGTGGTAAGCTCCGGCTGGCTGGAATTCCACAGCGTAGACCCCAGCAGCGGGTATGTCTACAGCGGCACCACGCTGGGCGTGCTGAAGATCAAGCTGGACGAAAGCGTCAAGGCAGGCGATGTGATCGACCTGTCTGCGGTATCGCTCTCGCCTACCGGTGCAGTAGCCACGGTAGAGATCGCCGACGGTTCCCGTTCTTCTCCGGCACTGGTTTCCGGCTCGATCCGCATCACGGAAGCCGCAACCACAACACCGGCGGAAACGACCACTTCGGCGGAACAGACTACCGAAACGGAAACCACTGTGACAACGACCGCCGCGACGGAAGAAACGACGATTTCGGAAACAGAAACCACTACTGTTACGGAAACGACTTCTGCCGAAACTACAACAGAAACGACTACGGAAACCACAGAAACTACCACCGAAGAAACCACCACGGAAACGGTGACAGAAACCACTGTGACTTCTACAGAAACTACAGCAGCGACTACCACAGGATATACCGCTGCAATCAAGACTGACCACCTGAACCGGACAACACTGCGGGTACGTGCCGGACAAACCAGCCGCCTGCAATTTTATCCGGCAGAGGGCAACGGGGACGACTGTGTCTGGATGAGTTCGGATACAGATATTGTCAAGCTTGCTCCTGGAAACACCTCCGCGGAAATCATGCTCACCTGCAACCGTGTGGGAACGGCAGAGGTGTCTGTGCTGTATGACGGGCAGGTGCATACCTGTAGCGTCAGTGTGGTATCCGGCGACAGCGAAGCTGCCGGCGATGTCAACGTCGACAATCAGACAGATCTGTCTGATCTGGTGATGCTGAATCACATGCTGCTGGGGCAGATTCCCACAGGAGATGCCGCATCTCAAAGTGCTGACATCAACGGCGACGGGTATCTGGACAACTGTGACGTTCTGCTGCTGATGCAGATGCTCCTGAATCAGGGATTGCTACAGTAGGCTTTTTGAAATTTAGAACAAGAAAAGCGGTACAGAATTTCTGTGCCGCTTTTTTGGTTCTGTAAAGGGAACTCTGCATAAAACAATCAGGCGGCTTCGTGGGGTGTTGCTGTAGATCTGCCTCTTTATTATGCAATTTATGAGTGGAAAAAATGGGGCTGGGCGTGTTCATTTTTGCGGTTGCATTGACTTCTGGTAAAAAATATGCTAAACTGAACAGGAGAACATTTGCGGCGGCATGGTATCAAGTCCGGCGGTGCTGTTCGGAAAAGGAGGGACTTCTGTGGTACAATTCTGGGTTGGCATGCGGCGGCTGACAGCACACTGGAAACCGCTGATACTGTTTGAAATTCTTTGGAAACTGGTGACGCTGCTGGTGATTGCACCGGCATGTGCCGGCTTGATCCAGCTGGCGATCCATCTGGCGAAGCTGAAATATCTCACCACATCCAACCTGTTGCAGTTTCTCCGTTCCCCGTGGACGATTCTGCTGCTGGCAGTGCTGTTGCTGCTGGCGGCGTTGTATACCCTGTTTGAAATTGCGGCAGTCTGTACCTGTTTCCGGCAGTCCCGCTTTCAGAAAGTCCGTACCACGCTGGGGCGAATGGTGCGTTCCGGTTTGCAGTCGGTGCTGCACTTCTTTCGGGGCGGCGGACCGTTTCTGGTGCTGCATCTGCTGGTACTGATTCCGCTGATGCAGTTTTCGGCGACTTCCGGTATTTTTACCGCAATGGGCATTCCGGATTTTCTCGCCTACTATATGACGAAAAAGGAATTCCTGCTGCCGATTTATGTGGCAGCGATCATTCTGTGCTGTCTGCTTTCTGTTCGCTGGGTCTTTTCCAGCGTGCTGTTCACTCAGAACCAGTGCAGCTACCGCAGTGCCAGAGCCACCAGCGTACAGCTGGTGCGGGGGCGTTTCTGGCAGACGTTCTTCTCCGTGCTGGTGTGGAACTGCTGCTATTTCGCCGCTTTGCTGGTGTTCCTGTGTATGATTACAGTGGTCGTGCTGATGGTGATTCGTGCCACCGGCAGCAATGATCTCATTATGTCGCAGGCAATGCGGATCCTGAAACTGCTGATTCAGATCGTGCTGTGGAGTTTCTCGTTTTTTGCCACGCCGATTTGCATGGCACACCTGACGGCCCTGCTGGAGAAACGCTGTGTGCAGATGCCGGAGGTGGTGCTTCCGGAACCGGTTCCGTTGAGCCGGAGTGCCAAGCCGTTTCGCCGGAGCACGGCAGTTCTGACGGCATGCTGCTTTACGGTGGCGGCTCTGGGGCTGAACCTTTCGTATGTGTACAGCGTTTTCACCGGCAAGGCGAATTTTCGTCTGGCACTGTTCCAGAATCCCACCGTTATGGCACATCGGGGACTTTCTGCCGATGCACCGGAGAACACCCTCTATGCCTTTTCCGATGCCATTTCGGCGGGGGCGGATTTCATTGAACTGGACGTGCAGCAGACCAGGGACGGCGTGCTGGTGGTGATGCACGATTCCAATCTGAAACGCACTACCGGTGTGAACAAGGACATCTGGGACGTGGACTATGCGGACATTCAGGATCTGGACGCAGGCAGCTGGTTCGATCCGGCGTATGCCAACGCCAGAATCCCCACGCTGGAAGAAACGCTGCAATTCGTGGACAAGCGGGCGAAGCTGAACATCGAGATCAAGCCCACCAAGCACGGTTCCGATACGCTGGAGCAGGACGTGGCGGAGTTGATCACCCGGTATCAGTACACCGATGCCTGCTATGTGACATCGTTTTCCTACGGCTCGCTGAAAAAGGTCAAGGAAGCCAATCCGGAGATTCGTACCGGCTATCTCATGAGCGTGGCATACGGACAGTTCTACTCCCTGAAGTATGCGGACGCGTTCAGTCTGAACAAGGTGTTCGTCACCAGTCAGGTAGTCAACGCCGCCCATCAGCAGGGCAAGCAGATATTCGCATGGACGGTGAACGGCATGTCCGAGGTGCGGAGCCTGTGCAATCTCCACGTGGACAGCATCATCACGGACGATCCGGTCATGGTGCAGAATGTGATCTCGCGGGACAGCACCGGCGAAACGCTGCGGTCTGTGCTGGACTATTTTATCAATTGAGGGGTACGCAGAAAAAATTAGATGAATTAAGGTGGTATGATGAAAAACAAGGCATGGTATGAAAGATTTCACGATGAATTGTTCAATGAGTACAATTCATCTGGAGAAGCGGTTGCTGTTCATATTGTCAGAGATATTGTTGACAATATTGATACAAGGAGAAAATGGATTGACGTTGTTTCTATGGATACATACGGTGCATACAACCGTGACCATATCAAATTCAATTGGATTATCATAGAGTTGTTTCCCAGAATCACACACCCGAAATATAAACCATATGTAGAGATTTATCCGACCGATGATAAAGAAATAAAGCGAAAAAAGAAAGAGCAAAATCGCATGATTCGAGAAGATAACCGGTATATCACATGGCACGCTTCGCACGAAGATATTGAAGTGCATCGAAATAAAAATCATCATGGCGAAAAATTTATTGTTCTTTGTCATTTGTACAATAAAAACAGAGGAAAAACAAGGAAGTATGTGCAGACAATTGTACGTAAAGCGACAGATCCCATGGCAATTTGGTGCGGCGGCGAACCTGTTCCGGACGGATATATTCCGGAACAAGTGACAAAAACGGAACCATTAGCTCCGTCTTATGAATATAGAATCACAGCAATCAGCAAAATCACACAAGAGCAAATCAATTATATCACGCAGAATGAAATGGAATTAGTTGATAAAATTTGCAGGAACGGCAAGCCGACACTGGACATTCTACTAGCAGCTTCCAAACGGCATCAGGCAAAGAAAAAATAATAGAATTAGATGTTGTTGTGTATGAGAAAAAGCTGGAACACCCCACCTCACGAAAGGAGAATCCCCATGCACCTATTCGCCGCCCCCGTTCCCGCCGGCAAAAAGGCTCTGGAACACGAAACCGCTTACCGGCTGCTGGCGTATGCGGTGCAGGAGGTTTACGGGCTGCCCCTGCCGGAAATTGCCTGCGACTCCCGCGGCAAGCCCTTTTTTCCACAGCGGCAGGAGATCTGTTTCAACCTTAGCCACTGCCGTGGGCTGGCAGTCTGTGGCATCTCGGCGTTTCCGCTGGGGGTAGACTGCGAAAGCATTCGCTCTCTGCGGGAGGGGGTGCTGCGGCGTTCCTTTGCACCGGAGGAGGTGCTCGCTGTCATGGAAAGTCCCCAGTCGGACGAAACTTTTTTCCGGTTCTGGACGCTGAAAGAAGCGTTTGTCAAGGCTCTGGGCGTGGGCATCTCCTACCCGCTGCACACGGCGGTGTTTGCGTTGGACGGGGAAGATGTCACTCGCCACCCCCAGGGCTGGCAGTTCCGGCAGTTCCGGCCGGACAGCGGGCATGTGGTGTCCTGCTGCGGAGCATCGGAGGACACGCTGCCGGAAGAACTCTACGTTGTGTCATTCTAAGGAAACACTGCATAAAGCCCGCCTGACGGCTTTGTACGCAATCTGCTTGCAGATTTTCCGTCATAT
>ERZ506982.699-NODE-699-length-10686-cov-8.06697_pt1 | contig 10686 bp, 12 predicted proteins | sample MGYA00512886_ERZ506982 | MGnify/ENA metagenome assembly ERZ506982 | reverse complement strand
GCTCTTCCGATCTATTCAAGAGTTATCTCCAACAATACCCCTGCCCACAGGAACAATACTAAAATTCCACTGGCTACTGCAAGAATTGCAAATCTTGTCCACTCTCTATACCAGATCAGTGTGCCAATCAGCATAAGCCCAAGTATCAGATTGATTATGCCTTTTCCGATGCAGTATACTTCAATCATGATTTTAACCAGGCAATGCATAACTGTAAGCACTATCCATATTGGAATTAATAAAGTCTTCCCCAAGATTCGTAATAACGTCCTCATACATGTACCTCCTTCAGCTTGCAAACTGTGGCATATCATGATTGACCGCTGCTTTATAATAATTTCCCATCGTTGATGGTGCATTAAATAATACCGTCAGTAAATACTGTTTTATATTTCTGATCTCCGTAGTGTTTTTGTTCATACATTCCAGCACATACTCAATATGTGAATGGTTCAGTTTCAGGAATTTGCTTTTTACAAAACCAGCCGGATATTGTTCTTTTGCAATCCTTATGGTATCTTTTTCAGTCATAACAATTTCAAGGATCAGCTGAAATATTTCTTCTACCAGATCTGTTTCCCTCTCATGTACCTGCAACAGAACCTCAAAATCAATATTATGTTTAATCAAGTCAGAATATACTCCAACTTTCTGTACTCTCTGTTCAGATCGAATCCCATCATGATCCAATCTGATATGATTCGATTCGATATTATTCTGATCATTGTGATTCTTATAAGTCTTATTATTAAGAGGTACTGTTTTTGGAACTTCATGAAGGCTGCTACCGGACACCTCAGAAGTATCTGTCTGGAAACTTCCGGGGTGCTTTTCTGTCACCCCAGAAGTTCTCATTTCGCTACTTCCATATATGTCACTATTTTCCACTGAGGTTCCTGTTTCCGTACTTCCGTAATATCTCTGCTGCACCAGGAAGCTTTTCACATATATAAGATTAGGAAGTCCCAACCCACGTTTTTTCTTTTCGATCAGTCCGAATTTTTCCAGTTCAGCAAGATAGTCCATTGCTTTTTTCTTCGAGAATCCCAGGTCTGCCTGTATTTCTGCTATCTGATAAATAATGTAAACCTTGTTTTCTTTATCAAACCACTTATTCTTCATGGATAACCCCATTCTGTCCAGAAGTACCGAATACAGTACTTTAGCAGATAATGATAAAGAGGAAAACATATCATCCAGTAATAATGTTCTCGGAATCCTGATGAAGCTGAACTGCTCCGCCTGAGAGCCATAATAGTATTCAAAATTCATACCGTTATCTCTCCTCTCTTCCAGCTCTCAAGAAGATTCAAGATTACCTCTTCTATTTCAACTGAAGAAGTCTTTTCCGGAAAATAGCTTTTCAACTTATTTTCCGAAAATGTAACTTTTCTGTTCGATTTGTGTCTAGGCTGATTCTCTATTAAGATAGAAATCATTTTCTCCTGTGTCATGGCTGAACCATTTTCGACTGCTCTACGAAGAGCTGCTATCTGGACAGATTTAACAGCACCATTTTCTCTGATGTATTCAAAAATCCATTTCTGTATTTCCTTATCTAAATAAGAAATATCAACACCGTTGGTAAAGGGAATACGTTTCTTATCTACATACTCAAGAAGTTCTGGTATCAACTCTGTGAGACGAATAAATCTGCGGATTGTATTTCTGCTCTCTCCCAGTTCATCTGCCATTTCTCTGTCTGCCCTGTAATGTGTCCCAATTTGGGACACATTTTCTTTGCATTTTCTCCCAACTCGGTGTTTCATTGCCTCCAGCTTCATCTTGTAGGCAAATGCCTTTTCACTGGGAAGCAATTTTTCTCGCTGAATATTAGAATCTACCATCGCAACAACAGCCGCATCATCGTCCAGATCTCTGACTATGGCAGGTATCGTCCTGAGCCCGACTTTAATTGCAGCGTGCATTCTCCGGTGTCCGGCTACCATCTCATAATTGTTATCTGCATCCGGTCTCACTAATACTGGTACAAGTATTCCATTTTTCTTAATACTATCTACCAGTTCAGCCATCTCTTCATCATCAACTACCTTAAACGGATGATTTGCAAAGCTATGTATTTTGTTGAGTTCAATCTCTGTTGCGTTTTCTTCTCCCGAAATCCCCATCAATTCATCAAGAGAAGGCATTTTTATTTTTTCACCGCTTCTATTCTTCATCAGCCATAACCTCCTGTGTAATAGCTTCATAGGCTTTCGCTACTTTGCCATTCATACAATGGGAGAAAATACTGACTCCTTCCGCACTTGTTTCCGCTGCTTTTACAGACATCGGGATTGCTGTATTAAATATTTCAATCTTATCTCCATAAGACTCCCTGACTTTTCCCGCCACATCTCTGGCATAGTTTGTCCGAAAATCAACCATTGTGAGGAGGATTCCTTCAAATACTAGTTTTCTGTTTAATCTCTTTTTTACCATGGCAATAGTACGAATCAGCTGTTGAAGTCCCTTAACAGGCAAGTATGCAGCCTGTACAGGAATTAATACGGAATCAGCTGCCACCAGAGCATTTATTGTCATCATGCCAAGGCTGGGCATACAGTCGATCAATATGTAATCGTATTTATTTCTCACAGCTTCGATATATTCTTTCATGATCAGCTCTCTGCTCATCACATTTCCCATCGTCACTTCCAGTGCAGATAATTCAATATTAGCAGGAAGAAGATCAACATTTTCTTTATGATGCAAGATACCATCTGCTATATCAATTTCTTCCTCATTTATTACTGATGTCATTATCGTTGCAAGTGTAATTCCAATTTCATCCGGCTCTACATATCCAAGACTTGCTGTGAGACTCCCCTGTGGATCGGCATCAATCAAAAGAACCTTCTTTCCCTGTCTTGCCAGTCCAATTCCAAGATTAACCGTTGTAGTAGTTTTCCCTACTCCACCTTTCTGATTTGATATTGCGATTACTTTACACATATTCCTACTCCTTCTTATAAATATTATTGATTCTCTACTGACCAGTTCTTTAAAAGTTTCTCGATCAAGTCTATCTGCTGTGCCGGGGTAAAATCTGGCGGAAAATATCTCCCGATTCTTTCTATCGGCAACTTAATCAGCTCTCTTTGGTTAGGTTTCGTTTCCCTTAAAATTTCATAGATTCTATCCATATTTAAACATTTTTGCTGACTCATTCTTTTTAATCGGTTTGCCTGTGAAATATTAGGTACAGCCTGCTCCAGTTCCATTACAGCCAAAAGTTCATATTGTTCTTCTTCACTTAAAAAAGAAATTTCAACTGCGGATCTGATTGCAAGAACTTCTTTGTCAACCATATCCAAAATCTTCGGTATTAAATTCGTCAGGCGGATATAACGCTTAATCTGTGTCACGCTCTCACCAACCATCTTCGCCAGTTGTTCATTACTTCGGTAACCTTTAGAACAGCCCTCTTTTTTCTTTATTCGCAATTTACCGAACTTCCCTATTTCAGCTTCAAGTTTTGATATATTTACAAGTTCCTTTCCGCACTTCGGTTCCAATGGGTCCGAAATATAAAGATCTGCCTTGCCCTGATGTTTCATCGCATCAAGACGCATTTTATAGGCAAATGCTTTTTCGCTAGGCAATATTTTCTCTCTTTGGAGATTGCTGTCCACCATTGCTATTGTTGCCTGTTCATTATTTAATTCTCTGATCATTACCGGAACTTTTGCGAGGCCAGCCCACAGTGCAGCTTCCTTTCTTCTGTGTCCGGCTATAATTTCATAGCCATCACCGTAAGGATTCTTTCTCACCAGCAGCGGCACCAGTATTCCCTCCTGTTCAATACTTCTTCTAAGCTCAAACAATTCCTGATTTCGTTCAACCTTGAATGGATGTTCCCTAAAGCTATGAAGTTCTTCCAATTTCACCAGTACACTACCTGTACCCGACTCGTTATGTGCTGATGGACACATCAATTTCTCATCTACCATTTTTATCCTTTCCTTTCGCATCGGAAAAAGAAAAGGGCACTCGTTTTTCAGAACTTCTGAAAACAAGCGCCCATTCGGCTTTTCTTTATGTTATTGAATAAAAATGTTAAGTCATTTCTGATGTGTCTACCTATACCAGATGCAGCACTATCGAAACCTCGATGCCATGCATAATCTGTTTTTTTCTTCCCAATTTGCTTCTCGGTGAAAAGCTCATATACCTCGCAAAGTGCCTAAAATTCAGCACTTCTACGAATTCACACGATGTAGACAACATACCGTCTCGACATGTGTTGTCACTAACATAGGAACACACATCTTTTACCTCGTTTACGATATGGGAACACAATTCTTTAGCTTTGTCCCCTACGCTCTTAGACTTGTCGAAACGTTCCTTTGCGTTTCCAATTTCATTCTTAAATCCTGTTTTATATATGAAAGTTATTTTATAGGGATCTTTTTCTCCGTTTTCATCGTAACCGCCAACAATTACCTTTTCAATTATACTCTCGAATATGCCTCTGTCAAATTCTTCCAGTACCTCATTATGAGACAGTGCTTTCTTAAAGTCTGCAATCCTTTTTTGCAGCGAACTTTCTTCATCCGCCTGCTGTTGAAAATACTCCAACTTAGCCTTTGCATTACTTAAATCTGTTTTGAGACTTACGTCTGTTTCTTCATAAATATCCTGCTCAACAATGCCGCTCAAATAATTATCCAACAACTTCTTTCTCTTGTATGAAAGATTATCAATCTTTTTTTGCAGCTTGTTTAACTGATCTTCTACGGAATTTTCTCCAAGAGCCTTTTCGGTACGCTTCAAAAATTCTTCCAATACGTCCTTATTGTCTCTGCAAAGCATCCGATATGACTCAACAAAAGCTTCCTCGATCACCTGCTCAGGGATTCCTTTACTATCCGGACAGAAACGCTTACCATCTTTCGTAGCTTTCACACACTGCCATATCGTTTTCTTATACTTTGAATTGCTGTGCCAACGTCTGCGTGAAAGATTAGCTCCACAGAATCCACATTCCAGCAAACAGCTAAAAGCATACTGTCGGCTGAATTTTTCTCTTTTTCCCGGTGTAACACCATGCTTACGGTTTCCGTTTCTACGGCTTCTGATTTCCTGCGCTCTGGCGAACATTTCTTCTGAAATAATCGGTTCGTGATGATCATGTATATAATACCGATCTTCTTCACCCAAATTCTCCAACCGCCTTTTCGAGATCGGATCAACCGTAAATGTCTTTCCTAATAAAATGTCACCTTTATACTTCTCGTTGTTTATAATTCCCATAACACTGGATGACACCCAGGGATTTCCTTTAATTGTCATTATCCCCTGTTCATTTAGTTCTCTGGCGATCATAGTGCTTCCTGCTCCCGCTACATACCGTTCAAATATATAGCGGACAACTTTTGCGCCTTCCTCATTAATGGAAATGGATTTTGTTGCTACATCATAATCATATCCCATGCAGCCCTGAAAACCAACAAGTTCTCCTCGTTTCATTTTCATCTTTAATCCTTTTTTCACATAAGCAGAAGTATTTTCAACCTCCTGCTGCGCCACAGAACTTAGGATCGTCATAAGAAATTCGCCGTCTTTTAAGGTATTGATTTTTTCTACTTCAAAGTAGACTGCGATATTTCTCTCTTTCAACATACGGACATATTTTAAAGTATCCAGCGTATTTCTAGCAAATCGTGGGATACTTTTTGCGATGATTAGATCAATCTTCCCATCCATACAATCCTGAATCAGCCGTTGAAATTCATCTCTCTTATCCGTTTTAGTTCCTGTAATGGCTTTATCGGCATAAACACCTGCAAAAATCCACTCTTTGTTATTTTGAATGAGATCCGTATAGTATCTCACCATAGAATTATAACTTTTTATTTGATCTTCATCGTCCGTACTTACACGGCAATAAGCGGCAACTCTTAATCGCTCGACACGTTTTCTGGCAGAGCCTTCAGAAAATTCATTTGCCTTAATCAACTCTATTTCCATTTTCCGCTCCTTTATTTTTGTATTCCTATCATAGTGTTGATTTTATTATAGATCAGCACAAAAGATTCGTCAAGCGGTAATATTGGAAACAATGCCATAATCTTTCATCAGTCTTTTCTGTATCAACGAATACTCATTTTCATCAATCAATTTCTTTGTTAAAAGCTGTTTTAACATAGCCAACTGCATTGTATATCGCAGTAATTTTTTTATATCCATTTCATTCTCCCCTTTCGCCACTGCAAAAAATCCTGCAGGCGGCTGTCGGGGAACAGCCTCATTGGTATCTCACCATCTTTTCAGACCGGAGCAGCCTCCCCGGAAGTATCATTATGAGAAACAGTGTCTTCGCCACAAAGTTCCCACACTCTGCCCGCAGCATGATATTTCTTCGCTCCTATCCATCTTCAAATTCCGTATCTGTCTATAAACATGAACTTTACGCCATAATGTCGCAAAGCGAAAATTGAGATTGAATCATCCTGGCGTATCTGCTGCCCGGCTCTACTGTTTCCTTTCGTCCTGCAGGATAAAATATTCAGTTTTCAATGTACAGTGCGTTCAGAATCAGAAATAGAAAGGGAATATTTCTGTCCTGTGGTTATAGCCGGATCTTAAAATCCAGAATTTTTGTAATCAGCTTTGTCTCCATCCGCCTTTTCATATATTCATCAGCCACATAATGAACTCTCCCAAATTCATCCTTGTATTCTCTCTTACACTCACTGTTGATAAATGGCTGAAAATAGGAAAGCACCTGATTGATTGCTTCGGCGTCACCCTCTATAGCCGCCTGGATGGTTTCAAACTCCGGCGGTTCTCTATGCTTCTTAGATCTCATATGTAGATTCACTCCATCAATTTTCTCATAAGCCTTAAAGAATCATCTTTGTGATAATGTACGGTACTCTGCACTAATTTTAGGCAGGCAGCAATTTCTTTTTCCGTCATATCCAGAAAATAAAGCATCAGAATAATTTCCCGTTTTTTTATAGGAAGTTTCTTCAATGCTTTACATATCCATTCATCACGGACTGGAACCTGCCTTCCCATCACTGTAAAATTCTCTGCCATATCATAATCATCGCAACAGTACAGCGTCTCCAGATCTTTCTGAAGAATTTCAGAAAAATTTACTTCCCGCTTTCTCTGCCGCTCCAATTCATCAAGATAATTCAGTGCCTCACCACGCAGAACTTTAATGCAGTAAGCACAAAATTTTCTCCGCACGATTTCTTTTTCCTGACGGTTCAGTTTCAAAGGGGATCACCTCCCCTCTGCTTAAAGCCGTAGTAAAAGACGTCTGATCCTCCCTTTCACAGCGAGGACAGGAGGTAAACTGATAAAAAATCGAAAAAGCGGGAAAGTATTTAAAAAAACTTTTCTCCAACTTCTCCAAAACCTTTCATCAGAATCTTTTTCCGATGACTGGTGGCCCACGGTTCCGTGGTTTATGGAGAAAGTTCCACAAATTTCGACAAAAAATAACGCCAGGGAGTTTTTTGAGCTTCCTGACGCTACTTTTTAGCTTTATTTCATATGGGATTTTATGCCAGTGAAATAGGTATGATAATGCTCTTTGAAGAGTGTACGGTAGTCCACCCGCAGATAAAATTTTTTTAACTGATCATCTAGGCTAAGCCTTTTTCTTTTTTTCAAAACAAAACCATCCATGTTTCTCCTGACGGCAGAACACAGATGGGAAACACAAATAAGCCCTGCCGTGAATGGGGCGGTGAATTAAGAAAACATTTTAGCAAGGAACGGTGTAGCCAAACGGCTATGCCGTTCTTTGCTGTTTTTCCGTTGTATTTTGGGCTTTTTCTTTCGCCCGTTCAAAATCAAATGCACCGATGAAGTTGTATACAATCGTGATTTCCCTTGTCTTGGATTTTTTGTCGGTATGGGAAACTTCGATACGGTCTATAAACTCCCGTAGCATAGCAGCGTCAAGCTGCTGCATATCGGTGTACTTCTTTACCGCGCTGATAAACGCTTTAACGTTGGTCTTTTGTTTTTCCTGCTGCTTGATTTCTTCCCGTAGCACTTCTGCCATAGCTTTTAGATTGCTCTGCTCCAATTCGTAATCATGGGACATTTTGATAAACCGTTCGTCAGACAATTTCCCGGTTACATTGTCCTCATATAAATGCTTAAACAGATTATCCAACTCGGCAATACGGGTTTCAGCTTTGGAAAGTGTTTCGCGCTTGCGGGAAAACTCTGCGTCGCGCTCTCGCAAACGGCTGTCTGCTGCTTCCTGCACAAACTCGGCTTCATGCTCTGTTACATAGTCGATTGCTTCCCGTAGGTTTTTCAAAACGATTTCATACAGAACAACATTTTTGATTGAATGGGTCGTACACAAGTCTTTGCCTTTCCGATAGGTTGAACAGATAAAATACTTCTGTTCTTCGGTGAAGTTCGTTGCTCGGCATTGATACATTTTACCGCCGCACTCTGCACAATAAAGCAGCCCGGAGAAAATACCCATATCGCCCATTTTGGTGGGGCGGCGGCGGGATTTGCGTATGTTCTGCACAATGAGAAATACACTTTCCTCTACAATCGGCGGCTGCGTGTTCTCAAAGATCACCCATTCGGACGGGTCGTTCCACAACTTCTTTTTGCTCTTGTAGGATTGCTTTCGGGTCTTGAAGTTTACGGTATGCCCTAAATACTCTATCTTTTCAAGCATACGGGAAACCGTTTCATTCGTCCACTTGTACGGGTTTGCCCCCGGCTTCGGCTTGTTGCCGACTTTCATACCCTTTGACAACCAATAGAAAGTAGGATTGAGGATTTCGCTTTTCTCTAACCATTTTGCAATTTGTGTCGGTCCCATGCCGGAAACGCACAATGCGAAAATCTGCTGCACAACGGCTGCGGCTTCCTCGTCAATAATCCACTTCTTTTTGTTGTCGGGGTCTTTCATATAGCCATAAGGCGGGATTGTAGTAAGGTGTTCGCCGGATTTTCCCTTTGATTGCCAAGTAGCGCGTATCTTCTTTGAAGTATCGCGGGCATACATTTCGTTGAACACGTTGCGGATTGCGGTAAACTCGTTTTCGCCCCGCGTACTGTCAACTCCGTCATTAACCGCGACAAAATGCACGCCAAAATCGGGGAACAGCATATCGGTGTAGAAACCGACTTGCAGATAATCACGCCCGAAACGGGACATATCTTTGACGATAACGCGCTTGATTTTTCCAGCTTTTATATCGGCAAGCATACGTTGAAATCCGGGGCGGTTGAAGTTTGTACCGGAATACCCGTCGTCCTCGTCATAATGTCGATAAGCGGTAATTCCATGCTCCCGGCAGTACCGTTCCAATATCTTCTTTTGGTTGGCAATACTGTTGCTCTCACCCTCTAATTTGTCCTCTTGTGAAAGGCGTTCATATAAAGCCGTTATGCCCTCGTCCTGCGCTTCCTGCTGCTGATCGCGCACATAGAATTGCAAAACATTATTTGAAATGGCTTCGCGGACTTCTTCGCTTAACACTTTGGGGACAGCAATCTGCTGAAAAGAAAAGGTCTTTGTCATTTGCACTCACCACCTTTCGCGGCAAGTGCAGCATATAGCTGTCTGTTCCAATCCAGCGTTGCATGGTCGCCGTTGATTGTTTCCAGAGAAATGCCCGTAGAAACGGCGTAATCTGCAAAAGCAAGCACATCTAAACTGTTACGGGAAATACGGTCAAGGCTCGTAGCAACGATTTTACTAATGCGCCCGTCGCTCATATCCTGCTGCATGAGGGAAAATGCGGGACGGTTAAAGTTCAAACCGTTATAACCGTTATCCACATACAGCGCAAAGGCGGCAATCCCGTTTTGGCTTGCGTGGTAAAGAAGTTTTTGCATTTGATTGTCAAGGTACAAAGTATCTATTTGTTGCGCCGCACGAAAATAGTATGCGGTCAATTTATCCGACTGTTTCATGTTACCTCCTATTCCGACAGCCGGACAAACAGGTTATATGTATTATACCACAAAACCCGTCGTCCGTCTGCAATAGGATTACATTTTCGGCATTATACCGGGCTTTTTCCCCGGTTTAAGTCATTATGGATTAAGCGGCGTACCTTTGTCGCGGCGTCCTCTTTTACACCGTCCTTAACAACGGCTTTGACAATATAGGTAATATCCCCGATTTTGTATTCGCGCACAACCGGTGATTTTGTTGTTTGCTTTGTTTGTTCCATAATGTAAAATCCCCCTTTCGTGGGATAACAAAAAGATTAAAAATGAAAGGCAGAAACGAACGGCTGTCAGCGGCAGCACCGCGGGAGTTTCACCCCTGCTCATTTAAGGCAGCTTTACCCAATGCCTGCGACGCTCTTAACGCTCGGACTATGGCTATAAAGGCGTTTTGTCCCGCCTATATGTCGTTGCCCACAAGCTGCTAAACCTGTTTTGCAGCGCGGTATTTCTCGCTCGACTTTCCCTGTGTGAAAAGCTGTCCTGGCGTACCCGCTGTTCGGCTCGATATAAGCGGTATGTATTCGTTTGCCTGTTATACTGCACCGCCGTTATCTTGCGGGCTTTCTTTATCAAGGAACAATAAGGCTTTGTCGGCCTGCAAAAGCACATCAACAGCGGATATGCTTTTACGGAACGACAAACAGCCCATAACGGGAAGCGTGGAAAGGGGTACACGCTCCCCGCATGGGCTAAAAGATTATCCTACATGAAAAGCAAGGGTGCGGG
>ERZ506982.695-NODE-695-length-10724-cov-11.4498_pt1 | contig 10724 bp, 9 predicted proteins | sample MGYA00512886_ERZ506982 | MGnify/ENA metagenome assembly ERZ506982 | reverse complement strand
TCTACAGTCCTGCTCACGACGGAGGCCACATTAAGTGGCCTCCTGTTCGTGCGGAGCTCGCGATAAACTTAACCCCCACGCCCCTCACGCGGCAGGCAACCGTCGTTGGGCTTATCACCGACACGAATAAACCGCTTGTATATCGTCTGCTGGCTTGGCACGGTACAATACTTGCAGCTTAAATTCATGAATTAGTGGGGTTATTGATGGCAGAATCTCGTGCGGAGCGTAAGGCTCGTCGTGCTTTGATCGAGGCGGCTGAGGGGTCGGAGGAGAAAAAATCTTCTAAGAAATCCAAGCCGTCTCAGAACGCGAAGGGTAAGTCGGCCAAGGACAAGGCTAAGGCCAAGCGTTCTGACTCTCGTCGAGGCGGGGACAAAGCGCCTCGGACTCGTTCCAAGCGCCCATATAATGATTCGGCTTCGTCTGCGCGTAAGGCTGTAGACCCCAAGTCTCCCTGTTCGATCATGAAAGCCTGCGGTGGGTGCACGGCACTCAATCGTCCTTATAAAAAGCAGTTGGCAGCTAAGCAGGCTGCTATGGAGGAGCTTTTTGCTGCCCTTTGCGAGCGCGAGGGTATTAGCGTCGACCCCATTCGTGGTATGGGTGTCACCCTGGAAGACCCGGGCAAGTATCCTGCGCCGCGTGGTTTTCGTCATAAGGCCGCCACTCCCTTTGCCCCCGGCAAAGAGGGCGCTGTCCGCTGCGGCTTTTTTGAACGTGGCACACACAGAATCGTTGCTGTTCCCGAATGTCCCGTCGAGGCGCCGGGTGCCCGTCAAATTCTCAACGGCATCGCGCGTGAGGCTGAGCGCCTGCGCATTCCCGCCTTTAACGAGGACAAGCATCTGGGCTTGCTTCGCTATGCCGTCGTTCGCTGCGGCTGGCGCACCGACCAGATCATGGTCACCCTCGTGACCGCCCAGCGCGACCTGCCGCATGCACAGGATTTCTTTGAGGCCGTCGCCGCGCTCGATCCGCGCATCGTCACCGTCGCCCAAAACATCAACGGACGCCCTGGCAACGCCATCCTGGGTGAGGAGTCTCGTATCGTCTATGGCGCCGAATGCATGCGCGACCAGCTGCTCGACTGCGAGTTCGATATCTCCCCTACCGCGTTCTATCAGACCAATCCACAGCAGACCGAGCTGCTCTATCAGCTTGCGATTGACGGCATGGACCTGCAGCAGGGTGACATTCTTATGGACGCTTACTGCGGCAGCGGCACCATCGGTCTGTGCGCCGCAAAGGATGCCCAGGACAGGGGTATCGGCATTATGCTGCTCGGCGTGGAGCGCAACCCGGCGGGCATTGCCGATGCGCGCCGCAATGCCGAACTCAACGGCCTCATCCGCAGCGCCTGGTTTATGGCCGACGACGCCACCGATTACATCCTGGACGCTGCCGATAACAACGAGCGCGTTGACGTTCTCTCCATCGACCCGCCGCGCGCCGGCTCCACGCCTGAGTTTCTTGAGGCCGCCTGCGCACTTAAGCCGCGCCGCATCACCTATATCAGCTGCAATCCCACCACCCAGGAGCGCGACCTACACCAGCTCCTCGACGGTGGCTACCGACTGCTCAAGATCACGCCGGTCGACATGTTCCCTCATACCGACCACACCGAGACTGTCGCGGTCCTCGAGCGCCGCTAATCCACCCCGGTTGATTTTTGGGACAAGAAGGGGGCGGCCCGTCTGGACCGCCCCCCTTCACTTGGTTTATGAACGCCGCTACATGCCCTTGCGCAAGTCGCAGACGCCGGCTGCCGCCATCTCGCGAAGCAGCGTCTCGCGATCGCGCGTCACGATCAGGTCCAGTGGGAAGTGAATCTCGTCGAGCATCTTGCGCGCCTGGTCGAGCTTGCCAATTGCCATGCCAATGTGCGCATCAGTCGACACGCCAATACCCACGCCCAACTCGGCGCAGCGCTCGGCGATCTTGCGGCACACGTCCCAATGCTCAGCATCGTTGCCATGCTCAAGACTATGGTTATTGATCTCGATAATCTTGTGCTTGGCCTTGGCCGCCAGCAGTACCTCATCGATATCGAACGGCACGCCCGAGCGCCCCGTATGCCCCAGCATGAACACCTTGGGGTGATCCAGGGCATTGATGTACATCTCGGTTGTCTGGGCGAGCGTCGCGCCTTCGGCAAACTGCGGGTTATGCACGCTTGCCACCAAATAATCCAAATTACGCGTCACCAAATCGAACAGCGAATGCTCACGACTATACGAATCGCCGGCGATATCGAGCGAAACGGGAATGTCCTCGCCAAACAAGCTGCCGTCCAGCGAAACGATATCGGCCTCGGCGCCGCGAAGCACCAACACGCCGCTCCAAATGCGCGGCCAGATATCCTGGTTAATAAAGAACTGGAAACTGCGCAGGTCATTGGGGCAAGGCGTAACCATCGAGCTTAAATGATCGGCGGAACCGAGCACCTGAAGGCCACGCTCCGCCGCCCAATAGATGTTCTCCTCAATGGTTGAGTACGCATGCGCGGAGAACATCGTATGAGTATGGATATCACAGGAAAGCAGGTAGGGCATCAGGTCTCCTTGTCCAGCATGGCCGTCGCGTATATTCATTGTACGCATAGCTTTCGGCAGTCGTAAAACTGCTTCATCCCAATCACACAACGGCATAGACAACGGGGTCTGGCTTAAAACCAAACCCCGTTTCACGTAAAACATTGTAAGCAAAGCGCTTTACTTTCGACGATATTCGTCGGCTAGTTGCTTCCAGGCGGGCAACGAATTGACGATGGTCTCGTAGCTCACACAGTAGCCAAGGCGGAACCAGCCCGGCATGCCAAAGCTGTCCGACGGAACCGCAAGCACCTCATACTTCTTTGCACGCTCGCAAAACGCATTCGCATCGGGCTCGAGTGCCTTCACCCACAGGTAGAAAGCACCGTCCGGCTCAACATAGGTATAGCCGTAGTCCGCCAAGGCGTCGGTAAGCGCTGTGCGGTTGCGAGCATAGGCCTCGACATCACTCGGCTCATCGATACAATCGATAATCACGCGCTGGAAGAGCGCCGGTGCGCATACAAAACCCAGCGTACGGGCAGCACCCGCAACAGCCGGCATCAGACGGGCAGCCTGCGGATTGGTGTTGGGAACCAAGATCCAACCCACGCGCTCACCCGGCAGCGACAGCGACTTGGAATACGAATAGCACACGACGGTGTTCTCGTAGATCGAAGGCACCCAAGGCACCTCGGCACCGTACACGATCTCGCGGTACGGCTCATCCGAGATGAGCATAATCGGATTCTCAGGATCACGCTGAGCGTTGGCCTCGCGCAAAACATTGGCCAGTCGCGCCAGCGTGTCGCGCGTATATACGGCACCGGTCGGGTTGTTGGGCGAGTCGATGATGACGGCCGCCGTCTTTTCGCTGATCGCCTTGAGCACGTTGTCCACGCTCAGCTGGAACGTGTCTTCATCGGCGAGCGCCTCGACACACGTGCAGCCGGCCTTCTCAATCCACACGCGATACTCCGGGAAGTACGGGGCGATAACGACAACCTCATCGCCCGGGTTCGTAACGGCGTTGAGCGTGCAGGTGAGCGAAGCCGCGGCACCCACCGTCATAAAGACGTCCTTGCCCTCATAGCTCGTGCCAAAGCGACGGTTGAGCGATTCGGCGACGGTCGCTCGACATTGCGGCAGGCCCGGTGCGGGGGTGTAGCCGTGCAGCTGGTCGCTCGGCAGCTCCAAGGCCTTCTTAATGGACTCCGCCACGGCAGCGGGCGCCGGAACACTCGGGTTGCCCAGCGAAAAATCGAATACGTTCTCCGCACCGATCTGTGCCTTGCGCTCAAGACCATAGCTAAAGATCTCGCGGATGATGGAGCTTTCCGCACCGCGAGCATACATAGTTTCGTTGATCATCTGTTCCCCTTTCGCATAGGCGCTATTGTACGCTTTAGTCGAGCAAAGTACCGCAGCAATGCAGCCCGAAATTTATCGAAAAGCAATGTTGATTGGGGACAGACTTAAATGCGTGAAAACGCTCATTTAAGTCTGTCCCCAATCAACAGACGGCCTCATATCGGCCAAAAGGAAAAGCCTCCGCAGGTTTCCCCGCGGAGGCTTTCGCCACAAAGACTATTTGTCGGCCTCGGTGTCGACGTCGGCATCGACGTTGGCGGCGCAGTCATCGCCGGCGTCATTGGATACGGCTTCGGTATCCTCCTGCATGGCCGCCTGCGCAAAAGCTGCGGCATCAGCCGCCAGCTCCTCCTCGCTCATGCGAGGCGCGCGCTTCTTGGTCGGCATACCGGCCGCCTTGGCATTGCGTTCCTCCTTGGCCGCCAGGATATCGCCCTCGCGCTCAAGGTAGGCATCCCACTCGTTGTCGAGCAGGGCATTCACGGCGTCGCCCTCGACGGTCTCGCGCTCAAGCAGCACCTTCGCCATCAGATCGAGTTGATCGCGACGGGCATCCAAAATCTCGACCGCACGGCGATGGGCTTCGCGCATGATGCGCTGAACCTCGATATCGATGCGGCGCGCCGTCTCCTCGGAGTAATCCTGGTGATCGGCGTAATCGCGACCAAGGAACACCTGATGCTGCGCCTCGCCAAACACTTGCGTGCCCAGCTCCTCGCTCATGCCCAGACGCGTTACCATCTCGCGTGCCATCTTAGTCGCGCGCTCCAGGTCGTTGCTCGCGCCCGACGTGATGTCATCGCACATGAGCTCCTCGGCGACGCGGCCGCCCAAGAACACGGCAAGCTCGTCGAGCATCTCGTTCTTGGTCTTGAGGAAGTGATCCTCCTGCGGAAGCTGCAACGTGTAGCCCAGAGCCTGGCCGCGGCTGACAATCGAAATCTTATGAACCGGATCGGAGTGCTCCAGGATGTGACCCACCAGAGCATGGCCGCTCTCATGGTAGGCAATCGTGGTGCGCTCGGCTTCGGTCATCACGCGACCCTTGCGTTGCGGTCCGGCAATCACGCGCTCCATCGACTCCTCGACCTCGTCCATCGAGATCACGGAACGATGACGGCGAGCGGCCAGCAGCGCAGACTCGTTGAGCAGGTTCGCCAAATCGGCACCGGTAAAGCCAACGGTCATCTGGGCGAGCTTCTCAAACTTAACGTCCTCGTCCATCGGCTTGTTCTCGGCATGCACGCGCAAGATCTGCTCGCGGCCCTTTACGTCCGGACGGTCGACCGTAACCTGGCGGTCAAAACGACCGGGGCGCAGCAATGCCGGGTCCAGAATATCGGGGCGGTTGGTTGCGGCGATCAGGATGACCGACTCGCTTTCCTCAAAACCGTCCATCTCGACCAGCAGCTGATTGAGCGTCTGCTCGCGCTCGTCGTGACCGCCGCCCAGACCGGCTCCGCGCTGACGTCCCACGGCATCGATCTCATCAATAAAGATGATCGACGGAGCCTGGGACTTGGCCTCCTTAAAGAGGTCGCGCACGCGGCTGGCGCCGACGCCCACGAACATCTCGACAAAGTCAGAACCCGAGATGCTAAAGAACGGCACGCCTGCCTCGCCGGCAACGGCCTTAGCCAGCAGCGTCTTACCGGTACCCGGAGGGCCCACCAGCAAAACGCCGCGCGGAATCTTGGCACCCAGTTTGCGATAGCGGTCCGGATCGCTCAGGAAGTCGCGAATCTCCTCGAGCTCCTCGACGGCCTCATCCACGCCGGCAACGTCCTCGAACTTGACCTTGGGACGCGTAGCCTCGTTGGTCTTGGCATTGGTCTTGCCAAACTGCATGTTCCTATTATTGGCGCCCATCATCTGGCGCATAAAGTAGAACATGATGGCGATCAGGGCAATCGTCGGCAGCACGCTCATCGCCAAGTCACCCCAAAAATCGGGGTCGTTGGTGTTGACGATATACTTGGTGTCAGGGTGCTCCGCCATGAGCTCGGCAAGCGAATCGGAGCCGACATAGGTCGAGGAAAAGCTCTTGAGCTCACTCGTGTCGCCCTTGTCCTTTTTCGTCTTCCAGTAATGACCCGACACGCTTCCGTCTTGAACCGTATAGGTCAAATCTTCGACGCGATCCTGCTTAATGGCGCTGACCATCTCGCTCGTCGCGAGCTTAACGGTATTGCTGGAGTTGGCAAAGCCGGAGCCCATATTAAAGAAGGCATAGCCCAGAAGCGCGCAAGCTAAAAGAAAATACAGCCAGCCCGTACGCGTGGGCTTCTTGCCTCCGGGCATCCCCGGAATCTTTGGGTCCCGGGGAGTCTGGGAATTATTGTCGTTACGGTCGTCGGGCATCTTACGAATAAACCTCCGGTTTCAAAATGCCCAGATACGGAAGGTTGCGATAGCGCTCGGCATAGTCGAGGCCGTAGCCCACCACAAAGGCATCGGGGCAATGGGTTCCAACATACTTGGGTGTGATGGCCGAGGTACGGTCCTCAACGTCCTTCCACAGGAAGGCAGCGACCTCCAGCGAAGCGGGCTTGCGGCTCTTGAGGTTCTTCATCAGGTACTTGAGGGTCAGGCCCGAGTCCAGAATGTCCTCGACGATCAGCACGTCGCGACCACGGATGTCGATATCCAGGTCCTTAATGATACGCACGATGCCCGAAGACTTCACACCGTCGCCATAGCTCGAAACAGCCATGAAATCGATGTTGGTCGGCAGCTCAATCTTGCGCATCAGGTCGCCCATAAAGACAACGGCGCCGCGCAGAACCGCGATCAGCACCAGATCCTTACCCGCGTAGTCGCGCGTAATCTCCTCGCCCAGGCGAGAAACGATACCGTCGATATCCTCCTGCGTAAACAGAACCTTCTCGATATCCGGATGTTGAGAAGCCATGACAACCCTTTCTTGTGCTTAATCGCCCACACACCGCCGTATGGACGCGAACTACACATTCTAGCAGCGCACGGGGTATATTTTCCAGCCCGCGCACCATCAGCGCGGGAATACCGTCAACGCCGCACAGAATAGCTGGTGCGAGGGGCTAATCCGCATCAACCACGCGAAGCAGATAGGCCACACGCGTCGCCGCCGTGCACTTAAAACGTTCGTCCGCGCGAACTCCGGCGACCCACACCACGGTACCCCCCGGCGCCGTCCTCACCATGGGCACGCCGGCGCGCTCGGAAACGGGAATGCGAGCCTCTCCTAGCAAGTCGGATACCTTCTTGCTTCGGCCACTCATCCCTAACGGGCACATCACGTCTCCCGGTGCGGGACCGTCCACCCACAGGCGCGCCAATCGCGCCTCTGCAGGGACCTCGCCACGCGAGCCCGCCAGGATCCGCTCACTATCGCTGTCGGCAAAACCCAGGGCAGCCGCGTCTACCAAAGCCGTCACTTCCCCGGCAGCCGCAAGCTCACGGGCGCGGCGCACGATATCGCATCCCGGTTCAACGGCCATCGGCTCTGCGACCAGCATGCGTCCCCCGCCCAACGGCAAACGACCGGGTATGGTAACCCAGTCCGCAACCAGGCCCTCACGAGCCGCCGGCGCCTTAAACGCCAGCATGCCAAACTCGACGCGCGCGTCAATTCCCGCCGGAAGCGTGACCGAGCCTGCGCCCTCGGCAACGCAGGAAAGGACTCGCTCCACATGTCGCATCTCTGGACGAGCGTCCGGATCGATGCGTTTAATCGCCAGTCGCACGATGCGCCGCGCGATTACCACCTCGGCCGCAGCAAGGCGTCTGGCATCGAGCACTAGCGCGCCCGCCGCCTCCTTGCGCAGGCAGCTTCGAAACGCCTGCGCCGACAGCTGGGATAGAAACGCGTCTTCGTCACCCAAGATCTCACAGGCGGCGCCAATCGTCTTGCACACGCTCGCATTACGCTGTGCCACCACTGGCATTACCCGATGGCGCACGTAGTTTCGCAGATACGAGATATCCTCATTGCTCTCGTCCTCACGCCACGGCTGACCATGTACCTGTAGATAGCCCACTAGCTCGCCATGAGTTAGGTCGAGCAAGGGGCGCACCACGATATTCCTTCGACGGGGAATGCTCGAAAGCCCAGCCGGACCCGACCCCTTAATGGCGTTCATCAAAAATGTTTCCGCGCGGTCCGAAGAGGTATGGGCAGTACAGATGCGCGCCGCCGTTCTCGGCGCCCCCGTCTTGGCACATAGTTCGCGAACATACCTTCGCGCCGCTGCATAACGCACCTCGCGCGCAGCCGCCTCGATATTGCCCGACTCCCTATCAAAATAAGCGTGCTCAACGCACAGCGGCAAACCATATTGCGCGCAAAGCTCACGCACAAAGGCCTCATCGCCGTCGGACGCCTCGCCTCGCAGATGATGGTTTACGTGCAGCACATGCAGGCGCTCGCGAGCAATGGGGGCAACGCCGCGTCCGTCTTGGATATCCAGCTTTGATGTGCACGCCATAAGAAGCAGTGCCGTCGAGTCCGCACCGCCTGATACCATGAGCACGACAGGAGCAGCCTGCTGCCTCGTCCGGGTCTCATTGACTGCCCCAGGCACGGCATGGTGTCCGTAATGCTGTGATACCGTTGGCATTTGCTTCCTCCTCTATTCGTCCGCACCCATTGTATCCTTTGGAATCTTATGTCTCGTCTGCACCTTCATATCCTCGGCAGTGGCTCTAAAGGCAACTGCGCACTCATCGAGGGCCCGCAGGGGCTCATTATGATCGACGACGGACTGTCTCGCCGCGAGACGCTCAAACGTATGGCGGAGCTCGGCCTTTCGACAGACGACGTGTCCGCCCTTGTTGTCACCCATGAGCACAGCGACCACATTAAGGGGCTTGAAGTGTGGTGTAAGCATTGGAATGGCCCGGTCTTTTCCAGCAGAGGCACACTCGCATCAAAAGAAAGCCTCGCACATCTGCCTGTTGAAGAATTCGACCCAGGCGACATCCTCGCTATTGCCGGAGTCCACATTCGAACGTATTCGACATCCCACGACGTCGTCAATCCCGTCGGCTACCGGTTTGACGCTCAGGGTGATTCGATTGGCTTTGCTACCGACACCGGCGAGTTATCAAAGCATGCCATCGATACGCTCAAGGACTGTCGCATTCTCGCACTCGAAAGCAACCACGATGTAGCGATGCTGCGTCAAGGAGACTATCCTCGCTTTCTTCAGGAACGTATTCTGTCTGCAAAAGGGCATCTCTCCAACGATCAGGCCGCCGATGCCGCACGCGCGCTGGTAACAGATCGCACCGAGCAGCTTATCGCGATGCACATTAGCAAAGACAACAATCGCCCAAGCCTAACCGTCAAAAGCTACGCAAGCTCCCTCGGCGCAACACTCGACAACGAGCTTGGCAGCTCCGCCACCCGCGTTCAGGGGCTGCGTAAACTCACAATACGTCCCGCCGGGCAATATCGGCCCATGACCATTCAGTAGGCCAGCTCAAATAAAAAGGGGACCGGGAATCACTTCCCGGCCCCCTTAACCCAGGCACCGATGCAAATAGCCGATAGGCTTAGTCGATGGAAATCTTCGTAACGTTCTTCTTCTCGACAATCTTAGGAACCGTAACGGTAAGAATGCCGTCAGCGTACTTTGCAGAAAGACCCTCGCTCGAAGCATCCTTCAGGTACACACCGCGCGTCGCGCTGTACGAACTAAACTCCTTCTGCAGGAAGTTCTTACCCTCGTTCTCCTCGTCTTCCTCGACATTCACGCTAATGGACAGACGGCCCTCGTTAAGCTCGACATCAATATCGTCCTTGGCGACGCCGGTCAGATAAGCCTTGACCTCATAGCCATCGCCCTTATCCTCAACGTCAACGGGGAACGCCTTAGAGGCAATCGAGCTGTTCGCTAGGTCGCTCATATCGTCAAAGAGATCAAACAACGAGCTAGCAGAGGGACGAACACCAAAAACCGAACGATAAGGAACCATGCTTGCCATGACTACCACTCCTTTAAGGGACTGCCGAGCCATCTTCTAGGTGGCAGGGACTTCTTTTGACGCTCTAATATATGCCCATCCATTTCTTATATATACATTTTGATATAAAGTTTTTTAAGTCTCTTTCTATAAGCATATCTAAGTCTGGACGACTAAGGTTTTAACGAGGTTAAGGTTCTTTGAACCGTGCCTTAAATACCATATACGCGGTCTGTCAAAACGAAGCGGTGGGCTTACAATGAGCGCATACAAGTTGTTAATGACAATCTAAGGGCATCATGGACGATCAGACCTCCGACAATTCGTATGAGCCGCTGCAGAACAATAGTTCTGTCCATCCACAGCCCATGCGCTACCATCGTCCCCATATTTCCCAAGATCCTATTGACGATGCAGAGCCTGAGTATGTAACTCGCAATCGTTATCAAACCCTTGAAGAAGTTCAATCAGGTCGCAGACACATGGGAGTCGCCTCGAGCGATCCGGTGTATCTCAAAGATGCCCCCTTATCCAAGAACAGCGCATGCAGCCAGGAGCAAACACAGACACCCACCAAGCAACATCGTAGAGGGCCCCGTCCCAAGCAAACTCTAACGCATTCCGCCCGCTATCTTGAGACGCCCAAGCAGGGGAAATCGATATTTACATCGTCAAACAGACGGCGCAAACGGCACCGTCTCCAAATGGCGCTCTTAATCATTGCCGTCATGGCAATCGCGCTGGTCATTCATTTTATTTTTTTCAAATAGAGAAGGCTATTAAGCCATAGAGGCGTTTAGCTCATATCGACCAAACGCAATCAGAACCACCCTTAAAAAGGGTGGTTTGCTCTTAGGGTATAACCCACGGGCC
>ERZ506982.692-NODE-692-length-10776-cov-6.1859_pt1 | contig 10776 bp, 6 predicted proteins | sample MGYA00512886_ERZ506982 | MGnify/ENA metagenome assembly ERZ506982 | reverse complement strand
CCGATCTCCCGGTGGGCGTTCACACCGGTGACTCCATCGTCATTGCCCCGGCTGTGACCCTGGCGGACAAGGAGTACCAAATGCTCCGTTCCGCATCTCTGGATATTATCACCGAGCTGGGCATTGAGGGCGGCTGCAACTGTCAGTTTGCCCTGAACCCGGAGAGCATGGAGTACAGCGTGATTGAGGTTAATCCCCGCGTCAGCCGTTCCTCCGCCCTGGCGTCTAAAGCCACCGGTTATCCCATTGCCAAGGTGACCACCAAGATCGCTTTGGGTTATACCCTGGACGAGATTAAAAACGATGTAACCGGCAAAACCTGTGCCTGCTTTGAGCCGACCCTGGATTATGTGGTAGTCAAGGTGCCCAAGTGGCCCTTTGACAAGTTTGTCAACGCATCCCGCAAGCTGGGCACCCAAATGAAAGCCACCGGCGAAGTGATGAGCATTGCACCCTGTTTTGAGGCCGCCATTATGAAGGCAGTGCGCGGCGCAGAAATCGGGCTGGACACACTGAATAACAAGGCTCTGGACGGACTGGATATACACGAGAAGCTGCACGATCAGGACGATCTGCGGCTGTTCTCCGTATTCGCTGCGCTGAAAAAGGGCGTGCGTATAGAGGAAATCCACCAAATCACCATGATCGACGAGTGGTTCCTGGCCAAGCTGAAAAACCTGGCGGATTATGAAAAAGAAATCACCGGGCTGCCCCTATCCCGGGAGCAGTATATGCAGGGCAAGCACTACGGCTATACCGATGAAGCCCTGGCGCGCATCAGCGGCGGCTCCATTCCCTATCATCAGGACTGCGTCTATAAAATGGTAGACACCTGCGGTGCGGAATTCGCTGCAGAGACGCCCTACTTCTACTCCACCTATGACGCCCACTGCGAGGCCCGCAGTCTGCCCCAAAGCGGCAAGCAAAAGATCATTGTACTTGGCTCCGGCCCCATCCGCATTGGGCAAGGCATTGAGTTTGATTACAGCTCCGTGCACTGTGTGTGGACGCTAAAAGAACTGGGCTATGAGGTCATTCTTATTAACAACAACCCGGAGACGGTATCCACTGACTTTGACACCGGCGATCGGCTGTATTTTGAGCCACTGTGCCCGGAAGATGTGATGCAGGTCATTCAGGTTGAAAAGCCCATTGGGGTGGTAGTGGCCTTTGGCGGCCAAACCGCCATTAAGCTGACCAAATTCCTGGATGAAAAAGGGATTACGATTTTGGGCACCAGCGCCGAGTCCATCGACATTGCCGAGGACCGGGAACGGTTTGACGCATTGCTGGAAAAATTCGGCATTTTCCGTCCCAAGGGCACCAGCGTGATGACCATGCCCCAGGCACTGGTAGCAGCCAACGAACTGGGCTATCCCGTTCTGCTGCGCCCCAGCTATGTGATCGGCGGGCAAAATATGACCATCGCCTACACGGATGATGATGTGCGCCGCTATATGGAGCTGATTCTGGCACAAGGGATCGAAAACCCGGTGCTGGTAGACAAGTATATGATGGGCACAGAGTTGGAAGTGGACTGCATCAGCGATGGCAAAGATGTGCTGATCCCCGGCATTATGGAGCATATTGAACGGGCCGGGGTACACTCCGGCGACTCCATTGCCGTGTATCCCCCTTACAACCTGAACGATGTGATGCTCCACAAGATCTGCGATGTAAGCGAAAAGCTGGCGCTGTCCTTGGGCACCAAGGGACTGGTTAACATTCAGTACCTGATTTATCGCAACGAGTTGTATGTAATCGAGGTGAACCCCAGAGCCTCCCGCACCATTCCCTATATCAGTAAAGTCACCGGCGTGCCCATGGTGGAACTGGCAACAAAAATTATGGTAGGCGAAAAGCTGCAAGACCTGGGCTACGGCACCGGGCTGTATCGCACGCCGCCGTACTTTGCGGTAAAAGTGCCGGTATTCAGCTTTGAAAAACTCAATGATGTAAACTCCCAGCTAGGACCTGAGATGAAATCCACCGGTGAGGTGCTGGGCGTAGGCAAAAACTTGAACGAAGCGCTGTTTAAGGGGCTGGTATCTGCCGGGTATAAGGTAGAAAGCCAAAAACAGGGTCGCCACGGGGTACTCATCACCGTAACAAAGCAAGATCGCTTTGAGATCGTGGGTCTGGCGAAAAAGTTGGACGACCTGGGCGCAGAATTATGGGCAACGCCAGAGACGGCGGCGGCTATTCGCTCTCTGGGTATTGAGGTGCATGTGGTCAACAAACTGCGCCAGGACAACTCCATTATGGACTTGGTAGAGAGCGGCAAATTGGACTACATTGTCTACACCGGCAAAAGCGATAAGAAGTCCATTGCAGACTATATTAAGCTGCACAACCGGGCCAATCAGCTGGGCATTGCCACCCTGACCAGCCTGGACACCGCCAACGCCCTGGCAGATATTATCGCCTCTCGCTACAATCAAATGAACACCGAGCTGGTGGACATCAACCACATGCGCAGCGAAAAGGGCCTGCTGAAATTCACCAAAATGCAGGGCAGCGGCGACGACTACATTTTCTTCAACAACCAGTGCGGCATCATCACCTGTCCGGAGAGTCTGTCCATTGAATTCTCAGACCGGCACAAGGGCATCGGCGGAGACGGTATTGTACTGATTGAAAAGAGCGTGATTGCCGACGCCAGAATGCGCATTTTCAATATGGACGGCAGCGAGGGCCGTATGGCCGGCAACTCCATTCGCTGCGTGGGCAAGTACCTGTACGATAACGGCATGGTGCCCAAAACCGAGATGACCATTGCCACCGCCTCCGGCGTGCGGCACCTGCAACTGTTTACCCGCAACGGCAAGGTATCTTCTGTAACGGTAGATATGGGCAAGGCAGAGTTGAACCCGGCCAAGATCCCTGTTGACCTGCCCGGCGACAAAATCATCTCTCATCCGGTAACCATCGGCGACAACGAATACTGCATCACCTGCGTGGCTACCGGTAACCCCCACTGCGTAGTATTTGTAGACAATGTGGACAAGCTGGACTTGCAACAGATCGGTCCGCAATTTGAGAACAGTCCCCTGTTCCCGGAGCGGGTAAACACGGAATTTGTGCGTGTCGTTAATGAGAGCACCATTAAAATGCGGGTTTGGGAGCGCGGCAACGGCGAGACCCCGGCCTGCGGCACCGGCGCCTGCGCAGCCGTTGTAGCTGCGGTGGAGAACGGCTACTGCAAAAAGGGCGTTGATGTTACTGTAAAGGTGCGTGGCGGCGACCTGCTGGTAAACTACACCGACGACCGTATTACCCTTACCGGCGACTGCAACACCGTCTACAAGGGAGAGATCGAATATTAATGCCTAAGAAGGGCAGCAAAAAGCGCGTACAGATTTCTGTACGCGCTTAAATTATGTTTTATTACAGTTTGACGATACCCAGCGTATCTAAAATAGAACTGATGAGAATGGCCAGCAGGCAAGGCGGTGCGATCCACTTAACCATCACGGAATAAAACTTCTTCATCTTAAAGGGACCGTTCAGCTCAATTTCGTTGACGATCAGCTGGGGCTTCAGCACAAAGCCCACCATAATGCAGGTGAGCATACCAACAACCGGCATCAACAGACTGTTAGACACAAAGTCCAGGAAATCCAAAATGGAGAAACCGAAAATCGTAAAGGAGGACCACTTGCCAAAGCCCAAGGAGCAGCAAATGCCCAAAGCCACGGCATAAATATAACAGATCACCGTAGCCTTTTTGCGGCCCCAGTGGTAGCGATCGTCCAAACCGGACACAATGGCCTCCATCACGGATACGGAGCTGGTCAGCGCCGCAAACAGCACCAGAATAAAGAACCCGGCGCCGATCAAGTTGCCGATTTTCATCTCGGCAAATACCTTAGGCAGGGTTACAAACATCAGGCTGGGGCCTTTGCCCAAGGCGCTTTCGTCCCCTCCCGAATACACAAACACCGCCGGTACGATCATCAAACCGGCCAGGAATGCCACCAAAGTATCAAACACTTCAATCTGGCGCACGGACTGCTCAATTTGATCCTGCTTACGCAAATAAGAGCCGTAAGTGATCATAATGCCCATAGCCAGGGACATAGAGAAAAACAACTGTCCCAAAGCAGCCAGCACAGTCATCATGCTCAGCTTGCTGAAATCCGGCTTTAAATAATAAGCCACGCCGGCGCCGGCGCCCGGACGGGTGACTACAAAGATAGACAGCAGAATCGTCAAAATCAAAAGCGCCGGCATCAATACGCGGCTGAACTTTTCAATTCCCTTTTCTACGCCTAAAAATACGATCAACGCCGTAGCGGTCATAAACAGTAAAAACCACAAAAGCGGCTCGCCTGTACCGGAAATAAAAGTAGAAAAATAGTTGTCGCCGGCCGCGTCTTGAACGGCACCGGAGATCATCGTGGCGGTGTACTTGGTAACCCAACCGCCAATGACGCAGTAATAAGGCAGAATAAGTACCGGCACCAAAGTCACCAATTTGCCCATCCAGCTCCACTTTTTGTTCAGCGAGCCAAAGGCCTCCATAGGACTGAGGCGAGTTTTACGACCAATAGCGATCTCCGTGACCATCAGGGTAAAGCCAAAGGTCACCGCCAAAACAATATACACCAATAGGAAGATACCGCCGCCGTACTTAGCTGCCAAATAGGGAAAGCGCCACAGGTTCCCCAAACCCACAGCCGAGCCTGCCGCTGCCAGTACAAATCCCACTTTTCCGGAGAATGTACTTCGATTCTTTTTTGTTTCCATCAAACCATCCAATCTATATCTCTTATTTTACGGAGTAATGCTCTAATTATACTCATTCCGATGGGATTTGTCAATTCCGAACCGGTGGGATTTTCCAATTCCCCAGTAAACAAAGAAAGCCTGCACCGGCGGGTGCAGGCTCTTTCTTATTTGTTATTCCAAAATCATTTGCTGACCTTCACGGACTGCAAGATCCAGTAGTGCAGAGTCAGGCAGTTAGAAGCAAAAGTCTTGCGCACATCGGCGCCCGGCGCTGCGGCCATCGGCTGAATGGTGCCGTCGCCCAACTGGGTGTACACAGCGTCCAGCTTCTTTTGCAGTTCCTCCTTTTTCTCACCGTCCGGCAGGTTGCAGGTAATGGCCTTGTTGGCGCAACCGGCATTGTAAATGGACGCACCCTTAAAGGCCTTTAAGCAAGCAGCCGCTGCAGTGCCGTATTCCTTCACCACAGAATAGGCGGCGCCTTCCTCGTTAAAACCGGAGCCGATCACAGTCACATCGCTGAGATCAAAAGTATTTTTCGCCGTGTAGAGAGAAGCGGACTTATCGCACCCGCCGGCAAAGAGCGCCTTGTCGCCCTTGTCAATCATGCTCTCTGCAATGGAGGCATAACGATCCACCATCTCAAAGGTGGTATCATAGTAATACTCACTTTCCAGCGCCAGACCGGCGGAATTGCCATCCTTATCGCTGTTGGTCCAGTGGTCAAAATAGTAACCGTCCTTGGGTACGTTAGCGGTAATATGTACCGTATCACCGGGCAGGTAGTAGCCGCTGCCGGTTCCGTTCTCTACCGTTACGGCAAATGTAGGATCGGTAGATACCACATACACCGGGGTCAGAACCACCGGGTTCTCCTCCACCGTTACATTGGTGGACTTTTCCTTAGCGTTCTCAATATTCTTCGCATTACCGGTGCTCTCCCAGTGATCAAAGACCATACCCTGGGCTGCTGCCGGTGCGGTGACCCACACCTTTTCACCGACCGTGTTGTCATAGACTTTATCCGTAGCGGATTTGTCCGCTTTCAGAACAGCCACGCTGCCAACGCTGCCCTCCGCCTTAGTATAAACGGCGGTCAGCGTACAGTCACACTTCTCCACAATCAGGTTAATCTCGGTCTTTTTCTTGCTGGACACATTGACTTTCTTGTCCTTCACACCCTCGGTGTTGCTCTTAACCTCCCAGTGGTCGAACTTCTCCCCCTGCTCGTTAAACAGATCGCAGGAAACGGTCACATTCTGGCCCTCTTTGTAAGTACCGCTACCGTTGCCGTTCTCCACCACCACCTTGTGGCAGGTTTTGTCTGCCTCTTTGATGGGCTTATACACCGGAGTCAAAGTCACAGAGTAGTCATAATCCAAAAGCGGAGAGTCATAATCCGCATAATCCAACTGCACCGGTACGCCCAGGGTATCCGCCGCTGCGGCAGCGCCCTGTACAAATCCGGCACCGTAGTTGGAGGAATGGTCGTTTTGCACCGAGCCCAGGTAACCCAGCTTGGTATTCCCCTGAAGCACGGCAGAAAAGCCGGCCAAATAGCCGCTTTGCAGGTCATCAAAGCTGGCGCTCATTACATTGGGCAGCAGCCGCGCAGACTTGTCTCCGGCAGAATGGGGCACAGCGTCCAGCAAAACAAAATGCAGCTCCGGATACATGGTGGCCAGCTCGTAGCAGATCACGGCAAAGGTCTCGCCGGGCAGCACAATGTACTTGGCGCCCTTGTCCACAGCCAGTTTTACATACTGCTCCACCACATCGGTGGTCAGCTCTTGGTTCTCCTCTAATGCCGGCTGGTAATAGACGGCCTTGGCAGAATTCTCATTGGCATAGGTCTGCACCCCGTCCCAGGTGGACTGGTTATAGGCCTTATCGTGGATACTGCCACCGTCGGTGATCAGCGCCACATCATACTTTAGATCTGATGTTTTTGTGCACCCTGCAAAGGCAAAAACGCCCACTGCCACCAGAGTCACACACAACAAAACGGAAAGGATCTTCTTCATCGCTCTATTGTCCCTCCAACAATAAAATACTACCCCTCAATGATACCAAAAACTTTCTGCCAATGCAATAGATTTTGTTGATTTGGCGATGAAAAAACACTATAATGAAATCATAAAAATTCCGAGAGGTGAAAATAATGGACACATTGAGCGCAAGCGTACTAAGAGACAGAAAGCCGCAAATCGGTATTGTGCTGGGCAGCGGCCTGGGTGCCCTTGCAGAGAGAATTGAAGGGGCAGAGGCTCTGCCTTACAGCGATATACCCGGTTTTCCGGTCTCTACGGCGCCGGGACACAAAGGACGATTTGTCTTTGGCACCATTGGCGACAAAGAAGTGGTGCTCATGGACGGCCGGGTGCATCTGTATGAGGGCTATACGCCCCAGCAGGTGGTGATGCCCATTCGCCTGATGCGCCAAATGGGCATTCACACCGTCCTATTGACCAACGCCAGCGGCGGTATTCGCCGTGATCTGCACGCCGGGGACCTGATGCTGCTGACGGACCACATTTCCAGTTTGGTCCCCTCTCCTCTGCGGGGTGAGAACGACCCTGCGCTGGGTGTACGCTTTCCGGATATGCGCCATGTGTATGACGAGGATTTGCAGCGCCTGTTTCGCCAAACGGCAAAAGCACTGGATATTCCGCTGAAAAGCGGCGTCTATATTCAACTGCAAGGCCCGGCATTTGAAACCCCGGCGGAGATCAAAATGTGCGCCGCTCTGGGTGCGGACGCCGTGGGTATGAGTACCGCCATTGAGGCGCAGGCCGCCCGACACTGCGGATTGCGCGTGGCCGGCGTCAGCTGCATTACCAACCTGGCCAGCGGTCTGCTGGATTGTCCCCTGACCTCCGAGGAGGTGGGCGAAACCGCCGCTAAGGTGGCTGAGAATTTTCAATCCCTGATCCTTGAAACTGTGAAACGGATGTGACAATATGGATAACTTGAAATACCAAAACGGAAAACTGGAGATTCTCGACCAGCGACTGCTGCCCAATGAAGCAAAGTGGCTGCCCATTGGCAGCAAAGAAGCGGCCTTTGAAGCCATACAAACGCTGGCAGTACGGGGCGCACCGGCCATCGGTATCTTCGCCGCATTTTCCATGGCATTGTTTGGCAAGGACGACCCGGCGGCGTGCAAAGCCTACTTAGACAGCGCCCGCCCCACGGCTGTGAACCTGAGCTGGGCCACTGCACGGCTGGCAAAGGTGATAAAAAATGGCGGTGACCCGGTGGCAGAAGCCTTGGCGGTACAGGCCGAGGACATAGAAATGTGCCGCAAAATCAGCGCTTACGGCTTGTCCCTGCTCCGGGATGGCGATGGTCTGCTGACCCACTGCAACGCCGGCGAGCTGGCCACAAGCCGCTACGGCACCGGACTGGGACCGATCCTGCTGGGCAAGGAAAAGGGCTACAATTTTAAGGTGTTCTCCGACGAAACCCGTCCCCTGCTGCAAGGGGCGCGGCTCACCAGCTATGAATTGGAAAAAGCCGGCGTGGATGTGACCCTGATTTGTGACAACATGGCCAGCCAGGTGATGAAAAACTGCTGGATCCAAGCGGTGCTGGTAGGCTGCGACCGGGTGGCTATGAACGGTGACGCCGCCAACAAAATCGGCACTTCCGGGGTGGCAATTCTGGCAAAGCACTACGGTATTCCCTTTTATGTGCTTGGGCCTACCTCCACGGTGGATCCTCACTGTGCCACCGGCGCAGATATTCAGATCGAGGAGCGCCACGGAGACGAGATCAAGGAGCTGTACTTTGAGCGCCCCACGGCGCTACCCCAAACGAAATGTTACAACCCTGCCTTTGATGTTACGGACCACAACCTGATCACCGCCATTATTACGGACAAAGGCATTTTGCGCCCGCCGTACACCGAGAGCCTGCGCGCCCTGTTTCAGGAGGAAGTATGATACGATTTTATAACGGCCCTGTGCTGACACTACAACAGGACCAAATGAATATTACGCACCAAGAGGTATGGGTAGACGGCAACCGTATTGTGTGCCTGGGAGCGAACCCAGGGGCAAAAGCGGATCGGGAAATCGACCTGAACGGCGATCTGCTGATGCCGGCCTTTAAGAATGCCCACACTCACTCGGCCATGACATTTGGTCGCTCCTTTAGCGACGATCTCCCCCTACAAAACTGGCTGTATGACAAAATCTTTCCCTTGGAAGCCAAGCTAACCGCAGAGGATATTTATCATCTGTCCCGACTGGCATTCCTGGAGTATTTGGAGAGCGGTATTTCCGCCTGCTTTGATATGTACTACTTTCCGGAAGCCATGGCAAAAGCGGCGGTGGACGCCGGGTTCCGTACGGTAATGTGCGGTGCGGTCAATAATTTTAAGGAAAGCCCGGCACTACTGGAAGAATACTACAACACCTACAACAATTATCACCCGCTGGTGTCCTACCAACTGGGGTTCCACGCAGAATACACCACCAATCGCTCCATTATGGAGGCCATTGCGGCGCTGGCAGAGAAGTACAAGGCGCCGGTGTATATGCACGCCAGTGAGACGGAGAGCGAGGTGCAGGACTGCATGGGCCGCTACGGCATGACCCCTACGGCGCTTTTTGAGCAGCTGGGGCTGTGGAACTACGGGGGCGGTGCGTTTCACAGTGTGTGGGTCAGCAATGAGGACCTGAACATTTACAAAAAACACGGCGTTTACGCAGTGCTGAATGCCGGCTCCAACGCTAAGCTGGCCAGTGGCATTGCCCCGGTGGAAAAAATGTTGCAAATGGGCATTCCCCTGGCGGTGGGCACAGACGGTCCCTCCAGCAACAACGCGCTGGATATGTTCCGGGAAATGTACCTGATCTGCGTACTGCAAAAACTGCGGGAGAAGAACGCCGCAGCGGCAGACGCCAACGCCATATTAAAAGCAGCCACCGCAGGCTCCGCCCGGTGTATGGGACTGCCGGAGGCGGACTGCATCGCCCCCGGTAAGCTGGCGGACCTAACCGTGATCGATCTGCATCGGCCCAATATGCAGCCCATCAACAACATCACCAAGAACCTGGTGTACAGCGGTGCCAAAACCAATGTACGCCTAACTATGGTAGACGGACGAATTCTCTACGAAAACGGCCGGTTCTTAAACACAGATACAGATGAAATTTACAAGAACGCGCAAGCGGTCATCGACCGAATTCGATAAGGAGGCACAGCGATGAAAGTCTTATTGGTCAACGGATCTCCCCACCAACACGGCTGCACCTACACAGCCCTGGCGGAGATCGCCCATACACTGCAAGAAGAAGGCATTGACAGCGAGATCTTTTGGATCGGAAACAAACCCATCGGCGGCTGCATCGGCTGCCACGGCTGTGTAAAGCTGGGTAAATGTGCCTTTGACGACGACCCGGTGAACGCCTTTACAGCCAAGGCAAAGGCAGCGGACGGGTTCATCTTCGGCTCGCCGGTACACTACGCAGCGGCCACCGGCAATATGACTGCCTTTATGGACCGGGTATTCTATTCTGACGGTTGCGGCAAAGGCAGAGCCTTTTACTTAAAACCCGCAGCAGCAGTAGCCAGCGCCCGCCGGGCAGGCACCACCGCCACCCTGGACCAACTGAACAAGTACTTTACCATTGCTCAAATGCCGGTGATCTCCTCCCGGTACTGGAATATGGTTCACGGCTTTACCCCGGAAGATGTGATGAAAGACCTGGAGGGTCTGCAAGTGATGCGGGTACTGGCACGGAATATGGCCTACTTCTTAAAATGCAAAGCCGCCGGTGCCGCCGCTGGCGTGGAGCCACCCAAAACGGAGCGAGCCATTCTCACCAACTTTATTGACTGATTTATAAGAACAAAAAAAGAGCCATCGGCAATGCCGGTGGCTCTTTTTATACAGTCTATTCTTATTTTGCTGCGGTCTCGCAGTACAGGCAGCGGTAGGTGCCCTTGTCCGGGTCAACCAGGGTGAACACATCATCCACCTGCTCGTGGTTGCTGATACACGCCGGATTGGGGCAATGCACCATATTCACCAGCTTT
>ERZ506982.674-NODE-674-length-10940-cov-4.32494_pt1 | contig 10940 bp, 7 predicted proteins | sample MGYA00512886_ERZ506982 | MGnify/ENA metagenome assembly ERZ506982 | reverse complement strand
TACACGACGCTCTTCCGATCTCTGCAAGATTACCAAAAGATAGGAAGTGTTGGGATGGCAGGGATGACAACCAGAGAATTACTGGAAAAGCTTTATAACCAGGATTATGAGAAACTAAAGGGAAAAAAGCTGCGTATGACCAGGGTAAGGGTTCCGGGAAAGGAAGTGTGCCTGGCGCATGTGATCAATCCTTCACAGAGCTGTATTTATCAGAATCTTGGTTTGCATATTGGAGTCCATGAGGGAGAAGACCACACAGGAGAAGCAATCGGAATGATTCGTTTTACCCCATGGGAAGCAGTGGTTGTAGCTGCTGATATTGCAGTGAAAAGTGCAAATGTGGAGATTGGTTTCATGGATCGCTTCAGCGGATCATTGATCCTTACGGGAGGTCTGACGGAAGTTCAGACTGCAGTGGAAGAAGTGGTGAAATTTTTTAGAGAGGTGCTTGGCTTTAAGACTTGTGCAGTTCACAAAAGTTAAAACATACGAAAAGTCAGTTATTCTGTACCGATGGTGCTTATGTAACTGCCGGAATAGCTGAGAGAAGTGAAAGGGACAGACATTAAATATGAAGAAAATATTTCTGATGGGCAGAAGTGAAGCAGGTAAGACTTCATTAACGCAGGCATTAAAAGGCGAAAAACTTCATTATGTAAAAACGCAGTATACGAATACGGATGATGATACCATTGATTCTCCGGGAGAGTATGCAGAGTCCAAGCATTTCAGCGTAGGGCTGGCCTGTTTTTCTTTTGAAGCAGATGTGGTGGCAATGGTACAGTCAGCAGATGAACCTTTCAGTTTGTTTGGCTATGGCAGTAATGCATTTATTCTGAGACCACTGATAGGAATCATTACGAAAATAGATTCTCCTTATGCGAATGTTCCAATGGTGCGTCAGTGGATGCTGAATGCAGGATGTGAAAGAATTTTTCTGGTAAACAATGTGACCGGAGAGGGGATTGATGAGCTGAGAGCGTTTTTGAATGAGGATGTTCCAAAGCTGAGTCTGGAAGAAGCAAAATTCAGACAGAGTCTTGGTCTGAATGAATGGGATCCGCTGCCGGAAGGTGTGGAATATTGAAAAATATATTGATAAATAGTTGACAAACTTGTTGCAGGGTGTTATTATAATGACAGTATAATTCCATACAGAACATATTAAGTGCTGATACTGTGAGAAAGAACAGTACAGAAAGAGGGAATCAGGTGAGAAACCTGAGCGATCCGGTCACTGTAACAGAGGAGCAAATCTCAGAATGTCCATTGTGCCATAGCATGAGAAGGAGAGAGGAGCGATGAGCCTGGAGCCAGGAAACCTGCTTGGTATGGCGAGGTTAAACTTCCGTGTAAAGTGTAACAACCAACTCCGTTGAATCCGCAGCTTCGGAGTGTTGTCTGCTTTTATCTGAAGGCAGACATTTTTTATGGAATGCGCCTGTTCTTTATGAATTATACATGATTAAATGGCAGGCGATACTACTTCGGATTTATTCGTTCCCTCCGCGCACTCATGAACGGATTTTTTTCTACCCCGGGGTAGCATCGCTCCCTCTTATTAATTTTAAATGTATGATCTGTGAAAAATACTGTAATGAATTTTCAATGCTTTGTTATGTGAAGAGAAATTGATAATTTATTAGAGTATTTTTTTTTATTTCGTCCTCTGATGGGTGGGATTGATGGAGACTGAGAAAACGGAATTATTCTGGAAAGATAAAAACTTGCAACAGGAGAGGAGAGGTAGCAATGGAGAAACCTTATTGGGAAGGGAAAGAATATTCTTATTTCAGCCATAAGAAATGTGAATTTTTTCCGTGTCATAAGAATGCAGATCCGGATGATTTTAACTGTCTGTTCTGTTATTGCCCGCTATATGCCCTGGGTGAGAAATGCGGTGGGAATTTCCGGTATACGGAAAAGGGAATTAAAGACTGCACAAACTGTATGCTTCCGCATAAGCGAAAAAACTATGGATATGTCACAGGAAAATACCAGGAACTGGCTGATATGATGAAAAGAGCAAAGGAAAGTATCAGCAAATAAGAGGAGAATGCGTTGCTGCTTAGAACGGAGTGAACAGTAACAATGTGTCAGATTAGCACAAATAAGAAAGAACGATTTTCATTGTAATACAATGCTTGTTCTGCTAGAATAAGGATAGCAAAAGAGAAGAGTCTGTAAGATTTTCAAGTCTGTTCTGAGTTAGTATATAAAGCATTTCACACACATTTTCCACACTTTTCACATGCACAGAAGAAAATGCATCACAGGCATTTGACGTCTTTTCCTGGCGACATTTTCTTGTCGGCAGAGCTCTGCATTTCTACATAGAGCCGTCGGAAAACAGGGAAAATTCACTGTTTTCCGACGGTTTTTGTCATTGATCATGGTTGAAAAACAAAAAATATACTGATATAATGATATTATATTTATGTAAAGGAGTTAACTACTACATGAAAAAAAGAAATACAGCGATACGCGCATTGTCAGTTTTTCTGGCTTATGCAATGGTTTGTACATCGGTACCCGCTGCGGGTCAGGAAATGTTTGGATCCGGAGTCAACAGGGAGACAGAAGAAAATACATCAGATCTGAAAGAATTTCAAAGTTCACAGGCAGATGAATTTGGAACAGATACGGGATCGGATGCAGAATTGTTCGGAAGTGATGATGCAAAACAGGAGTTTCAGGATGGAGAAAACTCAGAAGAGGGTACAGACGGAATTCGGTATATTAAGGGCCGTCCGTTGACAGAAGAGGAAAGAAAGGAAGAACTGGAACCCTTTAAAAATTTAAAACCTTTGGATCCGGGAATTGAAGTGGAGAGTGATCTGACATCAGTTTATGCTGCATATGGAAACAGGGAGGCTGCATTTCCATCTTCCTATGATGCCAGAAAGGAAGGATTAGTTACGCCCGTAAAGAATCAGAATCCATTTGGAACCTGCTGGGCTTTTGGTATGGCAGCAATCATGGAGACTTCGCTTCTGGCACAGAACAAAGGAACCTACGATCTGTCAGAAGAACATTTATCATATTTTTTCTCCAACAGACAGAATGATCCTCTTGGAAATACCCCTGATGATAAGAATTATGTACTGGGAAATTATCACGTGATAGGAGGTAATGATCACCTGGCGGCGATTTATCTCAGTACATGGTCGGGAATGACCACAGAGGCCGATGTACCATTTCCTACGGATTCTTTGCATCAGAATGATCTGACTGTACAGATTCCGGAAAGTAAGGCTTATAATTCTACAGCATATCTGAAAAATGCATCTGTTTCCAAATACAGTGAGGAACGTATGAAAGAAATGCTGCTGAATGACCATGCAGTATCCATTATGCTTTATATGAAGGAAAGTTATGCAAATCCGGACACAGCTGCATATTGTTATCCTGTTGGAAAATCAAATTCGACTGTAATTAATCATATTGTGACAGTGGTCGGATGGGATGATACGTATTCAAAGGATAATTTCCTTCCTGTTTCCAATGTAACATCTGATGGTGCGTGGATCATCAAAAACAGTTGGGGGGAGAAGAAAGGAGACGGAGGATATTACTATCTTTCTTATCAGGATCCCAATATCAGTAAACTTGTAAGTGCAGAGGCAGTGGCTGCTTTGGATCAAAAGTATAGGAATAATTATTTTTATGATGGTTCTTCAGCACTTTCAGTGATTCCGATACAGGCGGGACAGTCAGTAGCAGCAGTTTATGAGACAACTGCAGGAAAGGGAAAAGCAGAAGTCCTAGGGGAGGTTAATCTTGTTACAAACAGTGACAATGCCTGTTACAAAATTCAGATATACACCGATCTGACAGATCCATATGACCCGGAAAGCGGGACCGCTGCATATGCTGCTCCATATGAGTTTGAACAGCCAATCGCAGGTGTACAGACTATCAGTGTACCAGAGGTGGTTTTGAAACAGGGAAGCAGATATTCTGTTGTGATCACAAACAGTGGGATTGACAAAATCAGCTTTGGAGTGGAAGCAAAGTCCAGTTATGGAAACTGGTTTACCTGTACGGCGGGGATAGAAACAGGGCAGACATTCTATAAGAGTGCATCGGAAACGGCCAGGTGGACAGATGGAAAGACGAAAAACTGGACGGCAAGGATCAAGGCACATACAAGGACCCTGAATCAGTCATGGGTGCCGGATACACCGGTATTTCAGGTGAAGGCATATAATTCCGGATACAACCTTATTTCATGGAAAAAAGTTTCCGGAGCTACAGGATATTATGTGTACAGAAAACCTGCAGCAGGTGGGAAGTGGTCCCAAATTGCAGATGTCGGGACATCGGAATTAAAATATAAAGATAGTAAGGTTACGGCTAATGCATCATACCGTTATACAGTAAAAGCATATTATGAAGCATCCGGAAAAAGATATTCAGGTAAATATAAAACCGGCGATGTGATTAAAGCAGCACCTGCAGTGCAGAAGGTTACTTCTGTGAAATCTGAGAAAAATGGAATCCGTATCCGGTGGAAGCCTCAGAAAAAATGTGACGGCTATTATATTTACAGAAAGAAAAAAGGTGGTTCCTATCAATTGATAAAGAAAATTTCCAATGGAAATAGTTCTTCTTATCTGGACAAAAAAGCACAAAAAGGTGTATCATACTATTATGCGGTAAAAGCATATGTTAAAGAGCCATATGGAAATACATACAGCAAATATAAAAGTTCATCTGCTGTAAAAAGAAAATAGGAAATGAAGGAAAGAGATTATGAAGAGAAGGTTTGGAACAGTAATAGCAATGGTACTGTGCTTTATTCTGACAGTGGTTTCTGTTTATGCGGATGACGGAAAGGGTCAGAATCCGGATTATGTAACAGATTATTATATGATCGTACAGAGTACACAGGGCGGGGTAGATATTTATGATGAAGCAGACACTCAGAGTGTTAAACTGAATGACAGCAAGATCCCAAATGGAACTGCCATTCACGTTCTGGGTGAGAAGAATGGAGCAGACAAAAAAAAATGGGCATATACACAGTACCATGGAATGAACGGATATGTTCCTATGGATGATCTGGATCCGGCTTCCAGAGAAGAAGCTGCCAATGAGGAATATCGTACTTTCGGAGGCAAAGATGTGGATTTCGAAGTAAAGGTTCATGGAAACGTATCGGTTTATAACGGACCTGGAGAGAAATTTGATCAGGTTTCAGGAACAGAGGGAATCGCAGATGGGACAACTGTACATATTTTTCAGTATGTTCAGGGAGAAGACGGAACAAACTGGGGGAAAACAGACACAGATGGTGTGACACAGGGATGGCTGAATCTTGATCGTGATACAGATTACGTAAATGAAAATGTATCCGCAGATGCACCGGAGGCTACAGGCACATCAGGAAATGTTCCGGTGGCTGCTGTTACACCAACACCGGAAGCAACTCCAACTCCGAAAGCCACACCAACACCAGATGTAACACCTGCAGAAAAAGTGACACCGACACCGGAGGCAACACCTACAGAAGAAGCAACACCGACACCGGAGGCAACACCTACAGAAGAAGCAACGCCAACACCGGAAGAAACAGAGACGCCTGCTTCGACAGAAGACAAGGAATCCGATGATAAGCAGAGTCAGAAAACATCAGGAAAGAATGTAAAAGCAGATTCAGGAATGAAGAATCCTGTAATCTGGATTAGTGGTATCGGGATTATTGTTATCATAATTTTACTTATTTATTTCCTGAAGAAGAAAAAGTAAGAGTTAAAATCATTAAAGAATGCCGTCGACGGCAGAGAACAGTTACAAAATAAACAGTGGAACTAAAAGAGCAGCGCATCGGATGATGCAGCTGCTCTTTTTAGAAAATGTGTGTGTATAATTGAGACGTTATGAGGAAACCTCAAATCAGTCTTAATTAACAAAAACTATTAATGTGTGTGCATATATAGTCTACAATTTTTTTACAATTTAATCAAGATGGAATTTTATAGAACGTGATATATTTGTTACTGTTCATACACCACTATCCCGCGAGGTGTTTTGGCATGAATATGCCAAAATCCCGAGACATACAAGCCAAAATTCCATTGCCACAGGCAATCTGGAATGAATTTTGGCTATGTTACTGAGAACGGAGTGAACAGTAACATATATTTTTGAGAAAAGAGGCTATTCAGACTTTTTACTTGCGTAACTCTGGCGGGAAACGTATAATAGAAAAAAGCAATACTCGAGGGTGAGGAAAAGAGGATGAAGATAACAGAAGAACTGTTAAATGAGATGAAAATTAAGGATGAGAACTTTTCTGACGGTCTGATCAAGCCGGACGGCGATTACGTAAGAATACCCAGAGGACATCTTCATGGAATGATGGAACTGCTTCCATGGACAGAGAACGAAATCTGGAAAATGATCCCGGATGATGATTCTCCGCTGTTCTGGCTGATTGAGAAAACAGGATGCGTTCTTACGGATTATAATAATTCTATTGGCATGAAGATGACACCTGCTCAGCAGACTGTGTTTGATATGATGCGAAAACATGGGGTTCTTACAGATGATTATTACGATCTGACGAAACAGAGGGAGAAAGTAAGAGAAGCCAGAGAACAAAAAGAGAACAGGAAATAATAGTTAAGTGTATATGAATATATGGGAGTGCAGCGATGGAAAAGCATGCTCATTAAAGTCATCCGATGCAGAAAAAACAATATACGATATTAAAAAGCAGCATATCAGAGTTATGGATCATAACCTGATATGCTGCTTTTGACGTGTCTGAAGAAAAATGAAATGTCAATCATAAAAACAAAACAAAAACAACCAGAATGGAAGAAAAAACAAATAAAAAACAACATAAAAGTTCAGGATATACATGTTGATTTATGTTGACTTTGCGATAGCCATAAGGTATAATGAATCTATATGAAAACATGGAGGATATTGCTGTCAGAATGATACCGGAATGTATTGGGGTCTGGTATGGGTGCAGCTTTTATTCATGAGAAAGGAGTAACATGGAAAAATTTCAAACATCAGATATTCCCAAGTCTCCCAGAATTCAGAAACTGGTAGATGCATTGTATGAACATATGCCGGTGATCGAATCAGCCAGAGCAAAGCTGATCACAGAATCTTATAAGGCAACAGAAGGAGAACCGATCATCACACGCAGAGCAAAGGCTTTTGCGCATATTCTTCATAACATTCCGATCATTATCCGTGACAATGAACTGATTGTCGGAAGCAGTACGATTGCGCCGAGGGGATGTCAGACATTTCCGGAGTTCTCTTATGAGTGGCTGGAAGCTGAACTGGATACAGTTGCGACCAGAACTGCGGATCCTTTTGAGATTGCTGAGGAGACCAAAGCCGAACTTAAGGAGGCAGATAAGTACTGGAAAGGGAAAACAACCAGTGAACTTGCAACTTCCTATATGGCACCGGAAGCAATCAAGGCAATTGAACACAATATTTTTACACCTGGAAATTATTTTTACAATGGTGTAGGACATGTAACAGTTAAATACTGGGAAGTACTGGAAACCGGTTTTGAGGGAATCATGGAGAAGGCTCAGAAAGAGCTGGATGGATGCAGTGTCGGTGACGGTAATTATGCAAGAAAGTCTCACTTCCTTGAGGCAGTGATTTTAAGCTGTAAGGCGGTGATCGATTATGCAGGCAGATATGCAAAACTTGCGCAGGAAATGGCGGCACAGACAAGTGATCCGGTAAGAAAACAGGAACTTTTTGTTATCGCAGAGAACTGCAGCAGGGTACCGGCAAAGGGTGCACAGAATTTCTATGAGGCATGTCAGTCATTCTGGTTTGTACAGCAGCTTCTTCAGATGGAATCCAGTGGACATTCTATTTCACCGGGCCGCTTTGATCAGTATATGTATCCATATTATAAGAAGGATATGGAAGCAGGAACTATTACCCGAGAGTTCGCACAGGAATTGATGGATTGCATCTGGGTTAAATTAAATGACCTGAATAAATGTCGTGATGCGGCTTCAGCGGAAGGATTTGCAGGATATAGCCTTTTCCAGAATCTGATCGCAGGTGGTCAGAATAAAGAGGGAGAGGATGTAACTAACGATCTTTCTGTTATGTGTATTCAGGCATCCATGCATGTGCATCTTCCGGCTCCATCACTTTCTGTGAGAGTGTGGAATGGTTCTCCGCATGAATTCCTGATAAAGGCAGCCGAGCTTACGAGAACAGGAATCGGACTTCCTGCATATTACAATGATGAGGTGATTATTCCGGCACTGCAGAACAGAGGCTTATCTCTGGAGGATGCCAGAGAGTACAATATCATCGGATGTGTGGAACCGCAGAAAGCCGGTAAGACAGAAGGATGGCATGATGCCGCATTCTTTAATATGTGCAGACCTCTGGAACTTGTTTTTTCGAATGGTATGGATAAAGGTGAGATGGTGGGAATCCCTACCGGCGATGTCACTCAGATGAAGACCTTTGATGAATTCTTTGACGCATATAAGAAACAGATGGAATACTGCATTTCCCTGCTGGTGAATGCAGATAATGCTATTGATGTAGCTCATGCGGAACGCTGTCCGTTACCATTCCTTTCCTGTATGATAGATGACTGTCTGAAAGAAGGCAAGTCTGTCCAGGAAGGTGGAGCTGTTTACAACTTTACAGGTCCTCAGGGATTTGGAATCGCCAATATGGCAGATGGACTTTTTGCAATCCGCAAACTGGTCTATGAGGATAAGAAAGTATCTATGAAAGAACTTAAGGAAGCTCTTGCATGGAACTATGATAAAGGACTGGATGCGCAGTCCGCCGGTGATATGACAGAGATGATCATGAAGGCAATGCAGAAAGCAGGCAGAAATGTGGATGCTTCCACTGCAGAAGGACTTCTGAAAACTTTCATGGGAATGAAACCGGGTGAACAGAAGACACAGAGATTCAAAGAAATCCACGATATGATCGATGAAGTTCCGAAATTTGGAAATGATATTCCGGAAGTTGATTATTTTGCAAGAGAAGTTGCCTATACATATTCCAAACCGCTTCAGAAGTATAACAATCCAAGAGGCGGAAAGTTCCAGGCAGGTCTGTATCCTGTATCTGCAAATGTACCGTTGGGCGGACAGACAGGAGCGACACCGGATGGAAGATATGCACACACACCTGTTGCAGACGGCGTTTCGCCATCTGCGGGCAAGGATGTAAAGGGACCTACGGCAGCGGCAACTTCCGTATCCAGACTGGATCATTTTATTGTATCCAACGGAACACTCTTTAATCAGAAATTTCACCCATCCGCACTTTCTGGAAGAGAGGGACTGGAGAAATTCGTTGCACTGATCCGCGGATACTTTGACCAGAAGGGAATGCACATGCAGTTTAATGTAGTTGACAGGCAGACACTGCTGGATGCACAGGAACATCCTGAGAAATATAAACATCTGGTAGTACGCGTGGCAGGATACAGTGCACTGTTTACGACACTTTCCCGTTCCCTTCAGGATGACATCATCCGTCGTACAGAACAGGGCTTCTGATCCAGACGTTTTTTGCAGGAAGTAAAAGTGACAGGCAGAGGATGTAGGGATAACAGAATAAGAAAGGAAAAGCATGGACTATTTGGATACAAAGGGCAGAGTGTTTGATGTCCAGAAATATTCTATTCATGATGGACCGGGTATAAGGACGATCGTATTTCTGAAAGGTTGTGTCCTGCGGTGCAAATGGTGCTGCAATCCGGAATCTCAGGAATATAAGATCCAGACAATGAAAGTGCAGGGAGAAGACAAGGTCATCGGACGTGATGTGACAGTCAGGGAGATGATTGAAGAAGTTGAGAAAGACAGGGTATACTATTACCGCTCGGGCGGAGGTATGACTCTTTCCGGCGGAGAATGTCTCTGTCAGCCGGAATTTGCAGGAGCACTTCTGAGAGCTGCCAAAGAGAGAGGGATTTCTACTGCGATCGAGAGTATGGCATGTGCAAAATGGGAGACGATTGAGACAATCTTACCGTATCTGGATACTTATTTAATGGATATTAAACATACAAATCCTGCGAAACATAAAGAATTTACAGGACGTTCCAATGAACTGATGATGGAAAATGCCAGAAAAGTGGCGCTTTCTGGTAAAACCAGGTTGGTAATCCGTGTACCGGTGATACCCACATTTAATGATACAGTGGAGGAAATCCAGGGGATTGCAAGGTTTGCAGACACACTTCCCGGAGTGGACAAGATTCATCTTCTTCCGTATCACAGACTTGGACAGGATAAATATGAGGGACTTGGCAGACCATATCTGATGGGAAATGTGGAACCACCGTCCAAAGAACATATGGAAACATTAAAAAAGGCAGTACATGCGGTCTGCGGTCTGGACTGTCAGATCGGTGGATGAGGTATTTTTTGCATCTGATACGATTATTGGAATAAAAAAAAGAAAAAAACAAACAAAAACAACACAATAAAACCCGTAAAAACAACATAAAACAACGGAAATGTATTGACTTTTTATGACCGATAGTGTAAAATCACAGGTAGAAACGTCAAAAACTATATCAATGCCTTAAGGAGGAAAATGAGCATGGTAAACGAATATGAAATCAAAAAACAGATCTGCGACATCGGAAGAAGAATCTACAGCCGCAACATGGTAGCTGCAAACGATGGTAACATCTCTGTAAAACTGAACGACAACGAATTTCTTTGCACACCTACAGGTGTATCCAAAGGTTTTATGACACCGGAGTATATCTGTAAAGTAGACAGAGAAGGAAATGTGATCCAGGCTAACCCGGGATTCAAACCATCCTCTGAAATCAAAATGCATATGAGAGTTTATGAGAAGAGACCGGACGTAGGTTCTGTTGTGCATGCTCATCCGATTTATGCAACATCTTTTGCCATTGCAGGTATTCCGCTGACACAGCCGATCAT
>ERZ506982.671-NODE-671-length-11024-cov-3.97666_pt1 | contig 11024 bp, 8 predicted proteins | sample MGYA00512886_ERZ506982 | MGnify/ENA metagenome assembly ERZ506982 | reverse complement strand
CGATCTCCATATCAGAAAACTACTGCAGTTCCAAAAAGCTTTCGCCAGTCTCGTCGACCAGCTCGAAATATTCTTCTTCGCCAGTCAGATAATGAGATAGGGCAACTTGTTCCATGTGCCCATATCTGGTTGCATAGTTAGGTTGGACCATGTAGAGCTGATTTTTAGCTCTTGTCATTGCAACATAGAAGCAGCGGAGCTCTTCTTCATCATCTTCGGAATGCTCATTCTCACAGGTAACGCGAGGGAAGATCCCGTCTGCACAATCAAGAATAATGACAATTGGGAATTCCAGCCCCTTGGCAGAGTGAATCGTTGAAATATGAAGAGCATCATCGTCTGCTGTAGGAACGTTTGCTTCCAGAGTAAGTTTATCCAAAAATCCGGTTAATGTACGATGTTCCTTAGCCATAATGTTAAGAGTATTAAAGTCTTCGCTATGGGAGTCGTTTTCTGAAAGGAGTTCGTCCCTTCTGGACTCATCTTCCAGCTTCATCTCGTTAATGACACGCTCACAAAGAGCAGAGTAATACTTCTCAACTGATTCCATCACCTGAGGAAAGTCCATTTGCTGCCATTCCTCGAGTTTGCCTTTTAAAGCGACCATGTCTGGATAAAAAGCTCTTTTCTTATACGGATTTTCTACCAGCCCGCTGTATCCGGATTTAATAATAAGCTCTGAGATTCTTTGAGCAAACGTATCACCGATTGCTGGGTATTTCTTCAGCGCACGAAAGAATGCAATCTCATTGTGTGGATTTGCAATACATTTAAGAAATGCCAGAATGTCCTGCACGTGAGCCTTCTCCATGAATTTAAGTCCTCCGGCCTTTGTGTAAGGGATCCCTTCCTGTGTAAGTCTTGCTTCGATAAGGTTGGAAGAAAAGGATGAACGCTCCAGGATAGCAATGTCAGAACGTGTAAATCCATTGCAAAGCGCATTTTGGATAATCTGGAATACCTGATCTCTTTCATCGTAAGAACTGTCTACCTGGATTAACTGAGGCATCTGGCCAAAATCGTATCCACTGTTCATTTCCTTATAAATTCCTTCATTAGCATGATCTTTCATAACATTATTGGCTAAATCAAGGATTCTCTGATCGGATCTGTAATTGCGGTGAAGAGTTACATCGTGAGCTTCAGGTATCTTTTTCTTGAAATCAATAATATTGTTAACATCAGCACCACGAAATTTATAAATAGATTGATAATCATCACCAACAACACATAAATTATGATGATTCCGAGTTAGCAATAGTAGAATGTTCTCCTGAAGACTGTTTGTATCCTGATACTCATCAACCATGACGTATTGATATTTGCTTTCGGTCATGTTTCTTACGATAGGAGATTCTGCAAGCAGCTTTTCTGTAAAATACAAAAGATCATCATAATCCATCAGGTTGCGTTCTATCTTATAAGATTTGTATTCTCGGGCAACATTCTTAATTTCTTCAGCGTAATCTTCTGCGCGTACGCGGTCTCCGTTATGCAAAAACTCTTCGATGGGTCTTTTCATGTTTATAGATTTACTGATATATCCGGCAATAGCAGAACCTTTCGGCATCCCCTTAAGCTTGTTATATTCAAGCTTCGATTTAATGCGGTCAATGGCCTCTATGACATCTGGAGTACCCATAATAGTAAAGTCTTTGCTCATGTCAATACTGTCCGCGTAACGACGCAAAACAAGCACGCAGAAGGAATGGAACGTGCAGGCGGAAACGTCCCCGCAGCGATCATCCAACATAGATTCTGCTCGACTCATCATTTCGTCCGCTGCTTTATTTGTAAAAGTCAGAAGTAAGATATTTCGAGGATCGATGCCATGTTCTAACATCCAGGCTACACGATAAATAAGTGTCCTGGTTTTTCCGGATCCAGCACCCGCAATAATACGAAGTGGCCCGTCAATTGTTCTAACGGCTGAAAGTTGTTCTTTATTTAATTCTTTTTCGTAATCGATATTTGACATAAATATGTTTTCCTTTCTGCAAACCGGTTCTCTATCTTACTGGGCATCATTCTCGTCTTCTTCTTTGCTGTTTTCTTCAACTGCAGTAGCTTCTGCATCGATAATGGTATCCATATGGGCCATCTGTGGAAGAGCCCATGGATCATTGTCTGCTAATTTCTGAGCACGATTTACAATTATCCAACTCTTAATAATAGAAATGATATTAAATACTGCATAGTAAACAGAAACGAACACCGGCAGTGATAGCCCAAAGAAGAAGACCGTTAAAAGACGAAGCCAGCTAGATGGGTTGAAACTGCTTGTTATGGATTTCTTGTTGCGAATAGCTGGAGCAAAAGTAATAAACAACTGAGTAAGCAGCATCCCAATGAAAATCGAAATACATACTGGATTTCTTAAAACAATCCCAACCACTGTTGGAGTAGACATTTGAACTCCAAAGAAAGAAGACTCCGCGATAGCTGTGGCGCTGTTGATTGCCATATAAAGAGCAATCACGATTGGAATCTGAATAACTTCAAAGATGAGTGTCTTCCAAGCACTGGCATTGTAATGTTTATATACTTTCTGCATTTCCTGATACATTTCAACCTGCTGGCTGTTTTTATATTCTTTCCTATAAGGAGCAAATTTTATCTGAGAAGCAGATCCCCTGATGGAATTGCGATAGGAAAGTGCAAATATAATCAAATTAACAAGGACAGCAATAATAATAATTGCCAAGACAGGACCAAAAAGCTCTGTAAAAAAATCGACTATTCTTGCGAGTGGCCAAACAAATACAGCTCGGAACAATCCATTGGAATGAAGTATCTGCTGAAATGTTGTATCGGCTGAAATTTGGAGTGGGGCAGTTGTTTCCTTTGCTCCGCACCCCGTTAAAGCTAAAGCTGTTATAGCAGTAAATCCAAGTAAAAAAGCAGTCTTATGTTTTTTACGCAAATCGTATTCCTCCCTACTTTACAACGTTTAATGCGATAACTTCAGCAATAAATACAAATACAAGAATACGAGTAGCCATGATACGGCGTCCTTCGGCTGATCTTGCTTTGTTCTTTCCCCAGTATGTATCTGAAGCCGAACTGCTGCCGTTGAGAGCTCCAAGGCTATTGTCTTTTGCATCCTGTTTAAGTACTAGTACCGAAATTGCTGCCACCGTTACGATAAGAACGCCGCTGATTAGCATTTTGATAATTTCAATAGTAGACATATAAAAAACCTCCTTTTAAAAATTCATTATGTATATGTCAGAATTTTTATATTTTACCTTTTTTACATACAACTAAATTGACCGTGTTTAAAAAAGTTCAAAAAAACGTTGTATGAGAAAATTGAAATTTGCTCATTTTCTGACATATATAAACTGGACCTGATAAGGACATCAAATTTATAATTTGAAAAAATAGGAAAGGAACAAAAAATGAGTAAAAAGAAATCTATTGTTGTCTTAATACTGTCCTTGGTAATGACGGTATTATTAGGGTGTGTTGTCACACTCGGAGTAGACAAAGGACATGCCGGAGCCATGAGAAACATCAAAACCGGATTAGATCTTTCAGGAGGAGTAAGTATCACATATGAAGCTGTATCTGATAACCCGTCAGACGAAGAAATGTCGGATACGATGAACAAACTCCGCCAGAGGGTAGAACAGTATTCTACAGAAGCGATGGTATCAAGACAGGGAGAAAAACGAATCAATATTGAAATCCCCGGAGTAACAAATGCTAATGAAATTTTAGAAGAACTTGGACAGCCTGGTTCTCTATATTTTGTCAATAAGGATTCAGAAGTCGTCCTGAGTGGAACAGATGTCAAACATGCAGAAGGAAGTTCTTATCGAGATGAAACAACCGGGAAAACAAAATATGTCGTAAGCTTAAAAATGACCAAGGAAGGCACTAAAAAATTTGCTGAAGCAACAAAAGAAAATGTTGGAAAGCCAATTTATATTATCTACAATAACCAGATTATCAGTGCCCCAACGGTCAATTCAGAGATTGCAGACGGAAGCGCAGAGATTTCCGGAATGACCAGCCTTGAAGAAGCAAACGCTCTTGCTTCAAATATACGAATCGGAGGTCTTTCTCTTGAGCTTAAAGAAGTCTATTCGAATGTAGTAGGAGCACAGCTTGGACAAGAAGCTCTCAAGACAAGCCTTATTGCAGGAATGATTGGTATTGCGATCATTATCGTGCTTATGATTATTGTTTTCCGTGTATCCGGAATTGCTGCTAGTTGGGCCTTAATCGTATTTACATTGCTAGACCTTCTTGCTTTAAATGCGTTTGATGTCACGTTAACTCTACCAGGTATTGCGGGTGTTATTCTTACGATCGGTATGGCAGTGGATGCAAACATTATTATTTACACAAGAACGAAAGAAGAAATTGCTCTCGGAGCGAAAGTCCCAGATGCTATAGAAAGTGGTTTCCGCAAAGCATTCTCCGCAATTCTCGATGGAAACGTTACAACACTTATTGCTGCAGCTGTATTATTTGTATTAGGCAGTGGTTCTGTAAGAGGATTTGCTGAAACACTGGCAATCGGAGTCATTATTTCCATGTTCTCAGCGCTTGTGGTTTCAAAAATCATAAGTCGCGCATTTGTTGGGCTTGGAATTCGTTCAGAAAAATATTACGGAAAGAAAACAAAAAGAAAACCAATTGGATTTGTTAAGAAAAGAGCGTTCGCATTCGCAATTGCTTTATTTATGATTGTATCTGTGCCTGTCGGTATGGGATATTTCAATCACACGAGTGGCTCCCCAATGAACTATAGTTTAGACTTTGTTGGAGGAACAGCAACAACCGTAGATTTTGGCAAAGATATGTCTCTTAAGGAACTGGATAAAAAAGTAGAGCCTGTTGTTGAAAAAGTAACCGGCAATGCAGATATACAGTTCCAAAAGATCTCGGGTACCAATCAGGTAATTATTAAGACACAGGACTTAAGTGTTAAACAAAGAAACAAATTAAACAAAGCTCTTGTAAACAAATTTAAAGTAAAAGAAGAAAAAATTACAGCTGAAAATGTTTCTTCTACAATTTCGAAAGAAATGAGCACAAACGCCATTAAGGCAGTTGCTATTTCGGTTATTTTAATGCTTATTTACATTTGGATTCGTTTTAGAAACGTAAGATTTGCATCCAGTGCAGTAATTGCGCTCATTCATGACATTGCTGTAGTTGCTGCATTCTACGTATGGACTCGTGCATCAGTAGGTTCTACGTTTATCGCAGTCATGCTCACAATTCTTGGATATTCAATTAACTCGACAATCGTAATTTCCGATAGAATTCGTGAAAATAAAAATTTAGATAAGAATATGGACAATGAAATAGCGGTTAACTCAGCAGTTACAGATACACTTTCAAGAAGTATCTATTCATCACTGACTACATTGATCACTGTATTTGTATTATTTATCATGGGTGTCCCAGCTGTTAAGGAATTTGCACTGCCAATCATCATCGGTTTGATTGCGGGTACGTTTTCGTCTGTATGCGTAACAGGCCCTTTGTGGTGCACAATGAATAAGAAAAGAAAAACAACAAAGAATTAAGGGAGAAAAAATTTATGAAGACATTAAAGAAAGTATGGCGCACAAAAGAGCTGCGCAACAGAATCTTATTTACACTGATCATGCTGGTTTTTATTCGCATGGTTTCACAGATTACAGTCCCGGGTGTAAACTCTGAATTTTTAAAAAGCTATTTCGGTGACAACGAGGCATTTAATCTCATGAATGCGTTTACTGGAGGCGGACTTGAGCGACTTTCTGTTTTCGCTCTTGGCGTTACGCCTTATATCACTTCATCGATCATTATTCAGCTGTTTACAATTTCATTTCCGAGACTGGAGCAGCTTGCAAAAGAAGGAGAGTCTGGACGTAAAAAACTTACAAAATATACGCAGTATGTAACGCTTGTGCTTTCCCTTGTAAGTTCTATTTCAATGGTTATTGGTTTTAGAAATCAAATGCTTATAACAAAAAATTACTTAACTTATGCGGTTGTAGTGGCAACATTAACAGGCGGTTCTATGATCCTCGTATGGCTCGGTAATCGTATCACTGAAAAAGGTATCGGGAACGGGATTTCTATGATCCTTCTTTTCAATATCCTTTCGAGAATGCCTCAGGATATGAAAACACTTTATGAATGCTTTATGCAGGGCAAGGCTTGGACCAAAATGACAATGGCTGGCCTTGTAATTGCAATGACTATTGTTGTTGTTATCTGTCTTACATTGATTTTAAATTCCGCAGAGCGCCGTATTCCGGTTGTTTATACGCAAAAGATGCAAGGCAGAAGATTTGCTGGTGATGGGGCATCTAATATCCCTATGAAAGTAAATACTGCAGGTGTTATGCCGGTTATCTTTGCAACATCTTTAATGACATTCCCGGCATTGATTTTAGGCCTCCTTGGAAAAACTCCAAACGGAATCTGGGCGACTGTCACAAAAGCACTGAATTCAAATAACTGGTTTGACCCAAGTGATTGGCTGCCTACTGTAGGATATATCTTATATGTTCTGCTTTTAATCTTTTTTGCTTATTACTACACGACAATTACATTCAACTCAGCAGAAATCGCAAACAATCTAAAGAAAGCTGGAGCAACAATCCCTGGAAAAAGACCAGGTAAAGACACAGAACTGTATCTTCAAAAAATTCTTAAGCATGTTATCATGATTGGAGTAATTGGACTTCTGATCGTATGTACAATTCCACTTGTTATAAGTGGAGTAACAGGCGCAAACGTATCGTTTGGTGGAACATCTTTAATTATTATTGTTTCAGTAATTTTAGAAGCTGTAAAGCAGGGCAAGTCAATGCTTAGTATGAAGAATGCAAATACATTTCTTCGCTAGGAGGTGTGGCCTATGAAAGACAACGCTGTTGGCCACACAGAAGTCATGCAGCGCATCCAAAAAGAAATCGAAATGACAAAATGGGTGGTTGCGTACAAAAGAATGACGCGAACAGTCGGTGAATGGGCAAAAGACTTAGGCATGTCATCTTTAGAATTCGTAGAAAAAACGATTGGTCCTCTTGGGGAGGGAGGACCAAAACCTAGCGAAATCGACATTACAGAAGCCGTCGAAAAGCTGCTTGAATCGAAGAGAAAATTTTTCTATAACAATAAGGCTTTTTCAAAAAGCGAGCTATCGGCAATGTGTGGATGCAGCCCCTCGGAATTTGGGAAACGCCTTTCAGAAGGAATGTCTGTGTCTGAAGCTGTTGACATGGGCAGATACCGTCGCGATATTATCACTGTTGAATTAGAAAGAAACGGGAAGATGGAGGCTCACACAGTTTCAGAGTGGTGTGAAATTTTAGGGCTGGACCGCGCAGTATATGATTCGAGAATCCGTATGGGCTGGGATAGAGTCAAAGCCCTGCAGACCCCAGTTGTAAAAAGAGAACGCGGGGGGAATATCTCTCGTAAGATCACATATAATGGAGAGACGCACTCTATTAAAAAGTGGTGTGAAATTAGAGGAATGTCCAGGGGGACTTTTTATCAAAGATTAAAAAGTGGAATGTCTGAAAAAGAAGCTCTGAGACTTGAGGTTCACGATTACAGGCTTGGTGGCGAAATTACCCAGAAAAACAAAAGAAAAGAAATTCAAATTGAATACCTTGGGTTAAGCCGCACGTTGCGGCAGTGGGCTTATATCACGGGTTTTAATTATATCGTTCTTAGAGAGCGGTATATTAAAAGAATGACTCCGGAAGAAATCTTAACAACGCCGTTACATCAACGAGTGGCAAAATAGCTCGAACACTTTGAGCGCTGCATCAACAACCCGTAAGTCATAAGACTGCGGGTTTTTCTTGACTAGAGCACTCAATGAGTGTAAAATAAAAAAGAATCAAAGGCTTTGCAAGAACGAAAGTAAAAAAGCGAGGGATAACTTATGGCAACAAAAATAGATAGAGTTGGTGAAACACGAATGATGAACTGTGGCATGGAAGCGACAATTACTCGATATGAAAATAACATGGATATAGATGTTCGTTTTGAAGATGGGACTGTGGCAAAACGTAAAGCGTATAGTGCGTTCAAAAAAGGTAGTATTGTTAATCAAAATTTCAATTCACGCCTTAATGAAGCTAAAATGATGAACTGTGGTATGAAAGCTACGATTATTCGATATGGAAGGTATACAGACATTGATGTTCGTTTTGAAGATGGGACCGTAGTGAAACATAGGGGATATGGAGATTTTAAAAAAGGTGAAATCGCCAATTCAAACATTAAAACTTTTGCAGAAACCCGTCTTGGCGAAACTCGAATGATGAATTGCGGAATGAAGGCTACTATTATTCGATATGGAAATACTGGAGATATTGACGTGCGTTTTGAAGATGGAGCTGTGGTAGAACATAGAACATATAATTCATTCAAAAAAGGTGAAATTGCCAATCAAAATATCAAAGTTTCTGTGGAAGACCGTCTTGGTGAAACTCGAATGATGAATTGCGGAATGGAGGCTGCTATTATTCGATACAATGGGGTGCGTGACATTGACGTGCGTTTTGAAGATGGGGCTACAGTAAAACATAAAGTGTATGGTCCTTTTAAAAGAGGAGAGGTCGCTCATCGGTTAATCAGTTTGAAGTACGGTTCCAAAGATTTCCACGGTTTTATCTGTAAACAAGGATTTAAAGATGAAGATCGAACTCTTTACGAATGCATCTGTAAATATTGTGGTCTGGAGGATGTTTTAACTCCTCAGGAAATGATGGAACACGAAAAATTAGAACATGGAGAGAACGAATAAGCATTTGGGATATTCTGACATATATAAAAAGTAAGAACAGATACAAAAAAGTGAGAGGTAACTTATGGCATCAAAAATAGATAGACTTGGCGAAACACGCGTGATGAAATGTGGAATGGAAGCGATAATTATTCGATATAGAAAAGCCATAGATATAGATGTACGTTTTGAGGACGGAACTGTAGTGGAACGTAAAATGTATAGTGCATTCAAAAAAGGTAGTATCTCCAATCCAAATATTAAAGCTTCTGCAGAAACCTGTCTTGGCGAAACCCGAATGATGAATTGCGGTATGAAGGCTACTATTATTCGATATGGGAAGTATTCAGACATTGATATTTGTTTCGAAGATGGAAAAGTAGTAGAACATAAAGCGTATGATACATTTAAAAAAGGTAGTATCACTAATCCAAACATTAAAACTTCCGCAGAAAACCGCCTTGGCGAAACTCGAATGATGAACTGTGGTATGGAAGCTACAATTATTCGATATGAAAGTGCTAAAGACATGGATGTCTGTTTTAAAGATGGAGCTATAGTAGAACACAGAAAGTATGATTCATTTAAAAGAGGTAAAATCGCCAATCCAAACATGAAAGTATCCGCAAAAAACCGCCTTGGCGAAACCCGGATGATGAATTGCGGTATGAAAGCTACTATTATTCGATATGGAAACGCTGGAGATATTGATGTTCGTTTTGAAGATAGAACAATTGCTAAACGTAAAGGGTATAGAGAATTTAAAAAAGGTAAAATTGCCAATCCAAACATTAAAACTTCCGCAGAAAACCGTCTTGGCGAAACCCGAATGATGAATTGCGGCATGAAAGCCACAATTATTCGATATGAAAATAATACAGATATCGATGTCTGTTTCGAAGATGGGGTCGTGGCAAAAGATAAAACGTATAGAGCGTTTAAAAAAGGCGAAATTGCTCATGAGTCACTCAGTCAAAAACGCGGTTCCAAAGACTTCCACGGTTTTATCTGTAAACAAGGATTTAAAGATGAAGACCGAACTCTTTACGAATGCATCTGTAAATATTGTGGTCTGGAGGATGTTTTAACTCCTCAGGAAATGATGGAACATGAAAAGCTACAGCATGGGAACAACTAACGATTACATAAGTAAACACCCCTGGAGAATTCGACACTGGCGAAAGTTAGTGTCTTTTTTACACAGAAATTGTGATCGGCAAATGTTTTTCTAACATATATAATATAAGAGACAGGCGCTACTCCTATTGGAAGCTTCTTGGTTAAGATCCATTGTTATTCTATGTGTTGAATGGGTACCCCATAAAATAGCGTCATGGGCGAAAAAGTGCGAGACCTTTGTTATTTTACACAGGTCTAAAGGGATTCTTCGAATGAGTACCCATACACAAAGGCAAAAAGCCAATAAATGCCGTGTAACGGCGAAATGTTGAGCCCGGTTATTACGACAAGTAACATAAGGCTTTATAGAGTAACTTTGCGATATCAACAATTTCTATTCATGGTAGATGATAGAAAAGTCAATAACCAACGACTAAAGTCGCGGGCTTGCAAAAGCCCTTATTGACTAGCCTAAGTGTTTCGGGCACTACGTTAAGAGAGAATATATAGTTACCAAAGGGGGTCATACCTAGCCCTCTGCTCTAAGGCCGGGGTTAAACAGTTCTGATGGGTAGGAACAGTGCTGCCGATATAAAACCTCTCATTAACATAGGCGAAGGTATTTTACAGTCTGATATGTACTGGCTTACAGCATAAAACATATCACTATTAAAGAAAAGGAGTGCCTGTTATGGTATATGTACTTAATAAAAAAGGATAACCACTTATGCCGACAAACAGGCTGATGAATAAAAAAGGAGAGGTATGATATGAACAAAATATTGAAAGAGACGTATGAACAGAACTCATACGACTTAGCAGAGATGTTAATACGCAAAGCTTTCAAGCCAAAAGAATTGAAAAAGGAATCGCTTTTGCCAGAATGGTTTGAAATGCCGTTTGAAGTTATGATGCGAGATGAAAAAAGCAAGAAAACATACATAGTAAACAGATATGGTTTTGTTGCAAAAGGAAGCCCTGATACGCGTTATGCATATCGTATTTATTGCACAAGAGACAACGAAGATGACATAATGAGTCCAAAAGATCCTGTGTGGAAGGTAGTACATCCATTAACACTAAAATCGTATCCGATTGAGACATTTCCTGCAGGCGAATTTCCAAGCGAGAAAGAATATGAGTTTATTAC
>ERZ506982.665-NODE-665-length-11127-cov-5.49557_pt1 | contig 11127 bp, 10 predicted proteins | sample MGYA00512886_ERZ506982 | MGnify/ENA metagenome assembly ERZ506982 | reverse complement strand
CGATCTCAGCGGTTCGTCTATTACAAATGCAGGGTATGATACGCTGCCCCGTCCAAATCCTTCCACGCAAGCACGCCGTCCTGCAGCGTCATATAGCTGCGGGGGCTGTTTTCCTTGGGGATCGAGACCGAGCCGGGGTTGAGATACAGGTTGTCACGGCCGAACTGCTCCCACGCGGGGATATGGGTGTGGCCGTGCAGCAGAATATCCCCCGGCTGCAGCGGCGGCAGGTGGGCCGTGTTGTACCGGTGGCCGTGGGTGGCGTAGATGAGCCGCTGCCCCGCTGTGAGCACGGCATAGTCGGCCAGAATGGGGAATTCCAGCACCATCTGGTCCACCTCGGTATCGCAGTTGCCGCGCACGCAGAAAATACGGTCCCTGCGCGCATTGAGCAGGGCCAGCACCTGTTTGGGGGCATACGCCGGCGGCAGGTCGTTGCGCGGGCCGTGGTACAGAATATCGCCCAGCAAAAGCAGCCTGTCCGCACCCTCGCGGTCCCATGCGTCCAGCAGGCTGCGGCAGCAGTCCGCCGCGCCGTGGATGTCCGATGCAATGAGCAGCTTCATCGTAGTTCACCTCGGATACTATTGTACCCGCTGAAAAGCGATTTTGCAAGAAAAATAAAAAGGGGCGCCCCCGCAAAAGCGGAAAGCGCCCCAAACCGTCTGCCGAAAGCCCGGCCGTATCAGCCGCCCAGCTCAACCATGCGGCGGATGCAGCGGCCCGCACCGGCCATAATTTCGGCCGGCAGGGTGATCTGCTCGCCGCCGGTACCCAGCAGGCAGCGGTAGATGTCGGGCAGGGTGGTCAGCTTCATGTTCATGCAGGTCAGCTGCACGGCCAGCGGGTAGAAGCTCTTGTCCGGACAGTCGAAGGAGAGATGCTCCACGATGCTGTTCTCGGTGCCGATGATGAACTCCCGCGCGGCGGATTTTTTCGCATACGCCATGATGCCGGTCGTTGAGCCGACATAGTCGGCCTGCGCCACGACCTCGGCGCGGCACTCGGGGTGGACAAGCAGCTCCGCGGCCGGGTGGGCGGCGCGCGCCCGGGCCACATCGGCCGCCGAAACGACCATATGCCGCGGGCAGCCGCCGTGGTAGAACGCAAACTGCTTTTCGGGCAGCTGCGCAGCCACATAGCTGCCAAGGTTCGGGTCCGGAATGAACAGGATCTTATCGGCATCGAGCGCACGGCAGATGTTGACGGCGCTGGAGGAGGTCACGCAGACATCGCACTCGGTTTTCAGCGCAGAGGTCGTGTTGATGTAGGCCACTGTGGCGTAGCCGGGGTACTGCGCCTTCAGCGCCCGCAGCGCGGGCAGGTCCAGCTGCTCGGCCATCGGGCAGCCGGCCATCGGGTTTGCCAGCCAGACGGTCTTTTCCGGGCTGAGGATCTTGCAGGTCTCGGCCATAAACCGCACACCGCACATGATGACGCCCGCCGCATCGGTCTTGGCGGCCTGCACGCTCAGCCCGTAGGAGTCACCGGTGTAGTCGGCAACCTCCAGCACGGCCTGGCTCTGGTAGGCGTGGGCCAGGATACAGACATTCTTCTCTTTCTTCAGGCGCAGGATCTCCTGCTGCAGCTCATGCGTTGTCATACTGTTCAACCTCTATCTTTATATACGGCCTGTTATTTTTCCCACGGCTGCAGCGGCGCCAGAAAGCCGTGCTCCTGCAGCTCCTTTTCGATCAGATCAAGCCGCTCGGGGGTGGCGGCCTCCACCAGATGGTAGTGGTAGCCGTCCGTAGCGGTGGACAGCACGGTCGAGGCGCTGTCCTCAAACGCCTGCAGAAATTCCAGCACATCCTGACGGGAGCGTATGTCCAGCTCGACCGTGATGCGCCCGTAGACGCGGTGGCTGATGCTGGTGCTGCACACCCGGCCGCCGCAGTCAACGATCAGGTTCAGCTCCAGCCCGGTCTGGGCGGGGGTGTGGCGCACCTTGAACTCGCGGGTGCAGGCGCTCTCCGCCTGCTGGCGCACATAGCCGCGCGCGGTCGAGATCACATTCGGGTGCGCGGCCCGCAGCACCGCCAGATCCTGCACGATGACCTGACGGCTGACGCCGTACTTGGCAGCCAATGTCCGGGCTGCAATGGGCTTGCGGCCCAGCTGGGCCAGAATGGCCTCCCGGCGCTCAGCGGTGGTCATCAGGCTTCCTCCTTGTCCAGCGGGCGCAGATGCTTCATCGAGAGATCAAGGATCGGGGCCGAGTGGGTCAGCGCACCGCTTGAGACAAAGTCCACGCCGATGTCCTTGAGGCGGGCGATGTTTTCCTTCGTGACATTGCCGCTGCACTCGGTCTGGGCGCGGCCTGCGATCAGCTGCACGGCGGCGCGCATGTCGGCATCGCTCATATTGTCCAGCATGATGATGTCGGCACCGGCCTCGACTGCCTCGCGGGTCTGGTCAAGGTTCTCGACCTCGATCTCGATCTTGCGCACAAAGGGCGCGTAGGCCCTGGCCATGGCAACCGCCCTGGCCACGCCGCCCGCGGCGCCGATGTGGTTATCCTTGAGCAGCACGCCGTCAGACAGGCCGGTGCGGTGGTTGCAGCCGCCGCCCACGCGGACGGCGTACTTCTCAAACACGCGGTTGTTCGGGCTGGTCTTGCGGGTGTCCAGCAGGGTGATGCCGGTGCCCTCCAGCAGAACCGCGACCTCATGGGTGTAGGTGGCAATGCCGCTCATCCGCTGCAGGTAGTTCAGCGCCACGCGCTCGCCGGAGAGCAGGACGCGGATATCGCCGTTGACAACGCCGAGCTTCTCGCCGTTTTTGACCGCATCGCCATCCTTGCAGAAGAACTCGACCTCGGTGGCGGGGTCCAGCAGGGTAAAGACGCGCGCAAAGACATCCAGACCGGCAACAATGCCGTCCTGCTTGGCGATCAGGTCAACGGTGCCGGGGCAGGCGCAGGGCATAACGGCGTTGGTGGACACATCCTCGCCGGGCATATCCTCCCGCAGGGCCTGCAGCAGCAGCGGGTCCACATTTAAAAGACGCATGATCTCATTCATGATTTTTGCTCCTCTCGATCGCATTCAAAACTTCGGTTCGGTAGGCCGCAAACAGCGGCTCTGTCTCCCGGTAGGGGGCAAGGTCGGGCGCATCGCCTGTAAAGGCGGGCGGCTCCCCAAACAGTATATCATCTGCGGCGCGCTGTGCAAAGACCAGAGATTCCAGCAGGGAATTGCTGGCCAGCCGGTTGCGGCCGTGGACGCCGTTGCAGCAGGTCTCGCCGCAGGCATACAGCCGGGGCAGGGCGGTGCGGCTGCTTAAGTCCGCCTGAATGCCGCCCATAAAATAGTGTTGGGCCGGCACAACGGGGATCGGCTCATGCAGGGGGTCATAGCCCTCCTCCTCACACCGCTCAAGAATGTTGGGGAAATGCTCGCGGATGACCGCCTCGCCGATGGGGCGCATATCCTCCCACACATGCTCGGTGCCGTCCTTCTCCATCTGGGCGCGGATGGCCGCGCTGACGACATCGCGGGGCTGCAGCTCATTCGTAAAGCGGTTTCCGTTTTTGTCCAGCAGCAGCGCGCCCTCGCCGCGCACCGACTCCGAGATGAGGAACCGGCGGCCCTTTTTGCGGCTGAACAGCGTTGTGGGGTGGATCTGGATATAGTCAAGATGGCGGCAGGCCACGCCATGGCGCAGCGCCATGGCAATGGCATCGCCGGTGATGTGGGGGTAGTTGGTCGAGTTTTTGTACAGCCCGCCGATGCCGCCGCAGGCCAGCACGACCGCCCCCGCGCCGATGGCCCGCACTGCGCTGTCCGGGCCCATCGCAACAACGCCGCCGCAGGCTGCCGCATCGGCAAAGAAGTCGAGCATCACGGTATTCTCGCGCAGCTCGATGTTTTCGCACCGCAGGGCCTCCGCAAGAAGGGTCTGGGTGATCTCACGCCCGGTGACGTCCTCATGAAAGAGGATTCGCGCGCGGGAGTGCGCGCCCTCGCGGGTAAAGCGCAGTGCACCGTTTTCGTCCCGGGCAAACCGCACGCCGCGGCGCACCAGATCGCGGATGATCGAGTTGGAGGACCGGATCATTAGGTCCACCGTGGCGGCATCGTTCTCATAGTGGCCGGCCCGCATCGTATCCTCAAAAAAGGAGCGGTAGTCCGCCTCGCCGTGCTGCATACAGATGCCGCCCTGCGCCAGAAAGGAATCGCACTCGTCCGCCTTCTGCTTGGTCAGCAGCAGCACTTTATAACGTTTTGGAAAGTTCAACGCGCAGTATAAACCCGCTGCGCCGGTGCCGACAATGACAACATCGTAGTATTCATCAAATCTCATCATAGTTTCCCTGATTTCCTGTCCCTCTGTATTGGATGATCGCGCTGCCCAGTATAGCACCGTTCATGTCATGTGTCAAGACACCTGTAAAAGAGAAACTGTACATACGCCACAAAAAAAGAGGAGCCGAAGCTCCTCTCTGCGTATTGAAAAAACCGCCTTCTGCGGGGCAGACTCCCCTCGCACAGGGGGGAAACATCGTTTTTTCGATGTCACACCGTCACATCGCCGACGATCATCCTGCCGTCGGTTTCGATGGCGTAGACCGTGTATTTGCGGGCGGTGTCGCCATGCTCCAGCATGATGCCGCCGTTGGTCGGCTCGGTGTAGACAAAGCGGCGGTGGGCGGTGGTCGCGTGGGGGCAGGCATCGGGCAAGCTGTAGGCCAGTATCCCGCCCTGCGCACAGAAATCCTCCGGCAGGGGATGCTCCTCGCCGTTGATGTAAAGCCGGTAAAGACCGGGGGCATCGGTGCCCACCGGGCGCAGCCATGCACTGCACCGGGTACGGCCGAGCGGGGGCGTATTGTCGGTGCGCTGGCGCATCAGCAGTGCCACATTGTCCCACGCCACCATAAAATCATCCAGCGGCATCACCGTCTCACAGTCAAAGTCGTTCTCGCCGGCCCATGGGTCGCAGAGCAGCACCTGCGGGTTTCCGTCTATGGCGGCAAAGCCGCGCACCGCCACATAGCGGGTCTCCGGCATACCGGCGGCGGTCTGCGCCGAGGCCGCCTGCAGGCGCACCACCGCACCGTAGCCGGCGCGGGCCTCGGCGCGCAGCAGCGCCAGATCCCCATAGGCTACCCACGCGGGGAAGCCCCACCGTGCGGCAGCCGCAGCGGCAAAGCTCAGGCTGCGCGGGTCATGGTCATCGGGTGTGCGCCAGTCCCGCAGCACCTGAGCAAACTCCTCGGGCAGCAGGTCGGCGCCCCAGCGGTTGGTCAGGCTTGCCAGCGCAATGGCCAGATCCATCCACGGGCGCAGCGCCGGGGCGCGGTGCGCCACCGCGTAGGGCATCAGATGCATCCGCGCATTGACAGGCCGCCCGCGCGCGGGGATCACATCCACCACATGGGTGCTTGCGCCCAGCAGGGTAACGATGGGGCTGGCCTTCTCGTCCCGGGTGTACAGGTAGATGCGCAGCTGCACCATTGTGGCGCATTTGCTGTCCAGCTGCAGGTGGTCATGCCAGCGCTGCACGGGGCCGCGCTCCTGATAGGGCACGCCCTCCCGGTGCAGGCAGGGGCTCCACTTGCCAAAGCCGACCCATTGCGTCCAGTTGCCGTCCACCAGCACACGGCACTGTGCCTCGACCGCCGTGCCGTCGGGGCTGGCTGCGTTCCAGCTGACGCGCAGCGCGTCAAACAGCGGCATTGGCAGCGGGGCACTGGTGTAGCAGCCGTAGGGCACATAGCTGCCCTGCACCAGATCCAGCACAATGCTGTTCTGCGCAACGGTCACATTGTCCAGCTCGCCGCGCATGAACGCCTCGGTGTCCCGCAGCAGTACGGTATTTTTATCCATACCGGGTCCCCCCTGTTAATGGTCGAAGTTGGGGCGGTTCTGCTCCATCCGTTCCTCTATCTCGGCATCGCGGCGGGCCGCGAGCGTTTCCTCAAGCTTGAATACCTTATCAAGGCCGGGGTAGAGGATCATGCCGGCCACCGTGACCGGCAGCCAGAAGCCGAACACCACGATCACCAGAATGGTCGCGGGTAGGTAGAGCAGCGTCAGCCCCCAGTAGACGGCCAGCACCAGTGCGGCCGCCAAGGTACGCGGGAAGAAGCCGAAGAACATCAGCCCGGCGTTTTTGGCAAGCTGGGGCAGCGGCAGATCCACCAGCGGCACCTGCGCCAGCAGCCAGCTGAAAAAGCCGGTGCAGACAAAGATCCCTGCCAACGAGGCCACCCACAGCGCGGTGCTGGTGTTGCCGGCCAGCGCCTGTGCGCGGAGCATCCAGCCCCAACTGCCCACAAACAGGCCCAACAGCGCACCGGGCAGCAGGCTCTGCTTCCAGTTCTGCTTCCATGCGCGCTTGTAGGTGTGCCACCAGTAGCCCGGCTCGTCCCGCAGTGCGCGCAGCACCGTGTCGATCATGCCGGACAAAAACGGCCCGCCCAAAAGGCCGCCCAGCACGCCGCCCACCACGGTCAGCAGGGCGGAGCCGCCCATCATGCCGAGAATGGCCAGCGCAGTGCCGGGCAGAAAGCCCGCCACGCAGAGTATGCTGGACTTATACAGCGGCCAGAGGTCGCGGCCGAGCAGCTCAAAAAAGCGGGGCAGCCCGACCTTGCGCGGCGCAGGCGTATAGCCGGTGGCCGGTGTTTCGTTTGTTTCAGGTTGGTTGGACATGGTGGTTCTCCCTGTTGATAATTTCTTTGCCTTCCCACTTTGGGGGAAGGTGGCGCCGCAGCGCCGGATGAGGGGCAGGTGTGCCGGGCAGCCCGGTAACGGTCGGCAGCGGCAAGACCGCCCCTCATCAGTCTGCTTCGCAGACAACTTCCCCCAAAGGGGGGAAGCCTTTTTTCCCTCCTTATCATACCCTCTTTCCCTTCCTCTTGCAAGGCGTGGTCAAAATAAGTTTACAATTTTCCCGGTCGATTTGTGGTATAATAGGAAAGATATTATAAAAGGAGTGTATCCACACTATGGCATGGGTCACGAAGGACAGCACCGAAACCTACAACCAGACGCCGGAGCCCCCGCGCGAATATACAAAGGCTGAAAAGGCCGCCAACTGGTGGCACTACCATTGGGTTGCTGTTGTGATCGGCGTTGCCGCCGTTTTCTTCGGCGGTTGGATCATCAAGGACACGGTCTTTCAGACCCGGCCCGATGTGCAGATCGCCTATGTGGGCACCCATGAGCTGCCGGTCGATACCGTCAACGCCCTGCAGGACGCGCTGACCCCCTTCTGTCAGGACGAGAACGGGGACGGCAAGGTCGTGGTGCAGGTTGCGACCTACAATGTGGATTTTGACGCCGAGAACGAAAGCACCGATGCCTACTACCAGATGGCCGGCGTCACCCGGCTGAGCGCCGAGCTGGCCAGCGGCGGCAAGACCTACATCTTCCTGCTGGAGGACCCCGAGGGCTTTGAGAAAAGCACCGGTGTGCTGCAATATCTGGACGGCACAGTGGACGATGACCCCGAGACTGCCGACCCCGATTGGCGCGAGATGGTTTACCGCTGGACGGACTGCCCCGTGCTGACCGGGCTGGAGCTTGGCAGCTATGACGGCTACACCCTGATGGACGATGCGACCGGCACGAACCAGAGCGTGCTGGAGCATCTGTATGTGGGCCGCCGCGGCGTCTGGGATGAAGAGCAGGCCGAGAACTACGCCCACTGCGCCGCGCTGTGGGACGCCCTGACCGCCGGTGCCGTTTCCACCGCCGCCGAATGAGCCGCCCGCTGCCGCCGCTGAAGGGGCATCTGCGGCGGAAAATCGAGCCGCCCAAGTCGAACTCGCCGCCGCTGCCCGACAATCCCTATCGGCGGTTTTTCACGAAACAGCGCAGCTTTGAGGATCTGATCGAAGAAAAACGCCAGACAAAGCATACTTAAAAAATGTCGCATCTCACCCCGGGATGCGACATTTTTTATGCCCGCCCCTCCTTACAATAAGTCCTGTAATGACTTTTTACGGAGGGATCTTTACTTATGCTGCAAACACTGGAACGCACCCATACCTTTGATGCCCGCGTGCTGACGGCCGACAACGCCGCCGCGCTGCGCACCCTGACCGGCCCGGGCGGACTGCCGCTGCTGCCCTGCCTGCACCCCGCGCTGGAGGAGGGGCAGATCGTTGGTGACTACGCCGGCCAAAACGAGCTGCAGGCCGCCGCCGCGCTGCTGCCGCTCTATGCCGAGGACCCGCTGCCGACCAGCCTGCGCGCCGCCGGTTACGGGGCAGACGGGCAGGGCGCAGTGCTGACGCCGCCCGTGCTTAGCGAGGATTACACGCAGCTGCGCCATTTTCTTCGGTTAGCGCTGCGCTGGGCGACCGAGCGCTACGCCAGCTATCATGTCTGGGCCGTGCTGCCGCTGGATATTGAACGCCCGGATGTGTGTGATGACCTCTGCGCACAGTATCTCTCGGCCGGGCTGACACTGCGCGGCATGCGCCCGATGGCAGGCGCCGCGCAGATGCTGATCTTCTCGGCGCGCGGGCTGGCCAAATGGCGCGACCCGCTGCGCCGCTGCACCTTGACTGACCCCGCCCTGCCCCGCGTGCTGGAGCGCGGCTACGCCGCCGCCGATTTCGGCTGGGGAAAGGACGGGCTGGAGCTGGTGCTGCGGCCGGTATGAGGTAAGGGGGACGACGGGCGGATATGGAATCCGCCCCTACGGATATGACCCGGGAGCCTTCCGCTGCCGCTCACTTCCGCGGCGGCCAGAGGGCTGGCCGCCCTACGGACCTTCACCTTGTAGGGCGGGCAGTCCTCTGCCCGCCGCGGAGGGGTCAAGACCCCTCCCTACGATGCAAATTATAAAAGGGATTCGATGAAAAAGCTGCGGGCCGGGCATGCCCGGCCCCTACATCCCCGCCCCACAAAAAAGCGCCCCACGCTTTGCAGCGTGGGGCGCAATTTTTATGCTACCTTACAAATTACTTGTACAGGTCGACCAGCTTGGTCAGATGCTCGTAACGGGCATCGGCGGCAGCCTGGTTCTTCTCGAACAGAGCCTTGGCGCGATCCGGGAAGGCGCGGGCCAGACGGCTGTAACGAGTCTCGTTGGCCAGGAAGTCCTGATACTTGGACATATCGCCAGCCTTGGAGGTCAGGGTGAAGGGGTTCTTGCCCTCTGCCTTGGCAGCGGGGTTGAAGCTGAACAGGTTCCAGTAACCGGCAGCAACAGCCTTCTTCATCTCGTTCTGGCAGTTGGTCATGCCGCCCTTGACACCGTGCAGCTCGCAGGGAGCGTAGCCGATGATCAGAGACGGGCCGGGATAAGCCTCAGCCTCGGCGATGACCTTGACAGCCTGAGCCATGTTGGCGCCCAGAGCGATCTGAGCAACATAGATGTAGCCGTAGGTCATGCAGATCTCAGCCAGAGACTTCTTGCTGATCTCCTTACCGGCAGCAGCGAACTGGCAGACCTCACCGATGTTGGAGGCCTTGGATGCCTGTCCGCCGGTGTTGGAGTACATCTCGGTGTCGAAGACCATAACATTGACATCGTGGCCGGAAGCCAGAACATGATCCAGACCGCCGTAACCGATGTCGTAAGCCCAGCCGTCGCCGCCGAAGATCCAGAAGCTCTTCTTGGCCAGGTACTGCTTATCCTTCAGGATCTCCTTGGCCTCATCGCAGCCGCAGGCCTCGAGGGCAGCGACCAGAGCCTTGGCGGGCTCATCGTTGGCCTTGGTGTTGTTCTTGGTAGCGAGGAAGTTGTCGATGACAGCATCCAGCTCAGCATTCTTGCCCTTCAGGGCCTCAACCTTGGTGATCAGGTTGGCGCGGACGGTCTCATAACCGATCTGCATGCCCAGACCGTGCTCAGCGTTATCCTCGAACAGAGAGTTGATCCAGGCGGGGCCGTGACCGGACTCTTTGTTGGTGGTGTAGGGGCTGATGGAAGCGGTGCCGCCCCAGATGGAGGAGCAGCCGGTGGCGTTGGAGATGAACATCTTCTCGCCGAACAGCTGGGTGATCAGGCGGGCGTAAGAGGTCTCGGCGCAGCCTGCGCAGGAGCCGGAGAACTCAAGCAGCGGCTGGTTGAACTGAGAACCCTTGACGGAAACCTCGGAAACAACGCCGGGGACATTGTCCTTCTTGCGGATGTTCTCGACGCAGTAGTCGAAAGCAGCCTGCTGCTCGGACTGGCTCTCCTGCGGCTTCATCTCGATAGCGGCAGTCGGGCAGACGGTGACGCACTCGCCGCAACCCATGCAGTCCAGAGGAGACACGGCCATGGTGAACTTGTACTCGCTTGCCTTGGGCTTGGTGTCAGCCAGCTTGGTGGAGGCAGGTGCAGCCTCGGCCTCGGCAGCGGTCAGGCAGAAGGGACGAATGGTGGCGTGAGAGCAGACAAATGCACAGTTGTTGCACTGGATGCACTTCTCAGCGTTCCACTCGGGGACCATAACAGCGGTGCCGCGCTTCTCGTAAGCGGAAGCACCCTGCTCCCACTCGCCGTTGACGTTGCCCTCGAAGGCGGAGACAGGCAGACTGTCGCCGTCCATACGGGAGATGGGCTCCATAACATCGCGGATCTGCTTGACCAGAGCCTCGGGTCCCTTCAGGGCCTTCGGGGCGGGATCAGCAGCGGGGTTGTGCCAGCTCTCAGGCACCTCGACCTTGTGGACAGCGTCCAGACCAGCGTCGATAGCCTTCCAGTTCATCTGGACAACAGCGTCGCCCTTCTTGCCGTAGCTCTTCTTGGCGGCGGCCTTCATGTACTCGACAGCATCGTCGATGGGCATGACATCAGCCAGCTTGAAGAAGGCAGACTGCAGGATGGTGTTGGTGCGCTTGCCCATGCCGATCTCGATAGCCTTATCGATAGCGTTGATGGTGTAGAGCTGAATGTTGTTGTCGGCAATGTACTTCTTGTCGGCAGCATTCAGATGCTCATCCAGCTCGGCATCGGTCCACTGGCAGTTGATCATAAAGACGCCGCCGGGCTTAACGTCCTGCACCATCTTCATGCCCATGTGGATGTAGGCGGGGTTGTGGCAGGCCACGAAGTCAGCCTGATTGATGTAGTAGGGGCTGCGGATGGGCTTGTCGCCGAAGCGCAGGTGGCTGATGGTGACACCGCCGGTCTTCTTGGAGTCATACTGGAAGTAAGCCTGAATGTACTTGTCAGTAT
>ERZ506982.659-NODE-659-length-11232-cov-5.89326_pt1 | contig 11232 bp, 10 predicted proteins | sample MGYA00512886_ERZ506982 | MGnify/ENA metagenome assembly ERZ506982 | reverse complement strand
GCAGTATTGTTTGCGGTTATAGCGGTGCTTGTCTACATAGCCGGGCTGATGTGTTCCCATTTGGGAGCATTTCGTATCGCCACAAACCTGCGTATCCAGACCATGGAACATATTGTCAGACTTCCCTTAGGTTTTGCTGAAAGTTTTGGCAGCGGAAAACTGCGCAAGATCGTCAACGAATCCAGCGCAGCCACTGAAACCTATCTCGCTCATCAGCTTCCCGACAGAGCCAATGCCATTGCAACCCCCTGTGGTCTTTTGGTGCTGTTGTTTGCATTTGACTGGAGACTGGGACTGTTGAGCCTTGTTCCGGTTGTGCTGGGATTTCTGATCATGATGACAATGACCGGAAAGCAGATGCAGGAAAAGATGAAAGAATACCAGAATGCGCTGGATGATATGTCCAACGAAGCGGTAGAGTATGTCCGCGGGATTCCGGTGGTAAAAACCTTTGGCCAGACCATCTTTTCCTTTAAGAAGTTTAAAGACTCCATTGACAGGTATAAAGTATGGGTGATCGCTTATACCAAGCAGCTTCGGACACCGATGATGTTCTATACAGCTGCAATCAACGGAGTTTTTGCCACACTGATCGCCGGAGGCTTGTTGCTGACACAAGACGGTGTGACTTCCGGTTTCTTACTGGATCTCATTTTCTATATCATTATTACGCCGGTTATTTCTATTACACTGACACGTATCATGTTCCAAAGTGAAAATGCCATGATCGTAGATGACGCTTTACAGAGAATTGACAGCGTTTTGCGTTTGAAGCCTCTGGAGGAAACCAAACACCCAATACACCCGCACAATGCTTCCGTGGAACTGAAATCGGTTCATTTCAGTTATGATGGAGAAAAAGAAGTATTAGAAGATATTTCACTGACCATTCCTGAAGGGCAGACGGTAGCTTTTGTAGGCCTGTCCGGCGGTGGTAAGACAACCCTTGCCAACCTGATTTCCCGATTCTTTGATCCCCAGAGCGGAATGGTAAAAATCGGTGGTGTTAATGTGAAAGACATCCCAAAAGAGGAACTCATGAATACGGTGTCTTTCGTATTTCAGAACAGCCGTCTCATCAAGGCGTCCATTCTGGAAAATGTGCGTATGGGAAAACCGGAAGCTACCCGTGAGGAAGTTCTGACTGCCCTTCATCACGCGCAATGCGATGATATTCTGAAAAAACTCCCACAGGGTGTGGATACGGTCATCGGTACAAAGGGGGTCTATCTATCCGGTGGAGAGCAGCAACGAATTGCCATTGCCCGTGTGATGCTGAAAAATGCTCCGATTATTATTCTGGATGAAGCCACTGCCTTTGCTGACCCGGATAACGAAAGCCGTGTACAGGCTGCTTTCTCAAAACTTTCCGAGGGAAAGACAGTGATTATGATTGCCCACAGGCTTTCTACCGTAACAAATGTGGATCAGATTTTTGTCATTCAGGACGGACAGGTTGCCGAGTGCGGGAACAGTCGTGAATTGCTTGCAAAAGACGGCATTTTCAGCCGTATGTGGAAAAATTACCAGACTTCCGTGCAATGGAAGGTAACAAAGGAGGTGCAGTGATATGATCAAAAAACTGCAGAAAAAATATGCCCTGTCTGAACAGGGAGCAAAAGACCTGATCAAAGGCTGCCTGGCCTGTGTCCTTCAGAATCTGTCTTTTATGTTCCCGGTAGGACTTTTATATTACCTGGTCAGCGATCTGATGAACGGGGGTGTTCCCGGTGGGAAAATTCCATTTTATGTGGCAGGCTGCGTGGTGTGTATCGGCTTGATTCTGCTGACCACTTTCTTTCAATACAATGCGACCTATTTTGCCACTTACAAAGAAAGCGGTATCCGCCGCATTACCCTTGCAGAGCATCTGCGCAAAATCCCCCTTTCCTTTTTCGGGAAAAAGGATTTAGCCGATCTTACCAGTACCATTATGGCGGACTGTACCTTCCTGGAACAGAGTTTTTCACATTTTATCCCTGAGCTTGCGGGTTCGATCATTTCTACGGTTCTGATTTCTATCGGTCTGCTCTTTACGGACTGGAGAATGGCGCTGGCTGCCTTATGGGTTCTGCCGGTTGCTTTTGCGATTGTGGGATTTTCTGCAAAGATTCAGGAAAATCTGAATCAGAAAGCGATGGATGTGAAGATGGCCTGCGCAGACGGGATACAGGAGTGTATTGAAACAGTTCGTGATCTGAAAGCGAACAATGCGGAGCAGGCATATTTAAAAGGGCTGGAAAAGAAGATCCGTGCTGTGGAGCATCGTTCCATCCTCAATGAATTTGGTCTTGCTGCTTTTGTGGTTTCCGCGTCACTGGTGCTGAAGCTTGGTATTGCAACGGTTGCGCTGGTGGGAGCTGTTCTACTCATGCAAGGAAGCCTCTCCGTGCTTACATTCTTTATGTTCCTTCTGGTAGTATCCCGTTTATATGACCCTCTGCAGGGCGCGCTCCAGAATCTTGCGGCAGTCATCAGTACACGAACCAACATTGCCCGAATGAATGAGATTCTCGATCATCCGATCCAGCAAGGCAGTGACAGGCTTTCCAATCAGGGGTATGATATTGTCTTTGACCATGTTGGGTTTGCCTACAATACCGGAGAAACAGTATTGAAAGATGTTTCCTTTACGGCAAAACAGGGAGAGGTTACGGCTTTGGTCGGCCCATCTGGCGGCGGGAAAACAACCGTATCCCGGCTGGCTGCAAGATTCTGGGATATTAACAGAGGAAAGATTACCGTGGGAGGCATGGATGTATCCCGAATAGACCCGGAAACACTGCTTTCTCTGTATTCCATCGTATTCCAGGATGTCACACTGTTTGACAATACGATTCTGGAGAATATCCGAATCGGAAACAAAGACGCCACAGATGAACAGGTCATTGCGGCAGCGAAACTTGCCAATGTGGATGAATTTGCCAAAAAACTGCCGGATGGATGGCATACCAATATCGGAGAAAATGGCTGTGAACTATCCGGCGGAGAGCGCCAGCGTATCTCTATTGCCCGTGCATTTCTGAAAAATGCGCCGATCATTCTTTTGGATGAAGCGACTGCTTCCCTGGATGTGGAAAATGAAACTCTGATACAGACAGCCCTTTCCCGTCTGATCGCAGATAAAACCGTTCTGGTTATCGCCCACAGAATGCGTACCGTAGCCGGAGCGGATAAGATCGTTGTCCTTTCGGATGGCACCGTGGCAGAAGAAGGATCACCAAAGGATCTGGAAGAAAAGAATGGTGTATATGCCCATATGGTAAAACTGCAGACAGAAAGCCAGAATTGGAAACTTGCGTAAAGAAGGAGGAAATGTAATGAACAAGAACCATTGTAAGCAGGAAAATATCCGACTTGGTACCCACGGAGAAGACTATGGAAGCTGGATGTCCAACCCTGTCTTTTACATCATTGGCGGAATCATGGAACAGGTTCATCGAGTCGTTCTTTCTCATCTGGACTATGACGGCGAGGGGAAGATTCTGGAAGTAGGCTGCGGCTCCGGAGCATTGACAATCCGTTCAGCTCTGACATGGCCGAAAGCAAAAGTGATCGGTGTTGATCACTGGGGCGCTGTGTACAATTACAGCAAAGCACTCTGCGAGAAGAATGCTGCCAGTGAGGGCGTGGCTTCCCGCTGTGTATTTCAGCACGGTGATGCGAAGCAGCTGGATTTTCCTGATGAGAGTTTTGATGTAGTAATCAGCAACTATGTCTATCACAATGTTATGGGTGCTGATATGCAGAAACTGCTGCTGGAAAGCCTGCGGGTATTGAAAAAAGGCGGCGTCTTTGCACTTAACGATAATATGAAACAAAAGATGTACGGTGACATGGAAGGTTTTGCGCAGAAACTGCGGGATATGGGGTATGAGGAAGTACGACTCGTTGACACTGCACAGGAAGCTTTTGGCTCCCACCGTCGGGCTGCCATGATGATGCTGGGGTCTTCCCGGCTGCTTGTCGGCAGAAAGTAATGTATCAAAACAGGAGGTTTGGCTATGTCCAAGTTAGGAGTCGTGGAGGATACACTGTTCGTCCCTATGCTGGGAAGAATTTATGCTAGTGAGCATTACCCGCAAATTTTATATGATAAAAAAGCATTGGAATTGAAAAAGAAGCTGCCTTCAGACTTGATTAAACAGAATATGCAGAGCCAGTATACCCTTTTGGCCTCTGCTTCCCGGTCTGCTAATATGGATCGGATTATTCGGACTTTTCTGGAATGCAGACCGGACGGTGTGATTGTCCAGTTGGGCTGTGGTCTGGAAACAACCTATCACCGATGTGATAACGGAAAGACACACTGGTATGCCGTGGATCTGCCTCATGTAATCGAATACCGGCGGGGACTTCTTCCCGAACCAGAGAGGGAATTATATATTTCCGGGGATGCCTTTGCAAAGGATTGGATCAAAAAAGTTCGCAATGATGTACTTGATGCTCCTATTCTCGTTACTGCAGGCGGGTTATTTCATTATTTTGAGGAACATAAGGTCATTGCCCTTCTGCGTATGATTGGGCAATTTGGAAATATGGAAGTTGTTTTTGATACGGTGAACAAAAGAGGAATGACCATGATGAAGAAAAAATATATGAAACAGGTCGGCCATGCCGATGCACAGATGTTCTTTTATGTGGATTCAGCGGAAGAACTGGCAGCAAAGATCGGGGGTAATGTGAAGGTGATTGCGGAGAAACCATACTATCGTTACATCCCTAAAAATGGCTTAAAGCTATCCACAAAGGTCAGTATGACAGTTTCTGATCAATTTAAGATGGTAAAGATGATACATCTAAAACTATAGTGGATATACAATATCAGAGAGAGAGAACTTTATCATTTTTTCGGACGCACTGATGAAACACCATCAAAAGCCGCCTTCTATCACCAGCGTGCAAAATTAAAAGATAATGCACTATGGGAACTTTTGCAAATCTTTAACCAGAAGCTTCAACCAACTCTATACAGAAACCGTTATCGTTTGGTTGCTTGTGATGGTTCTGTTGCTGATGAAGTCGATCCGGAACTTCTGGCAAAAGTATTGGCTAATCCAGAGATGTGGGCATTGCTCAATTCACTGGCGAAAACGATGAAGTAATGAAAAATAGTGAAAAAATAGTGTGATTTTAATGAAAAAACAATCCATAAAACGATATAATATATGGATAAAATGAGGATATTTATTGTGTATATGGATATTCTATCTCCATCAGTAAACTAAGTAAAATAAAAATTCTGCTTTACAAACAACAGATAAAGTATTAAAATAAACAAAAAGATATCTTCAGGGCAGGGTGAGATTCCCTACCGGCGGTAAAGCCCGCGAGCCGAGAGGCATGATCCGGTGAGATTCCGGGGCCGACAGTACAGTCTGGATGGAAGAAGATGATAGTACAGTTGATTTTTTGTATGAATGAATGTAGTATCAGAGCTCTGAGATGGTGATCCATTTCAGAGCTTTTTATATAGGAAAATCAGACATTCATTTATCAGTCATATGTAACAGATCAATTCCACCCTGCAGATATTTCTGCAGGCTTTTTTTGTATCTGGTACATCGTTTTCGAAATAACTATACCATTCACTTGTCTGTGAATCCGATTGCACATGTTTAAAAGCCTCGGCGTAGCCCAGGCAAAGAACAGGAATAAGAAAGAAGGAATAGAAATGACGGATCAGGAATATATGCTTCGGGCTATTCAACTGGCCAAAAAAGGAGAAGGCTGGACGAATCCCAATCCTATGGTAGGTGCAGTGATCGTAAAAGACGGAAAGATCATCGGGGAAGGCTATCATAAAAAGTATGGAGAACTTCACGCGGAACGTAATGCAATTGCTTCTCTTACAGAATCAGCAGAAGGTGCGGTGATTTATGTCACGTTGGAGCCTTGCTGTCATCATGGTAAAACACCTCCATGTACGGAAGCGATCATTGAACAGAAGATCAGAAAAGTGGTGATCGGTTCCAGAGATCCGAATCCGAAAGTGGCAGGAAAAGGTGTACAGATGTTAAGGGAAGCCGGTGTAACAGTAGTTGAAGATTTTATGAGAGAAGAATGTGATCAGCTGAACCCGGTGTTTTTCCATTATATTACTACGAAGACCCCTTATGTGGTAATGAAGTATGCCATGACACTGGATGGGAAGATCGCAACGAAAACAGGAGCATCAAAATGGATCACCGGAGAATCTGCACGAAAAGAAGTACAGCATATGCGGCATCAGTACATGGGAATCATGGCTGGTATTGGAACTGTGCTTGCAGATGATCCGATGTTAAACGTCCGGGTAGAAGGCTGGAAAAGTCCTGTCAGGATTGTGTGTGACAGTAAGCTCAGGATCCCGCCGGGCAGTCAGATTGTAAAAAGTGCGGAAAAGTACCGGACGATCGTGGCTTATGCAGAACAGAAAAATGCAAAAGAGAAAATAAAAATATTACATACCATGGGAGTTGAAACCATTTACTGTCCCGACGAAAAGAATCAGATAGACCTTAAGAAGCTGATGGCAGATCTTGGAAACAGAGGCATTGACAGCATCCTCCTAGAGGGAGGAGGTACGTTAAATGACAGTGCACTGCGAGCTGGAATTGTAAAGGAAGTACAGGCTTTTGTGGCACCAAAGCTGTTTGGCGGTGTGGCTGGGAAGACACCGGTAGAGGGTATTGGAGTTGAACTGCCGTCTGAAGCAGTGGAACTGAAATATACAGATATCTGTCAGATCGGTGAGGATATCCGGATAAAATGTCAGGTGTGTGATAAAAAACAGGAGGAATCATGTTTACAGGAATCGTAGAAGAGAAAGGAAAAGTCCGTTATATACAGCTGACAGGGGAATCAGGGATCCTGGCAGTGAAAGCCCGGAAAGTCCTGGAAGGGACAAGGATCGGTGACAGTATCGCTGTGAATGGTGTGTGTCTGACAGTTACGTCGATTCAGCCGGACGGATTTACTGCCGATGTGATGGCAGAGACGATCAGAAGAAGCAGTCTTGGCAGCTGCAAGGCCGGAAGCCAGGTAAACCTGGAACGTGCAATGGCTGCAGACGGCAGGTTCGGGGGACACATAGTAAGCGGCCATATTGATGGGACTGGCGTGATACGTTCCATGCTCCGGGAAGAAAATGCCACCTGGGTATCAATTGAGACATCGCCACAGATTTTGCATCTGATCGTGGAAAAAGGATCCGTCTGTATTGATGGGATCAGCCTGACAGTTGCAAGGGTTGATGAAGCTGGTTTTCAGGTGTCGGTCATTCCACATACAGGAGAAGAAACCACTCTTTTGGAAAAGGTGCCGGGGGATCTGGTTAATCTGGAAAATGATGTGATCGGAAAATACGTAGAAAAACTGCTTGGCATCAGAAAAAACGAAGAAGAGAAAAAAGAATCCGGAATTACGATGGAGTTTCTTGAAGAATTCGGGTTTTAGAACAGGAGGATATACACTATGTCACAAAATTATCAGTACAACACAATTGAAGAAGCACTTAGGGATCTTAAGGAAGGAAAAATAGTTCTGGTCACAGATGATCCGGACAGAGAAAATGAGGGAGATCTGATATGTGCGGCAGAGTTTGCGACCAGGGAAAATATTAATTTCATGGCGACCTATGCAAAGGGTCTTATCTGTACACCGATGAGTGCAGAAATTGCGGCGAGATTGAACTTTCCGCCGATGGTTGCGGAGAACACGGACAATCACAGTACAGCATTTACCGTGGCAGTAGATCACGCAGATACAACCACAGGTATCTCTGCGGAAGAGCGCTCCTATACTATCATGAAGTGTGTGGATGATCAGTCAAAACCGGAGGATTTCAGAAGACCGGGACATGTGTTTCCGCTTATTTCCAGAAAAGGCGGGGTTTTGGTACGAAATGGCCATACAGAGGCAACAACAGATCTTATGAGACTTGCCGGACTGAAAGAATGCGGCGTGTGCTGTGAAGTTATGAAAGAAGATGGAACTATGATGCGTACATCACAGCTATGGGAAATGGCAAAAGAGCATAACCTTACATTTATTACGATCCGTGATCTGCAGGATTATATAAGAATACATGAAAAGCATGTAAAGGAGGAAGCCGTTGCAAACCTCCCGACGCAGTACGGTGATTTTAAAATGTATGGTTATATCAATGATATTACAGGAGAGCATCATCTGGCACTGGTAAAAGGTGATCTGGGAGATGGTGAGGATGTGCTTTGCCGGGTACATTCGGAGTGTCTGACAGGGGATGCATTCGGATCGCTCAGATGTGACTGTGGCCTGCAGCTGCAGACAGCGATGCGCCAGGTAGAAGCAGAAGGCCGAGGAATCATTCTGTATATGAGACAAGAAGGCCGAGGAATCGGACTGATCAATAAGATCAAAGCATATGCGCTTCAGGAGCAGGGATACGATACTGTGGAGGCTAATGTGAAGTTAGGGTTTGCACCGGATCTCAGAGAGTACTGGGTCGGGGCACAGATACTGTCAGACCTTGGTGTGAAATCATTAAGATTACTGACAAATAATCCGGATAAAGTCTATGGACTTGGCGAATTCGGACTGAAGATCAATGAGAGAGTACCTCTGGAGATTCCGGCACAAAAGTATGACCGGAAGTATATGAAGACGAAGCAGGAAAAGATGGGTCATATTTTTAAAGAAATAAATTTATAAAAAACAGCAAATATCAGGAGGAAGAAAAAATGAGACAGATCAATTTAGTAGAAGGAAAAGTAGTAGCACCGGAGGGAATGAAGGTTGGTATCGTGGCAGCGAGATTCAATGAAATTATTGTGAATAAATTATTGGGAGGGGCAGTCGACGGACTGGTAAGACATGGAGTAGAAGAAGAGAACATTACTGCAGCATGGGTACCGGGAGCATTTGAGATTCCGATTACAGCACAGAAGATGGCACAGTCAGGAAAATATGATGCAATTATCTGCGTTGGAGCTGTCATCCGTGGAGATACTTCACATTATGATCTGGTGTGTAATGAATCTGCCAAGGGAATCGCACAGGTTGAACTTGCAACAGGAATCCCGGTTTTATTCGGAGTGATCACGACTGAAAATATCGAGCAGGCTATTGCGCGTGCAGGAAGCAAAGCGGGAAATAAAGGCTATGATTGTGCATTATCTGCGATTGAGATGGTCAATCTGATGAAGCAGCTCTAAAAGACAGGAAAATAAATGATGACAAAAACGATCATATTCGATTATGATGGAACGATCCATCATACCCTTGGAATCTATGAACCGGCATTTCGTGAAACCTATCAGTGGCTGACAGAACAGAAGGTTACCGAAGAACGGGAGATAGGCTCGGTGGAAATTGCCGGCTGGCTGGGACTTAACAGTAAGGAGATGTGGAATACATTTTTGCCGGAACTGGATCAGAGCTATAAAGAGCAGGCAAGCAGGATGGTAGGAGATCTGATGGTAAGACAGATCAGGAAACATAAGGCAGTGTGGTATCCGGGAGCAGAGGAGATGCTAACAGCTTTGAAGAACCGGGGATATCACCTTGTGATCTTAAGTAACTGTAAAGCTTCATATCGTGAGGCACACTGGAAGGAATTTGGGATGGAACGATGGTTTGATCGTTTTTATGACTGTGAATCATACAGATTCCGTCCAAAGACAGAAATTGTGCAGGAAATCATCCGGGAATATAGTGGCCCTTATCTGGTAGTCGGAGACAGGAGACAGGATCTGGAATGTGCCAGGTCCTGCAAAAGCCCTTTTATAGGATGCCTGTATGGATATGGTGAGAAAGGGGAACTGAATGGGGCTGATTATTATGCAGAACATATAGAGGATATACTGCAGATGGTGATATGATTTTTGCAATATAAAAATCTGAAGGAAAAAAGTTAAAAATAAGTACTTCTGTAAAATAAAAGGATATAGAAAATTTGCAACAACTTGTTGCAAATTCTGAGGCGGGGATGATTTTAGGATAGTCATAGTGATAGAGGTAATCCACTTTCCTAACCCCATCTGTACAGTAAAGTTCTCAAGTCCAGTTGTACAAAGCGCTACTGCACGGGGAACCAGATGGAATGCATCTCCACTTCCTAAAAGAACTGCCATAATTCCAAACATGGTAAACTGTCGGTTTCCTTTGCCTTTGCGGATCATTTATAGATTTTACTGTGGAAGATTTTGCATAAAGTGTTTTCCGTGCTTGTGTGTACCATTATCTGATATCAAAGCAGTACAGGGTGATTCCGGCCATGCACAGGTCAATATGATTACGGATGCGTACTCTCATATTCCGGATGATGACCAAAGGAAAAATGCAGAGCTTTTTAAAGAAGCATTTTATGAGAAAAAGAATCTGAATCCAGAGAGGCGGGCGTTGCTCAATTCGTTGGCGAAAACGATGAAGTAATGAAAAATAGTGAAAAAATAGTGTAATTTTAGGACGATAAGCGAGAATCCTCGGCAATTCAATTACCGAGATGAAAGCGTAGAATTGTGCATATCTGCGCATTGAAATAATATAATAATCCCTTTACCCTTTGATATTAATGCCGTAACCGGCATACAACTAGTCGAAAATATGTTCGATTTTTATTGTATGTTTCCAGTTGTCATGTTATACTATATGTATGAAAGAAAATCTAATACATTATAGAACTTGTGTATGTAATATCAACTACCATATGGTATGGTCGGTGAAATACCGGCGGAAGATATTAAACCCAGAAATCGAGGAATACCTTCAGGAACTGGTGCAGCGGATTGCTGAGGATAAGGGATTTACTGTTCATTTATTTGAATGTGGTGAAGGTGACCATGTCCATTGCTTTGTATCAGCTCCACCAAAGTTGTCCATAACAGCAATTGTCAAGTATCTGAAGGGGATCACCGGCAGAAAACTGTTCGAACGTTTTCCGGAAATAAGAAACCAGCTATGGAAGGGAGAGCTGTGGAATCATTCCTATTATGTGGAAACGATCGGATCTGTATCTGAGGAAAATATACGCCGTTATATTGAACATCAGAGCAAGTCTTATTAAATCAAGTAGGTGGAGTGTGAAGCTTTATCCGCATAACTGTCTGAAGGGGGAAGAGGAATGCTGCTGTCACATAAAACATCCATAAAGATCAGTCCGGAATATTCCAATATCATAGGACATATGTGTTATGCAGCATCCAAACTCTGGAATATCTGCAACTATGAACGCCATCATTATAAAGAACTGGGACTGGAAAAGTATCCTGA
>ERZ506982.652-NODE-652-length-11306-cov-4.67932_pt1 | contig 11306 bp, 10 predicted proteins | sample MGYA00512886_ERZ506982 | MGnify/ENA metagenome assembly ERZ506982 | reverse complement strand
CTTTCTTGTCCCGCCATAACATAATCATTAAAATCATCCATATGAATGATTTCTGGAATTCTAGATGCTGGTAAATACTTTTCTAATTCTTCTTTGATTTCTTCAACATCCAAAAGCATATCATTACGAACAACAATCACTTCAGGATCAAGTATAGAGATATTCGCAAGTAATGCTTTTCCAGTAATTTCACGTATTATTTTTACATTATATGGATTGATGGAAAGAGGTGTTTCATAACTCATTTGATTTAAAAGATAACGTATTTCTCCTGTAATCCCGTGTGATCCTCGGATCAGTTTCCCATTCACAACGATTCCTTGACCACCTATCAGCCATCCAGCTGGCTGGGACATCAAGCAAACTGTTTGATACTTGCTTTGATTTGTATACCATCCATATGCTGCACAATTTGCATTATTTTCGATTCTCACTGGTACTCCAGCACAGTCTTCATAATATTTCTGAATATTAAATAAATTATTATTCTCTCCTTGCAGGTTTACACTTTTTGTTTTTGGCAAATCTAATTTTCCATCTTGAATAATTCCTGGCACAGCAATACTAATTGCTTTAAATGGAGATTTTGTATTCTGGCAAACCTGAGTAGCAATAATGTCATCTAAATCCTCTAGATCCAGCGTCTTTTTCAATACGCGGCGATCCAATATTATTTCACCATTTTCATAAATACGGTAATGAATGATTGTATTATCCTCACTTGGTGCAGTTGAAATGATTAATACTTTTCCAATATCCGATTTATTACATTTGCAGCAGTTCGATGCTTTCTTTTTTTCCTTTTGCAAATATGAATTCATTTCACTTCTAACAAATTCTAAACATCCAGCAGCATCATAACTCGCAAATAATTGCGTAGGTATTTTCAATATAAGTTTATCGACGATACTTCTTTTCAATCTTGCTTCTTCATATCCAACCTGTGGTGCAACTAAAACCACATCATAATCTTTGACATGTGCATATACTTCTTGTACACCAACTGCCGAAAATTCATAATCCAATGCATTCATTCTTGCAACTTCATTCAGTTTTTCAGCAAAGAAAGAAGTTGTCATACCAGCTGAGCAGCAAAGCAGCACTTTTGTTGTCCGGCTGTTCTTCAATGACATAAGAGATGAAATCATTTCATGAAATAGATCTTTTGCATGTTCCTCATGAATTGGTTGGAAATGCAAAAAGAACCTCGTCATATTTGTTTTTTTACATGTTACCTTAAGTTCAACGATTTCTCCTTCTTCCTCTAAATGATAAAAATTCACTTCCGAAAGTCCATATTCATTCTCAATACGAATATGATCTTCATCTTGTTCCGTTATTGTGTATGGTCCATTCTGTTGAAGGACCCAATCTTTAAAATAAAATGACTCAGACATATTTTCATCCTTCTTTTCTTATGTAAATTCTATCATACATCCTTTCAAATGAAGTACTGTACATATTAAAAGAAGAGTATGAATTTCTCCATACCCTGACGTTACTTATGCAATTTTAGAAGGATCGTAGAAAACAGTATTCCCTTCATTTGTTGTCTGCACAATTGCCACAACATTCATATCATTCTCTTTGAGAATCTTAGTCATTGCTTCAACTTCAATTGCACCTGTAGCCTTCACAAAGAATTCAGCACCTCTTTCATCATTCTGATAAACACCAAGTGCTTCCACATTTGCATCATTATCTGCAAGCAGCTTTGCTGCTTTTGCGAGCAAGCCAGGCTTATTTTCCATCTTGATTACAAATTTTGTTCCTTGATGTTTTAACCCAAGAAGATCAACAAAAGTCTTGAAAATATCCTTTTCTGTAATGATACCAATAACTTTGTTTGCTTCATCTACAACTGGCAATGCATTAATCCCTGCATCCAGCATCACTTGTGCTGCCTGTTCAACAAACTGATCTTCTGTAACCGTCTTAACATTTTTGATCATGATATCCGCAACACTTGTTCTAGAAAGAAGATAGTTCAATTCAAAGATAGACAAAGATGTTGTATTCTGTCCAGAAGCTTCTGTAACAACACCTTCTGTAATCAAACCTTTCAATACACCATTTTCATCAACAACTGGAACACGATGGAAATGTCCTTTCTGCATGATATCCAATACTGTAGATACAGATGTATCTGGTGTTACAGTAACAGGTTTTTTCGTCATATGATCTTTTACATACATAATTATTATCCTCCAAGATAAGCTTTTCTTACACATTCACTGGCAGCAAGCTCTTCGCCAGTTCCTTCTAATACTATTTTACCAGTTTCTAAAACATATGCGCGATCAGCAATACCTAATGCCATTTTTGCATTCTGTTCAACAAGAAGAATTGTTGTACCACGCTTATTGATATCTTGAATAATTCTAAAGATTTCTTTTACAAGTAAAGGTGACAATCCCATAGAAGGTTCGTCAAGTAAAAGAATCTTTGGACGAGACATCAATGCACGCCCCATGGCAAGCATTTGTTGTTCACCACCAGACAATGTACCAGCCAGCTGTTTTTCTCTTTCTTTCAAACGAGGAAACAAGTCATATACATAGGCAAGATCTTTTTCAATTTCCTGCTTATCTTTTCTAAAATATGCACCCAGCAATAAATTTTCTTTTACAGACTGTTCTGCAAATACACGTCTTCCTTCTGGAACCTGCGCTAAGCCATCCGTAACGATCTTATGAGAAGGTGTTTTAATCAAATCTTTTCCATCTAATGTAATAGAACCACTTGCTGGTTTTAATAATCCACTGATTGCATGCATTGTTGTGGTTTTACCAGCACCATTAGAGCCAATTAATGTAACGATTTCTCCATCATCAACATGGAAAGAGATTCCTTTAATGGCTTCAATCATGCCATAGCGTACAACTAAATTTTCAATTTTCAGCATACTCGATCCCTCACTCTCCAATATACGCTTTGATGACTTCTGTATTTGATTGAATTTCTTGTGGAAGACCTTGTGCAAGTACCTGTCCAAAGTTCAAGACAGTAATTCTTTCACAAATTCCCATAACAAGTTTCATATCATGTTCAATCAATAAAATTGAAATATCAAAATGATTACGAATCTTGCGAATCATATCCATCAGATCTTCTGTTTCCTGTGGATTCATACCCGCTGCAGGTTCATCCAATAACAATAGTTTTGGATCTGTTGCCAAAGCACGTGCAATTTCCAGACGACGCTGTGCACCATAAGGCAGATTCCCCGCAGTTAAATCAGCAAATTGATCTAGTCCAAAGATTTTCAATAATTCCATTGCTTTTTGCGTAGATTCTTTTTCCAGTTTGTAATACTTAGGAAGTCTTAAGATAGAAGTAAACAATCCATACTTCAATTCATTGTGCATACCTGTTTTAACATTATCTAATACAGACATATTAGAAAACAAACGAATATTCTGAAATGTACGTGCTACGCCTACCCGGTTTGCCTGTACAGGATCGAGTTTATTCATATCTTTTCCGGCAATTTTAATTGTTCCACGCGTTGGCTGATACACTTTTGTCAACATATTAAATACTGTTGTCTTACCAGCACCATTTGGTCCAATCAAACCATAGATCTCACCCTTATAAATATCAAGCTCCAAATTATTAACTGCAGTCAGTCCACCAAAATCGATTCCAAGATTTCTGACTTCAAGAACTTTTTCACGTGTTTCACTCATGCGCCTGGACTCCTTTCTGCTTTTTGAACTTTTCAAAGAATGTCTTAATCTGTTCATTATTTGTTACGATCATCATTACAATCAATACAATTGCATACACAAGCATACGATAGGATGATAAGAAACGTAACATTTCAGGAAGCAATACAAGAACACTTGTAGAAATCAATGTTCCTGTCATATTGCCTAGTCCACCTAATACAACATATACAAGAATCAGAATAGATGTATTGAAATCAAACTTTGTTGCGGCAACAGATGAATAATTCATCATATACAAAGCACCAGCTGCACCACCTAATGCACTGGATACTACAAATGCCAATGTCTTTGTGGAAGAAACTTTAATACCAATTGTTTCTGCCGCAATCTTATTATCACGGCATGCCTGGATTGCACGGCCTTCTTTTGAATAAATAATGTTATATACAACAAGCAAGGAAATCAAAATCAAAATAAAGCCAACAGTAAATGTAGAAATCATTTTATTTCCAGTTACACCCATTGGACCAGAAACAATCATTTTTCCACCTTCACCTAATTGCATTGTATTGTTGATAAATCCAAAATGAATGCCATTGGCATCTAAACCAACATACAAGTTATTCATCAATGACATGATAATCTGTCCAAATGCTAATGTTACGATTGCTAAGTAGTCACCTTCCAGTTTTAAAACAGGAATAGAAATCAACCATCCAACAAATCCAGCAATCAGTGCACCAATCACAATACAGATTAACAAGCGCACAAAATCATTTGATACTGTATTCAATAAAACTGCATTTGTTATTGCAGCACTAAATCCACCAACAGACATAAATCCAGCCTGTCCAAGATTCAATTCACCAGAGATTCCAACATTCATATTCAATCCGATTGCAGCTACGATATAGCAGCAGACCGGAACAAGCAATGAAGAAATCATTCTAGGAATGGAGCCTGCACTCTGCAGAATACTGATAACAATATATGCTACAATCACCAAAGCAAAACTGATTGAACGTCCGCGTGTTTTCGGACCGAAAAGAGATTTTACTAATTTCATAACCAACACCTCAGACTTTCACATTCACTTTCTTACCAAGTAAACCTGTAGGTTTAATGAGTAAGATGACAATCAATACCATAAATACAATTGCATCAGACAATTGTGTTGAAATATATGCTCTTGCGAGATTTTCAATGACACCTAATAATAATCCACCTAAAAATGCACCAGGAATAGATCCAATTCCACCAAGAACTGCAGCTGTAAATGCTTTGATACCAGGCATAGATCCAAGTGTTGGATATACAGATGGATATGTTGCACATAGTAATACTGCTGCAATTGCTGCTAAACCAGAACCAATTGCGAAAGTAATGGAAATAATTTGATTGACATTGATTCCCATCAAAGATGCAGCACCCTTATCTTCAGAACATGCTCTCATTGCACGTCCTGTCTTTGTTTTATTAATGAACATTGTTAAAACAACCATTATTACAATACAAGATAGAATTGTTAACAATGTTAGATAAGGAATGCTCAATTCACCAATTGTTAATGTGCCTTCCAATATAGTTGGAAAGATTTTTGTATCAGTTCCCCACATTAACATTGTAGCATTCTGCAGAAAATAAGAAACCCCAATCGCTGTAATTAATACAGATAGAGAAGATGCACCTCTCAGTGGCTTATATGCCAGTTTCTCAACAACAATACCAAGTACAGTACATGCAACGACAGATAAAATTAAAGCAACAATCGTAGGTAAACCAAAAGAGCTTAATGCAAAATAGGCAACAAACGCACCTACCATGATGACATCACCATGTGCAAAATTCAGCATTTTCGCAATACCATAAACCATTGAGTAACCTAATGCAATGATTGCATATACGCTTCCAAGTCCAAGACCACCAATTAAATATGATAGAAACGCCATAACTCACCCTCCTTTTTTGTAAAACAACAAAGAAGGCTGTCATTGTTCACGCAATTAACAGCCTCCGTGCGTCACAATTTATTATTCAGCGCTGACGTAAGCACCGTTCTGAATTACAACAGCCTTAGGAGCCTTAGAAACTTCACCATTTGCATTCCAGGTAACATCAGATCCTGTTAAACCATTGAATGTCATAGAAGTAAATTCTTTTTCAAGAGCTGCAGTAATATCTGAAGTAGCATCACTAGCCTTCACACCGGATTCTTCTAATGCCTGAGCAATTGCATATACACTGTCATACGCATCAGCTGCGAACTGGATTGGAGTATCACCATAAGCTTCCTTATAGTTCTTTACGAAATTCTGTGTTAATTCATCTTCTGCATCTGCAGAGAATGGTGTAAGCATATATAGCCCTTCAGCTAGAGATGTATCGAAACCTTCCATGTCGAGGATACCATCCATACCATCGCATCCGAAGAACTTTGTTTCATAGCCCTGCTTCTTTGCTTCAGCTAAAATCTGTGAAGCTGGCTGATAATAGATAGGAAGGAATACAACGTCTGCGCCTGCATCCTTGCACTTCTTTACATATACAGAATAGTCTGTTGTGCCGTTTGCGAAACCTTGTTCAGCAACGACATCTAATCCAAGCTTTTCAGCTTCAGTCTTAAACTTGTTAAAGACGCCTGTTGAATAGTTATCATCATTTCTGTAGATAACACCAACTTTTGTACCAACCTTGTTTTCAGAAATATAGTCAGCAGAAGCTACACCCTGGTTAGGATCTGTGAAGCACATCTGGAATACATTTCCATAAGGATCAGATTCATTATCAGCATTCTGATAAATAACTGCTGTGGATGAACCGGATGGTGTAATTGCGAAAATATCATCCTGCTGGTAGAGAGGAGATACTGCCTGGCCAGCACCAGATGTAGTAGCACCAATAGATGCCTGCATACCCCAGTCAGCTAATGTATTATAAGCTGTAGCAGCCTTTTCACCATCTGCCTGATCATCTTCATATTTGAATTCAAGCTGTACTTTCCCCTTTGCATTGATTTCTTTGACAGCTAATTCAGCACCATTCTTAACTGCGTTGCCATATACAGCAGCATCACCAGAAAGTGGACCAGAACCACCAATTTTGAATGCTTCAGCAGAAGCTGAAGTTGACTTTGCTGATGTAGTTGAATTTGAGGAGCATGCAACTAATGACATTGCCATAGCTGCAACCATTCCTCCTTTAAATACTTTACTTAATTTCATTTCTTTTCCCTCGCTTTTCTTTTCTAAAGAATGATTATGATTATAGAGACATTCATATTTTGCTTCAATATGATTTTCACTGTTTTTACACATTTTTCTGAAAAACATTTTTCTTTTGTGAAAAAGTTTTCACAGCCATTCAATCTTCATCTCATATTTATATCTTTTCAAAACAAAAAGATTGCATCTTCTGCAATCTACTTTAGAAATGTATATGTTTTTCCATATAATATAAGAAAAGATCTTGAAATTTTCACAAGACCTTCATTTTTTATTGCTTATCTTCTCTCCAGATTTTTGCTCCGAGTGAAGTCAATTTCTTGTCCAATTCAGAATATCCACGATCAATATGATAGATGTCTGAAATTGTAGTTACACCATCAGCAATCAATCCCGCAACAACCATTGCCGCTCCACATCTAAGATCTGTCGCAACAACTTCTGTTCCACCTAATGGTGTTGGGCCTTCAATATCAGCTTCTCCATTTCTCACTTCAATATTTGCACCCATCTTTGTAAGTTCATAACAATGTTTGAATCTTTCAGGATAGATTGTATCTTCTACTTTACTTTCACCTTTTGCCTGTGTCATTAATACAGTCAGAGGCTGTTGCAAGTCAGTTGCGAAACCTGGATAAGGTTTTGTTGTAACGTCTGTTCCCTTCAAGTCTTTGCTCTCTTCAACTTCAACATAATCAATACCAACATGCATATTGACACCCATTTCATCAAGTTTTGACAATAAGGACTCTAAATGTTGAGGAATGACATTGTTAATACGCATTTTTTTCGCGCATGCAGCCGCTATCACAATAAATGTACCTGCTTCAATTCTATCTGGAATAATTTCATGGAAGCAGCCCATCAGATTATCCACCCCATCAATTGTGATAACATTTGTACCAGCACCTCTGACTTTTGCACCCATTTTGTTCAATAATGTTGCAACGTCAATAATCTCTGGTTCTTTCGCCGCATTTTCAATCGTTGTTCTGCCTTTTGCATAAACTGCAGCCATCATAATATTGATTGTTGCTCCTACAGAAGCAATATCCAAGAAAATCTTAGTACCAATCAATTCTTTCGCAGTGATTTCATAGCAGCCTTTTTCAAACTTCACTTCTGCACCAAGTGCTTCAAACCCTTTAATATGAAGATCAATTGGACGAGGTCCAAGGTAGCATCCACCTGGCATTTTCATCCTGACATGACCATACTTTCCAAGAAGTGCTCCCATAAAGTAATAGGATGCTCTCAGCTTTGTAACCGCATCTTGAACAAGATCAGTATTCTTCATATTTGTTGGATCAATAATCAGATGATCATCAGCAACTTTTGTAACTTCAATATTTAATATATTTAAAATCTCACAAAGATTATTTACATCTGCAATCTGTGGAATACCTACAATTGTTACAGGTCCATTTGCTAGAACTGCAGCAGGAATTAAAGCAACCGTTGCATTTTTCGCACCAGAAATTGTTACTTCTCCCTCTAATTGATGTCCACCTTCAATTTTGATTACTTGTTCCATATGTATTCCTTTCCTATTTATTAATCAGAAACTTTCTTTTTGTTTCTTCAACCAGTTTAATATCATGTAGATTCTTCTCATAATCCATATGAAAAATATATGCATAAATGACATCAATAACGAATTTCATCGCTGTTGATGAGCCAAACCCACAAATTTTAGGATCTGGTTCATAGTAAGGAACCAGAATATGGTCATTTGCATAAATTGTTAACGGTCCTTTATTAGGTCCTGTTAATGCTACCATATAAATATTCTTGCTAGATAAAATTTGTGCAATTCTAATTAATTCTTCACTTGGATTACTGTAATAGATAAATAAAGCTGCACTATCTGAATCCTCCTGACATGCCTGTGTTATATTAGCACCTGTTGTCTCTTGAAGGCATACATGCATCCCTATTTTTTCTAGTCGTAAATAAAGATCTCTTGCAAGCAAAAAGCTGTCTTCCGTAGCATAGATATATAATTTCTTTTTATCATGAATCATTTTTGCAATCTTTGATAATTTATCAACATCCAGATCACTCCATGTTTCATTTAAAGCCCCCATAACAATAGCATATGTCTTATCCGCAATCATCTTTTTGGAATCTGATAATTCATAAGGAACAGAATAGTTCAATTCCTTTCCATTAAAAACAAAAGTATCTAATTCTTTTGCTAATTGGACACATAATTCCTTATGACCTTTATACCCTAATTTTTTACAGAATCTAATAATACTACTCTTAGACGCATGTAAGGTATCTGACAATTCATTCAAAGATAAATTTGTAGCCTCTTTTGGATGCTCTTGCAGATATGAAGCCAACGCACTTTCTGTTGGCGTAAAATTTTCACGATTCCTGATTTTATCAATAATCCTCATAAAAAGATTTTACCATTTTTTCCTAACGAAATAAATGTTGATTCACCATTGCATCATCACCTTGCGATTGTTAATATAGTGACAAATAAAAGCTAAGAAAAAGAAATAACGAAGATAATACAGTTTATAGAGAGCTTTATGTGGTGGAAATAAGGTAATATGCTATCTTCGGAAGTCACTTTTGAGCTGTTGAGTGAATCATAGTAACTTTACCCGTGTGATTCCGTTATCGATCAAAAGCTTGTTGGAGCTGGAGGAATATAACATTTTTTGATCTGTATTACTCCATATCACATTATTTCAATGTTTTTCTGTTCAGTAAACCTTATATTTTCACCACAGGTGTGGTTCAAGGCGGGAAATACATCTACGATTGCTTTATTGTGACTTAGCATTCGTGCAATTATTTCTATGAATGTACGTACAAAAGACATTAAAGATGAAAAAACTGTTATTTCTTCAACCCTCAATGTTGAATGGGTTGCTGGATTTTTCTTGTTTATTATTTACACAGGAATGACACTCGTTGGTGCATTATCTACCGGTTTATTTCAAAATACAAACAATGGTGCAATTGTTTTGAGTAACATTGTTTATCATCTATTCTTTGCACTCAAAAATATTCATTTATAACAAACTTTTTAAACCCAATAAAGATCTTTGCTGGCTGATTCCACCTTTCATTGCATTTATGATTAGTATGATTACAAGCAAATAGAAAACGCACTAAAAAAAGAAGCAAATTAAGCTTCTTTTTTTATGCGAAATAACGAACGATTTGTTGAATCCAAGCAAAAATCACCATTACACCAACAAATGTCCATAAATACAGGGAAGGTGTATTCATGTACAATTCTTCTTTTTTCTTCCAGATCATGTAGATACCTACTGGTGGAAGGAAAAGAACAAGAGCATATGTCAGCATATTCTTTTTGCTTAAAGAACGAACTAATCTTTGTTGATCTTCTTTGCTTGTTGCGTTTTTAGCTCGCATTTCTGCACGAATTTTTTCATTTTCTTCATGCAGTTCTTCTTTAGTTAACTTTTTCTTATTTTCTCTTTCTGCCATGCGATTATTATCCTATTTATTTGCTTAAATAGCAAGGAATTCTAGCATATTTTCACATTGTGAACAATTGAAAAAGAACCAGAGAATTCTCTGATTCTTTAGATACTTCGTTAGAATTAAGCTTCTGCTCCCTGACGGTTTGCAGCAATTACGAATGGTGTGTAGATCAATGTTGATACACCAACGATAATTACGATCTGCCAGATGCCACCCATGATGTTTCCTGAAGATGCTAAGAAACCGAATAAACCAACTGGAGTTGTCCATGGAACGTCGATAACGAACAATGGGCAGAGACCTAATGACTGTACTAAGTAACCACAGCAGATACATGCTACTGGAGCTAAGAAGAATGGTACAGCGAACATAGCGTTCATAACCATTGGGATACCGAAGATAATTGGTTCATTGATGTTGAATAATCCACAAGGAATAGCTAACTTAGCAATAGCCTTGAAATCATCTCTCTTAGAGAAGAGCATGATAGCAATAATTAATCCCATTGTAATACCTGAACCTGTTGATGAGAACCATCCAGAAGCGAATGGATTAGCGATAATTGAATATTTAGAACCTGCTGTATAGAATACACCAGAAGCTGTAACGCCTTCACCAGCCTGGTAAAGTTCTAGGTTACTAGCCATCATCTTAGTCATGAATGGTGTTGTAACAGCACCCATAACATTTGGACCATGGATACCAAACCACCATAGTAACTGCATAATTAATACAACAACGACATATCCAGGAAGACCTGTCATAATCTTTTCAACTGGTTTCATAATTGTTGTAATAACATCAAACATTGTTAAGCCAAACATAGAGCAAACGTAACCAACAATAGACACAATCAAGATTGTAATGATTGTTGGGAACAATACTGCAAATGACTGTGATACGTTTGGTGGAACGGAATCAGGAAGAGAAATCTTCAATTTAC
>ERZ506982.650-NODE-650-length-11320-cov-4.80914_pt1 | contig 11320 bp, 5 predicted proteins | sample MGYA00512886_ERZ506982 | MGnify/ENA metagenome assembly ERZ506982 | reverse complement strand
GTGTGCTCTTCCGATCTATGCGGAAACAAAATTCTATAAGCTTAATTTCCACATCAATGTAGAAAAAAGTGACTTACAGGGAACTGTCAGACTTGATGCCGGTGCGCAGACAGGCACAGCAAAAGACCTGACTTTTGACGCAGACAGCAAGAGCGCCGAATGCACGTTTGAGAGCAGCGAAGCTTCAGAGACAGAAAACAATGTGCTTACATTTAATCTTCAGGCAAAAGGCATAAGGAAGATTGAAATGGGTACTTCATACGACGCAAACAAGGATGCTATTCTTGAGCCGATTACTGTAGGTGAGGATGGTACATGTAAACTCAGCTTTGGAAGAGGAAACGGACCGGCAGCGAAATCAACTACATATCATTGTGTAGTTACTTATCAGGACGATGAGAAAGTACACTATACAATTAAGATTACCCGAAAGGGCCGTGCAGGCGCTTCATATATGTGGGGTGGTTCAAAAGATAATCCGTTTAGTATGAGTACATTTGACAATAATAGTGAAACAATCAGCGGACTAATATCATCTCTGAAGACTGCGCCGATAACAATCTATGATGAAAACGGAAAATCAAAGATGGTAACTCCATCATGGACATTCTATAATTTAGATGAGGAAAAAGATAATTTCTATTTCAGTGAAGATGGCTCAACACTTTATGCGAAGAAACCGGGCATTGGTGAGTTTGGAGAATGGACGTACAATGGTACAACATATAAGCTTTATGCACAGGCAAAATATGGCTCAGGGGCAGCAAAAACACTTCTTGAAAAATATGGAAAAGGTGGAAAGGACGGAAATGTTTCCATTTCCGCATGTGAGAAAGCAGAAGAGTTTACCGGCCTTTTCCCGGAAAATATGAAGCAGGATGCAGAAGACCTCTACAATCTGATCAAAGAACTGAATACGGCTGTAAATATAGGCAGTGACAAGGAAGGCGGCTGGGATTATTCAATTACAGGAAATACCGGAGCTGTCTGGACTGATGACTGCGAAAGCGCCAGACTTTCAAAAGCAATTGAGCTTGCAAAAGCAGTATGGCCGCATATTTATGGTTTACAGGATGCAAAGGATGCTCTGAACAAGATGGTTGAGAGCGCTCCGGGAGAAAAGCAGGCAGAACTTAAGAAAATAGCAGATGCAGCGATTGCCGAACTTGACAAAGCATATAATGAAGGCACACTGACTGTTGATATGGTAAATGAAACAGCCAAAGAGACCACAAGAAAGTTACAGGAAGCTAATCCGACAGATGTAGCAAACTGTGAGATAACACTTGACCAGACAGAATATGTTTATGATGGACAGGCAAAAGAACCGGAAGTTACAGTCAAAAACGGTGATGAAGTTGTAGCAGCAGATGAGTACACAGTAGAGTACAAGAATAATACAGATGCAGGTACTGCAACTGTTGCGGTTACAGGTAAAGGTATTCTTACAGGAAATAAAGAAGTAACATTTACGATTGCACCGGCAGAGCAGGAAGTTACAGTTCCGGTCTCCTCTTTCACAAAAACAGAGGGAGATGCGGCATTTGCATTGAATGCATCCGGACGTGAGGGCGCTGTTCTTACATACAGCTCCAGCGATGCAAAGATTGTATCTGTTGATGCAGAGGGTAATGTAACACCTCTTAAAGCAGGTACAGCAACAATCACAGTAAAAGCATCTGCAAAGAACTATAAGGATGCGACAGCAAGTGTCAATGTAACTGTTATAAAGAAAGTCCTCAATGTGACAAAAACATCTGTCACAAAGACAGAAGGAAACAAAGCATTCAGCCTTGGGGTGAAGACAAATGTAAAAGCAACTGTTACATATAAGACCAGCAACAAGAACGTTGCAACCGTAAATAAGAAAGGTAAAGTAACAGTAAAAGGACCGGGACGTGCAGTAATTACAGTTACCGGTAAAGCTTCCGGCAGAGCAACAGAAACTGTGAAGATTACAGTTACAGTAAAACCTTCTGCAAAACTTTCTGCAAAGGCAACTGCACTGAAAGGCAAAAAGGCTCAGGTAACATGGAAACGCAACAAAAAAGCAACCGGTTATCAGATCGTTGTTGCCACGGATAAATCTTTCAAAAATGTAGTAAAGACAGTCAATATTAAGAAAAACAAAACAGTGAAGACATCTGTAAAAGGTCTGAAAAAAGGCAAGAAATATTACGTAAGAGTACGTAGCTATAAGAAAGCATCTGGCGGAAACGTATATAGCAGCTGGAGTAAAGCAAAACCGGTAAAAGCAAAGAAATAAGAGAAAAACATATTGTATACTCACAGGGGAAGATACTTTCCCCTGTGACTTTCTCTATAAAAAGGAAATATGCGGATAAAAAAATTAATTTTGAAAACAACAGGCATGGCAGTGATGATTTCCATGCTGTTTACAAATACATATGTGCAGGCGACGGAGAAAACGGGCAATCTTTCTGTGATGGAAGAGGAGACGGTGACACCGATTCCGGATTCGAATGAGGAAGATGTAGTACCGACAGAAACACCGACACCGGGGACAGAAGAAGTAACGCCGACGCAGACACCGGCATCGGGAGCTGAAGAAGTGACGGCGACAGAGACACCGACACCGGGGACAGAAGAAGTAACGCCGACGCAGGCACCGACACCGGGGGCAGAAGAAGTAACGCCGACGCAGGCACCGACACCGGGGACAGAAGAAGTAACACCGACACCAACTCCGGTTCCGGCTGAAAAGGGTGCACCTCAGATCCTGACACTGGAGGCAGCAGATAATATCAGCAATCTGGAGAAGATGAGTCCGGCATTTAGTTCGGATATATATGAGTATCATTTTCTGGATAATGGCCCGGAGGGAAGACTGAGGACTATGAGAGCAACCGTAGACCCGGATGTGCTTGTGACAGTAAACGGAGAAGAGACAGAAGTAAATGCGAACGGGGACTGCACTTTGGTGATCCCATATAAAGGCAGCGGCAGTGAAAATGATGTGACGCTCACAAGAAAAGAAACAGGCGAAACAACAACCTATCAGTTTCATACTTATTTTTATGGAATTACAAATTATTCCGGACAGTATACGCTGGTAAACTCAAATAAGCAGGAAGATACTGCGAACATCAGTAAGCTTACTGTACAGGGTAACTCAAGAGTTTACGATGCAACGACCAATTTGAGTAAAGTAAGACTTAGAATGAGTGTCAGACCGGGAGAAAACAAAGTTTTTCATGCAGACCTGACAGATAAAAATAATAAAACGATAGATTCCTTTATGCTTGCAGGAGGAGAAGACGGAGAGCCGGTGATTATTGACTCAAAACCACTGTCTCTTGAAAAAGGTGATAACATTTTTTATCTGAAATGTTATGGAATATATAAAAGATGGGAAGACGGCCATGAAGCAGAGGTCGAGGGCATACTGACGGTGACTTTCCGTATTCACAGAAATCCGGTGGATGATCCGGAGACAAATGCTAATACAGCACTGGATGGCATTTCTCTTTTTATTAATGGTGTGGATGGCAGAGATTACATAAAAGATTTTTCACCGGATAAAAAGGAATATACAGTAAAACTTACAAATCAGGAATTTGATGAAGCACTTTCAAATAACCATTTATGGATGAAAGTAAAAGAGAGTGACAGCGGGCAGCAGATCAGAGTATATGGCGGAAGCACAATGCACGGTGTTACGACGGATGATATAAAGAAAAATTCCAATGGCTGCTATCTTGTAGCAGATTATACTGCCAATGATCTTTACAGTGAAGACTCTTTCACAGTAGAAATAAGAGTTACAGCGCCGGATAAGATCACATCTGACATCTACAGGATCACCGTTTGGAGAAACGGTAAATCAGGAATGATCGTACCGGATATTTATCGGAATACAAGCTTTATGATCGTGCCTTCCCGTCCGGATCGTGTGATGGTTCTGGTACTTGCATCTGTTGATATTTATGATAATGGCATAAGAATTACCGGTTCACAGGCAATCAGTGAGGGAAAACTGAAGATAAAGATTCAGAATACAGATGTGATTTCTGAGGAAGGCAAGCCGACATCGGGATCCGGTTTCCCGGTAAGACTGAATAACCCGGGGACAACACCGGTGCAGGTGACCTATGACAATGGAAAGTCGCACTATGAAGCCCAGATTTCAGTTTCTGTATATTACAGTATTTTATCTTTGAAAAATGAAATATCCATTGCACAGGAGCTTCTTGATTCTGCAAAGAGTGGAAGCAGAATTTATGCAGATGGTGCCGAAGAGGCACTGTCACTTGCCATCAGCAGTGCACGGCAGGTTTACAATACTTATGCAGATGCAGGCAAACTGTCGTCAAAAGAGTTGCAGATTATAACAGAAGCTGTCAAAACACTTCAGAGCGCGGAAGATACCTTCAATCGGTCAGAGGTTGGCAAAAAAATCACGGCATTTCTTCCTCTTGATGAGAGTGTGGCAGTTCAGAATGTAAAAAACGGAGCATCCATATCGAATGTAAAACAACCAGGAACACTGGAGGCTGTGATAGACGGAAAAACGGTGACGATATCCGGTGTTGTGTGGACATCAAGACCGACCTGGCAGACATCTGTGGATGAAGAAACAGTGTATCGGTTTACACCGAAATTACCGGCAGGATATGTGGTTATGGAGGGTGTGAATTATCCAGTGATCACCGTCACACGTAAAGCTAAAACACTGCCCATAGAGGTAAAACGTACGATTCCGCTGGACGAATCTGTTCTGGTACAGCATGTTCCGTACGGAACCCTAAGATCTGAATTAAATTTCCCCGGTTACCTGGAAATGTATCGTGACATAACAGCCGGCGATGAAGGCGGAAGGATACAGATACCGGTCAGATGGGAAGACCTGGATGGATATGACGGAAATACTCCGGCATCGTATAGATTTCTGTCAGTGATCAATGCACCGTCAGATGAATTCAAACTGGCGCAGAATACTTCTCAGACTCCGATGCAGACGATCACAATAATCGTAGATCCGCCAAAAGATGGGGGAAATACCGGTGGGGATGACCAGGGAAATGGTAATGGAAACGGTAATGGAGACGGATCCGGAAACGGAAATGGAAGCGGCAGCGGATCCGGAAACGGAAATGGAAAAAGCAGTTCCGGTAACAGCAGCAAAAAAGGCAATGGTAAGAATTCCGGTTCCGGCGGCAGCAGGGATGGAAGTGGAAACGGCATGGGGCAGCAGGAACAGAAATCGTCAGGTGATGCCGGTGAAGCATCAGGCGAGGATACAAATAAGACAACCAGTGATGTGGAGCATAATAATGATGGAGGAAAGTCCGGCGGAGCATTGAAAAGTTCTGACATACAGAAGCATGCAGGCGCGCAGGAACAGCAAAAAGATTCCGATGGAACAGGAAAAAAGAGCAGATGGAAAGTAGCCGAGATTGTCGGAGACACGGTAGAGTCACACAGAGGGGAATTTATTTTTCTGGGAGTGATGATTGCGTTACTGCTGCTCTACGGGGGATTCAGAGAATACAGGAGGCACAGAAACGATGACAGAAAGAAATGATGTAAGAGGATTCCGGACAGGAAGAAAAAACAGCCTGAAGATATTCATTGCTTTGTTGTTTGCACTTTTCTTTATACTTTTCTGTGGAAATATGACAACAGTCCATGCAGAAAGCAAAGCAAAAGGCCAGATTGTCATGTCAATCGAAAAGGCAACAATTGGACAGGGCTTTATCATGGAACCACAGTATGTGGATTTTTACGAAGGTGATACGCTGGCGACAATTACGGTGCGGCAGCTTACAAAGCTTGGAAGAAGGTACAATTACGATGGTCGTATACAGAGTGGTTTTTATCTTTCGGAAATATCAGATCCGGGACGTGGTGCGATAAATGTACCTGATTATATCCGGGAAATTATGCAGAAGAAAAATCTGAAACTTTACGAGAAAGATAACACACCGGAATATCTGGGAGAAAAGGATTATTGTGCACAGTCAGGGTGGGTATACGATTACAACGGTGTTCAGCCGAATGTTTCTTCCTGTGATGTCCAGCCGACAGACGGCAGTGTCCTTCAGTGGAAATTTACAATGGTAACTTATGGCCTGGATGTGGAAGGTGACACAGAGTATTTCAGCCAGAACGGACTTGAGAAACCGGACAGGGTGCGGTTAAACAAAATCCTTGCAGAAGTCCGAAAAAATTCAGCTGTGTTGAATGATCCGGAGGTAAAGAATTCCTATGAAAGATGTTTGAAGCTGACGATGAATCTGCGGACATCCAGAACGGATCTGCTTGCGGATATGAATGTGTTGCGCAAAGCACTGAGCTGGAACACGATCAGAGACGTAGAATATTATGGAAACCAGCAACAGGAATGCACAGTCCAAAATGGAACACCCGAAGATAAAATACCTTATATCAGTCAGGCGGGTATTGTGCTCAGGGCGACAAAAAATAATGGTACTGTAGCATTTAATCCGGTCTGGCACTGCTCAGAAAAATATACACCGGATGTTGCCGGGGATTATGAGTTTTATCCGGAGATCCCGGATGTGTACAAACTGGCAGAAGATGAGAAACTTCCGAAATTTACAGTACATGTACAAAAATTAGGCGATGTCAATAAAGATGGTCAGGTCACAGAATCAGATATAGAAGCACTTTTGAAAAACCGTTATTTTGGAAATGAAGAAGAAGTGTCGTCAGATGAAAGTGAAGCTGTCGGAGATCTCAATTTTGATCAGAAGATCAATATGCAGGATTATTCACTTCTTTCGGGTGCGCTCAGCAGTTCAGACATTCATACGGAAGATGATGGAAGAATTGTACTGAAGTTTTCACAGTCTGACTGCAAAGCCGGGGATAAAGTGATGGCAGAACTGCTTTTGTACAGCGGAAGTATAGATACGGTCGGGATAAATCTGAATCTTGCGGGGGTTCGTGATCTTTCGATTGAATGCCATCAGGATTTTCAGATGGAATATCAGAAGACAGACGCAGATAAAAACAGGATGTTTGTGATGCTCGGACGACGTACAAAGGGAGCTTTGCGTGCGCAGAGCATTCAGGGAATCAGCATTGCAACAGTTTCATTTACCTGTACAAAGGACGGTGATCCTGCCCTGAGTTTTGATAATACAGGAGATGTACTGTCAGAAGGCCAGTCCGTGCTGGGGTACGGAAATGGAAACAAAGTTACATTCAGTACAAGTGCCAACTATGGAAAAGATACCCGATTTCTGTTCCAGCTAAATGACGGAAGAGTACGTACCGGACAGATATCCGATCAGGAAATTTCAGAGGATGGCATCTACATGAAACTGGTCGAGGTGGCTTTTCGTGCATCGGATGCTGAAAATACAGAGCAGAATCATGTGCGAATCCGTGCACAGCTTCCAGAGGGAGCAGATCTTGTGATAGGCAGAACTCTGGAAAATGGTGAAATCAAAGATCCGCTTACATTAAAAGAAAATGTATATTATGCAGAGGGCGATGTAGGCTGTTTTGTACTGGGACAGTCGGCACAGAGAGAAGAATGTGCTCTTTACGGAATCCTGACGGATGCAGCAGGAAATAAGACTGTCTATAAATTCAAGATAGAAAGAAAAGGATATAAAAAAGCCACATGTGCATACGGCAGCAAGACACCGCTTTTGATTGACGGATGGAATCGTGAAAATCCGGAGATCCTTTCTGCAAAATGGAATCTTGAGGAAGCAGAATTGAAAGGCTGGGATGAAAACGGAGATCCGACACAGCTCTATGTGGATATGCCGGTGAATGATTCTTCACAGAAACTGTATTACAAAGCAGATACAGAAACAACAGGAACTTTGTATGCAAAAGAAGCAGGAGAGTATTGGCTGGAAATAAAGGACAGTGCCGGAGAAACAAGGGGAAAAATGCGGCTTGTTGCACAGTATCCATACGAAGCAGCAGATTATTACATAAGCAGGGCAAAAGAAATTTCTCTGGATGTCGGAGACTATAATGCATCCGTATCAGATCAGCTTTTTACATATAAAGATATGATTGACAAAGTACAGCGTATTCAGACCAGATATCCGCAAAATCTCCCATTGTATTTTGACGGAATGGGAAGATATACGGTGAGTGAAACATCCGAGAGAGCGACAGACGAAGAAGGTTATGAATTATCAGCGGATTTTCTGCGGACAGATGTAGTGAATGAACTGCGCAGGGGAATTGCGGAAATCCGTCCCGTTCTTGAAAAGAACAAATATGTTCCGCCGGTAGAACCAACGGTAAAGCCGGATGTAACACCGGACAAGAAAGATGTAAGCTTTACAGGGAGCAATGTGATCAGCCGGGAATTTGCAAAAAAATCATTTAATCTGGGAATCAGATCTGACAGCAACGGAAAAGTTACCTATGCAAGTTCCAACAAAAAAGTAGCGACAGTCAGTGCTTCCGGTAAGATTACGATGAAAAGCATGGGAAGTACGGTAATCACAGTCAGAACAGCAGAGACATCTTCCTTTAAAGCAGGTATCCGAAAAATTACGGTAAATCTGACACCGAAGAAAACTTCATTAAGTTCTGTAAAATCTTCAAAGAAAAAAACGCTGACTATTCGATGGAAAAAAGCAAAAAATATCAGTGGATATCAGATTCAGTATGCAACATCAAAGAATTTTAAAGGTGCAAAAACAGTGAAAGCTTCGGCAAAGGCGATTTCCGGAACTGCCAAAAAACTGAAAAGTAAAAAGACTTATTATGTTCGTATACGGACATTTAAGAAAGCATACGGCAAGACTGTATACAGTGGATGGAGCAAAGTAAAAAAAGCAAAAGTAAAATAGCAGACAGAGAGAGGACAGGAGATAATGAATTATTCATTGGTAGATATACTTCATACAGCCGGACAGGCGATCAGGATTCCGTGTAATGTGGTACTGATTCTTCTGATGATCATATCAGTAGTACAGGTTGGGCATGTGATCGTGGAGAGCTGTTTTGAAATACGTCACGGGAAACTGAACAGTATAGCGCTGGCGGAAAGTTTATATGGAAAAGATAAAGAAGAAAAGCAGCGGCTGATTGAAGAAAGTCTTCTGAATTCTCAGGAAAAACAGATGCTTCGGGAATTGCTCAATGCAGAGAACATGAGTGAGGATATGCGGCAGGCTGTAGCCGAAAGACTTCTGGAAGCGCAGGAGGCACGATATGCAAAAATTCTTCATGTGACAGAACTGGTCGTAAAACTCGGACCAATGTTCGGACTTATGGGAACACTGATTCCGCTTGGACCGGGAATCGTTGCACTGGGAACAGGAGATGTGCAGACGCTTTCGAGTTCTATGGAAATGGCATTTGACACAACGATTGCCGGCGTGATCAGTGCAGCGGTCTGCAGTGTACTGACCGGGATCCGCAAACGCTGGTATAACCGGAATATGCAGAATATACAGCTTCTTATGGAAAGTATACTTTAGAGGTGGTAGTTTATGAGAGGTTCAAGACTTGGAAAAAGAGGAAAAAATAGTTTCTTTGACGAAGAAGAACAAAACCCGATGGAAGGTGTTGCCAATCTGGTGGATGCGATGCTGGTTCTGGCCTGTGGGCTTATGATGGCTATTATTTCTTTTTATAATGTTGATATAAACGGTATAAATACCAAAGCGGAAGAATTGAAGCAGGAACAGCTTCAGGAAGTTGATGACTATGGTGTGATCGATGAAGATGGAAATGTTTCAGGGGGATTCGAGTCACGGGGAAAAGTCTATGAAGACAAAAAAACAGGGAAAATGTATGTGATAACACAGGAAAATGAGGACAGCACATCAAAATAAGTTATGATTTACACAGGTCGGGACACAGCTCCGGCCTGTTTTATATTCCAATCTATTATATTAAATATAGAATAGATGAATTTTACATTCCCTCCCCATCCTCCTATAATAAGCCTTAAAAGGAGGCTTTAATATGGGCACAATATTTCCAAGAGAAGAAAAGGCGGAGCAGATTTTTGACGAGATCCTCAAAAATCCCCGTGCATGCGACCGCCTGAAGAATACTTTTTTTGCTGCAATTCCATCTGCAGAAGAAAGTGAAGGTGCCGGAACGGATATCCCGGGAACTGTTTTTGCGGCAGCATTATTTAATGCATACGAAAACAAAGATTTATCAGCATTTATGATGGCAGTATGCAACAACAGCGTCTTTGATCTGCTTCGGAATTCTTTTTTGATCCCGATCCGTTTCAATGACAAAGGTGTGGAAAATCCGATCTTACTGACGGATGAAAACGGGAAATTTCTCGATGAATCCGAACTTCACCTCTGGGAGAAAAAATACAAAATGTTCCGCAAATTATTTGAACAGCAGAACGAAATCCCGGATTATCAGATGTATATGGCGGACGGTTTCAGGGAGAATCATTTCTACAGCAATGAGGGCGAGATCGAGACAAGAAAGGTTTCCGAACACAGAGGAATCCTTTTGATGTTTAATTTCCCGGAATCGATAGAATTCGAGATCAACGAAGAAAAAATATATGCCATTGTCTGGGAGGCATTGATGCGGCTTCAGGAAGCACTTCCGCGTGCGCTGATGTATTATGGCAAACGAGATGAGAATGGAGTTGAAAAGCATACAAGCACCCTCGGAATTTTTCTCCCGTTCTGTCATTTTGAGCGGGAAATGGAAAAAACGATTGAGCTTGCAAATGGCATCGGACTGGGATGCCGTGAAGCAATTCTGGCAGAAATGAAGGCGCAGGCAAAATGATTTTAAAAGCTAAAAAATCAGCAGGGATGTGGAAATCATGCAGCAGATGATCAGAAAAAATCACATGGATATTGCGTGGCATGAATATACGGACGAAAACGGTGAGGATATACCTGTCACGCAGGCAAGCCTGACGGAGAAGGCATCTATCATTGGGCGTGTCGGAATCATGCTTCTGTCCTGCGGCACGGGAGCGTGGCGTGTCAGAAGTTCTATGAATACACTTGCAGAGGTTATGGGAATTACCTGCACGGCAGATATAGGCCTGATGTCTATCGAGTATACATGTTTTGATGGTCAGGATGGTTTTACACAGTCACTGTGTCTGACAAATACCGGAGTTAACACCTCCAAACTGAATCGTTTGGAAAACTTTATCCGTGAATTTGAAATAGATGGAAAAGACATGTCAGGAGAAGAACTGCATTCTCTTCTCGATGATATCGAAAGAATCCACGGGCTGTACTCCCCGATAGCCCTTGGATTTGCTGCCGCTCTTGCATGCTGCGGATTTACATTTCTCCTCGGCGGAGGACCGGTGGAAATGTTCTGTGCTTTTGTCGGCGCAGGTTTTGGTAAG
>ERZ506982.643-NODE-643-length-11412-cov-8.12239_pt1 | contig 11412 bp, 10 predicted proteins | sample MGYA00512886_ERZ506982 | MGnify/ENA metagenome assembly ERZ506982 | reverse complement strand
CTCCAAGAGTTACCAGGTTAGGAGTTTCACCTAACTAAATCAACTGCACCGAACTGGCGCACCATAAGTTTCTCCTTTAAGAAAAAAGAATGCCGAAGCATTCTCTTATTTATTATTCACCTTTTTCTAAAGCTAATGTACGAGTTGTTAAATCACATACTTCAGTTGGTCCATAGTATTGGATAGCTCCTGGATAAGTATATGCAGTTTCAACAGCCCATGTATCACGGTTTGCTTCGAAGAATTTGAATGGTTTACCATCTAATTCAACCAATGCTTTTTTGATAACTGGTTTGTCTTCACCATTACGACGTTCGATGTTCATCATCTTAGTGATTGGCATACCACCAGCAACCCATTCTTCAGCTGGTTTAGATAAGTTAGATACTTTTGATAAATATCCATTATATCCGTATTGGATCAACATGAATGCGTTGTATCCTAATGAATAGCAATAGTCAGCATCAAAGTTTGATGGGAATGCACAACGTCCTTCGTATCCGAAGAAGTGGTGTAATGCATTGAATTTACCTGTAAATCCTCTTTCAGTTAATTTGTCTTTAACTAAAGCTGAGAACAATTTTTCTGATTCAATTAAAGATACCTGTACGTTTCCGTGTGGGTCTCTTTCTAAGAATAATTGTTGTTGGATAGTTTGAGGTAAGATTGCGAATACAGCCATTGATTCAGCAGTTAAACCTTTTTCAATGAATGCATATTTTTCTTCCCAGCTTCCTAATGCATTAAATTCTTCTGTTTTGTTTCCAGCTAATAATTCGTTGATTTCAGCAATCAATGCTTTAAATTCTGGAACGAATTCAACTACACCTTCAGGGATGATAGCCACACCGAAGTTGTTTCCATTTGCAGAACGTTTTTCAACAGCGTCAGCAATGTAGTCAGCAATTTCAGATAATGATTGTTTCTTAGCAGCAACTTCTTCTGAAATTAAGCAAATGTTTGGTTGAGTTTCTAAAGCACATTCCAAAGCTACGTGACTTGCACTACGTCCCATAACTTTTACAAAGTGCCAGTATTTTTTAGCAGAGTTTGCATCACGTTCGATGTTTCCAATTAATTCACTATATGTTTTAGTTGCAGTATCGAATCCAAATGAACATTCGATGTCTTCGTTTTTCAAGTCACCATCGATAGTTTTTGGACAACCGATAACTTGAACACCTGTATTGTGAGCAGCAAAGTATTCAGCTAATACAGCAGCGTTTGTGTTTGAGTCATCTCCACCGATAATTACGATAGCAGTGATTCCGTGTTTTTCACAAACTTTTGCAGCAACTGCGAATTGTTCTTCAGTTTCTAATTTAGTACGTCCAGATCCGATAATATCAAATCCACCAGTATTTCTGTATGCATCGATATATGCATCATCGAATTCTACATAGTTGTCTTCTAATAATCCAATAGGACCATTTTTAAATCCGTAAAGAACATTTTCTTTACTAGTAGCTTTTAATGCATCATATAGACCACAAATAACGTTGTGTCCACCAGGTGCTTGTCCACCAGATAAGATTACACCTACAACTTGTTTTTTAGCTGCAGAAGTATTTTCTCCTTTTTCGAATGTGATTTCTTTTTCTCCGTAAGTGTTAGGGAATAAAGCTGCGATTTTTTCTTGGTCTGCAACACTTTGAGTTGCGTTTCCTTCCTTAACACAGATTTCTGAAATACCATTTCTTAACATTCCAGGCAATTTTGGACTGTATTGGTATCTAGCTTTTTGAAGTGGTGATTGATTCATTTTTATATCTCCTTTTCAATTTATACCTACATTAAAAATTTTATAACACTTTGCCCAAAAAGTAAATAGAGCACCCCATCCAAGGCCTTTATTCAAGGTTTGAATTTAAATATTCCTTACTAATTTCTTTTTGTAGATACTCAAAAAACAATCCAATATGATACCCATCTGCTACCGCATGTGCAATCGTGATATTTACCGGCATCTGATTCTTTTCATCATATTTTCCAGCTGTGATGATAGGAAAGAAAGCTGGACCACCATTCACTACACGGCTTGAAACAGCTGTAAATGCAGTCCATGGCGTACATGAAACACAATAGAAGTTAGCAGGTTGGCCTGATTTTACCTTAATGCCTCTTTTGGTTTTACCTAATTCCATATCCAAAGTAATATTCGAATAAAACAACTTATAGTTATCATCAAAATCCGTCCAACAATCCGAAAACGTATGATCTTCTTCGTGGAAGATTGTATAGTTTGGAACTAAAGAATCCCACACACATAAATCTCCATTTTTATCTTTAAACATGCGAAAGTTATCAATACGATTCAATACTTTGGTCACACAATATATTAACGTTGGATAAAACTTATATCCATTTGTATGACAAAAATCTAATAAATCTGTCACATCAATATTTGCCGTCATATTGACTTCAACATTTAAACTGTTTGTATAATACAAATAATGCTCTTTACGACACCAATTTTCTAAATCTATTTTCTTATATCCACACATATAATCTCCTATATTATTGCCATTATAACAGTACCTACTGTAATTAAAATTAAACCTAACAATGCCTTCTTAGAAAGCTTTTCATGAAATACAACACGAGAAAAAACAATTGTTACAAGTATACTCAATTTATCAATGGGAACAACGACACTTGCAGGCCCATCCTGTAATGCACGATAAAAACATAGCCAAGAACCCCCTGTCGCAAAGCCAGATAAAATGATAAACAAGAGTTCTTTTTGGTCAATAAATTTTATTTCAGACTGCTTATTTTTCACAAATACCATTAGCCAAGCCATGACTAATACAACGCTAGTACGAATGGCCGTACCTAAATTAGAATCAATCCCAGAAACACCAACCTTACCTAAAATCGATGTAAGACTCGCAAACGAAGCTGACAAAATCGCATACATCAACCAGCTTTTATCTGAAGAAATCGATTCAGATTCATCTTTTCGATTAATCATCAGCATCGTACCTACACCAATCATGCATACACAGCTTAGTTTAGCTAAAGACAATCCTTCATGAAAGAAAATCAAAGCTAATAGAATTGTTAAGATCGTACTCGATTTATCAATAGGTACAACCTTATTAACATCCCCATTCTGTAAAGCTTTAAAATAACATAACCAGCTCGCTCCGGTTGCGATTCCAGACAAAACTAGAAACAACAAAGTTTTTCCACTGATCTCCGTAATACCCGATAATGTTCCAGTGATTAAAGTCATTACCCATGAAAATACTAAAACCACAATGGTACGTATGGCAGTTGCCACATCTGAATCCGTTTTCGAAATCCCACATTTTGCGAGTATTGAAGTGATTCCTGCAAAAAAGGCAGAACCTGTCGCATATAAAATCCACATAGTATCACCCAAATGAAATTTTATACCTCATAATCCCTTAATACAAATACAAAAAGGAAGTAGTGTCTAAACTACTTCCAACATGTTTTCAGGATCACTTGCCGCTTTTACTTTATCATTTGCACGAACAATAATACCAGATTCATCTATAAGATAGGTAGTACGCACAACACCCATAGATACCTTTCCATAATTCTTCTTTTCTTTCCACACATCATAAGCTTCAATCACTTTTCTTTCTGGATCTGCCAACAAAGTAAAGGCAAGGCCATACTTTTCTTGAAACTTCTTATGAGAAGCTACTGTATCTTTACTGACCCCTAAAATGACAGCTCCTTTTTCTAAGAATTGTGGATATCTTTCAGAAAAACCACAAGCCTGCTTTGTACACCCAGCCGTATTATCCTTTGGATAAAAATATAAGATGACTTTTTTTCCTTTATAATCACTCAATTTGTGCATCACACCATCTTGATCTGGTAGTTCAAAATCAGGTGCTTGAATTCCAATTTCTAACATATGCATTCTCCGTTCTGTTAAACAAATTATAGCATCCCACACAATTTAAACATACCAATATGCACAAAAGGAAGCATATTTGCTTCCTAACGTTTTTTCTTACTCATTTTACTCGATCTAAATTGTGCTTGTCTTTGCGCCTTCTTTGTAGGCTTTGTGTTGAATTGTTTCTTTTCTAATACGCAAACACTTTCAATATGATCTGTATAAGGGAATAAATCCACTAATTCTAGTTTATTCGTAACATAGCCTTGTTTTCTAAATTGGTTTAAATCACGAACCTGTGTTCTTGGATCACAAGAAATGTACAGAATCTTTCTTGGATTTAATGCTGTAGCACACTCAATAAAATCTTTTGTCGTACCTGCACGAGGTGGATCTAGAATGATCGCATCATAATGATTGTGATATTTTCTTGCCTGGCGCATAAATTCTGTTGAATCCATCGCAACAAATTCAATATTTTTGATCTTATTTTGTTTTGCATTATATTTGGCATTTTCAATCGCATCCGGATTGACCTCTACACCCATGACTTTCTTACAAGAATCTGTCATAGTTAAACCAATTGTACCAACACCACAATATGTATCTAATACTGTATCTGTTTCTTTTAAATCTAGCATTTTCTTAGCTAAACCATACAATACTTCGCATTGTTCAGAATGAATCTGATAGAACGAATTGTGTGAGAATGCAATGTCTAAACCACATAGTTCATCATGAATCATACCATTTCCATATAGAACAATCGCTTCATCCTGCAAAACAATACTTGTCTTTCTAGGATTGATATTTTGTACAATTGTTTTGATTTGAGGAAATTCACTTGTTAACACACGAACCATGTTCTTTCTTGAAGGAAACATTTTCTGACTAGTGACAAATACAACCATCACTTCATCTGTCTTATGTCCCCAACGAATCAATACATGACGCAATAAACCAGTCCCTGTTCTTTCGTTGTACAATTCTAATTTCATAGAGCCAACAAGTTCTGTAATCTTGTTGATAATTTCATTCACCAATTTTGGTTGCATGATACAATTCTCAGTCTTCACAACACGATGAGAATGAGGCGCATATAATCCTGAATACACTTTTCCTTTATCTTTCGCAAAACCAACAATGACCTTATTACGATAATGCGTATCGTTTTTAGCCATATGCACATCACCAACGCGAACCTTTAAGTGTGCTTTTTCAACTAAAGCTTCCACATCCTTTTTCTTTTTATCTGCCTGCATACTTGGCTTCAGTTTTAAAAGTGAACATCCACCGCATATTTTTTCTACTTTACACTTCACTAATTTTCTCCTTTATTAAGTCAATGACTTTACTTGAATTATTAACTTCAATTGTTTCAAATCCCAAATTACTTGCAGTAACTACATTATCTTTTCGATCATCTAAAAATAAGCATTCAGATGCCAAAAGATTATATTTTTTTAATAATATATGAAATATTTCTGGATCCGGTTTAATTTTCTTATATTCATAAGAAAAAACACCGCCATCTATATTATCAAACACACCACAACTTCTCAAATATTTTGTGTCATCTTCTGGAATATTTGAAAGAATATATACGTTATATCCTATTTTTTTTAATTCTTTGATATACTCAATATTCTTTTCTAATGGAAATACAAATTCTGTCCAATGATACATTAGCTCTTTAATATCTGACTCTAATTCAGGAAATTGTTTTACTCCCTTTTCAATCATTTCTTCCACTGAATAAAGTCCTTGATCATATTCGTCCCATAAAGAATCAAAATAGAATGATTTTACTTCTTCTTGTCGAGCATTGAAAAAGTGATAAATCAATTCATTTGAATCAAATTTTACTAATACATTTCCTAAATCAAATACTATATTTTTCAACATATGCCAATTATACTTGAAAAAAACATCTAAAACAAATATGATTTCTAAAGAAAAGAGGTACTCTATGATTAAACCAATAATGAAAGATGAAGCTTTCTTAGCTATTAAGTCAGCTCCAGCTACAAAAATGGACACACAAGTGGCTCAAGATTTAAAAGATACTTTACGTGCTTATAGCGACCAATGTGTAGGAATGGCTGCCAATATGATTGGTGTTTCTAAAAATATTATTATCTTTGCGATTGGCCCCGCACAAGTTGTGATGTATAACCCAAAAATCACGAAGAAATCTAGACCTTACAAAGTCAAAGAAGGATGTTTATCACTAGATGGTGAAAGAAATACAACGCGTTATGAAAGTATCACAGTTGAATATCAGGATGAATGTTTTAAAAAGTGTAAACAAGCCTATTCTGGTTTTGTAGCTCAAATCATCCAACATGAAATTGATCATTGTAATGGTATCATCATTTAAAAAAGTCAGGAAATCCCTGACTTTTTACACTATTTGAACGATTCGATCTTTTAGATCTTCTAAATATAAAGGTTTACTAATATGCCCATTCATACCGACCTTGTAACATTTCTGTATATCCTGCATATATGCATTGGCACTCATCGCAAGAATTGGAATCTTTTTATCTTTTTTTCGAATTTGTAAAGTGGCCTCATACCCATCCATAACGGGCATCATAAGATCCATTAGAACCAAATCTAAATCTTGAATTTGATCAAACTGTTCTACAGCCTCTTTACCATTTTTAGCCTTATACACAATGGCACCCTCACTTTGAAGCATAAATTCAATCACTTCCATATTGATATCATTATCTTCAACAACAAGTATAGATAGATTCTCAATGGACATTGTTTCATTTTTTAAAGATTTATTCTCAACAGGATTCAAATCAATCTCTAAAGGAAGTTGAACAATAAATTGAGTACCTTCATCAATTTTACTTTCCACCTTGATTGTGCCATTCATCTTCTTTACAAGTTCATGCACAATACTCATACCTAAACCAGCACCATCTATACGTGTATTTTTCTGAACAAAAGGTTTGAATAATTTATCCTGAATGAATTCTTCACTCATTCCTATTCCTGTATCTTCGACAACAAATTCAAAACAATCCGCTTTTTCTTTAACAGACAAATACACTTTACCATTTGACTTATTGTATTTGATCGCATTACTTAAAAGATTCAACAAGACCTTCTCAATATGTGTAGGACTGCCCATCAAATGATCATGTTCTATTTGCGTCTTCATAAACAATTCAATCTTATAATTCGATGCCTGTAGATCAATAATAGTTTGAACCCTACCTAATAATTGACTTAATTTAAACGATTTATTTTCCAACACAACCAAATCCGTTTCTAATGTTCGAATATCTAAAATGTCATTTACTAAAGACAACAAGTGCGTACTTGATATCCACATCTTATCATAGGCATCTTTGATACGTTGTTTGTCGTCACCACATCTTTGAATCACTTGAAGCATTCCAATAATGCCATTGATTGGCGTACGAATATCATGAGACATACTTGCCAAAAAACACATCTTAACTTGATTGGCTTTTGTTTCATTTTCTAAAGCGAGTTGAAGCTTTCGATTCATATCAAAATAACGCTCTGTATCATGACAACGACGAACTTGTTCTTCTTCGAAGATTCTCTCATAATATGCATTTTTTCTTTCCAATGCCAAAATTATAATATCCGAATCATGAATAACTTTGCCATATTTATATCGAGAAGATTCAACCATCAAGCCTAAACGAATCTCATCTGGATGTTTTGTCATATATGAATCCATATATTGTAAGATGCCTTTAACTTGATCAAACATCTTCTGCTCTAAATAATAATCAAATAGAGCAATGCAAGCATCGATATATTCTACTGCATACATAGTCTCAATACGTTTTTCAAGTTCATCAGCACATCTTTTTAATTCAAAATCCATACCGGATTTACTAAATAATTCAATACCACAATTCAAATAATCTTCTAAAATAATATGTTTACCATCATGCTCATCTAAACCCATATAAAAAGCTTCTAGAGCCTTATCCACTTGATTTAGACTGTTGTAAATCAAAGCTAAATTCAAATATACATAGGCACCCATATCTTCAACACAACATGGCATGTATTCTTTGGCTTTTAAAATACTATCTAAAGCCTCTTCATACTTTTCCTGCTTTACATACGTAATTGAAATATTGTTGTATTCATAACAATAATGTCTAACATCCTCATGTTCCATGGCAATCTGTAAAGCTTTTTCATAATAATAACGACTTGAAACATTTGCCCCATCATAATAGAGCATAACTCCCATTAAATTGAATGCAGAAATAAGTTCTCTTACAAATGGCATGCTTTGATACTGCAAAATGATGGGTTCAATAATCTCTTTTGCCTTATTAAAATTTCCTTCATAATAAAAGGTCATGCCCAAATAAAAGGTAGCCGCAACCATAACTTCTAAATCATTTGAACTTTCATTTAATACATCACGATAAAAGTTTTCCTGCTCACTTAATTTTAGTTTTCGAACACCTTCTACTTCTTTCACTAATTCTTGATACTTCATAATCTTCACCTTAACTAAATGTATCATGAATAAAAAAAAAGCACAAACTCGAAAGTTTGTGCATGGAATTATTTCACTAATAATTCACAGATTTTCTTTGAATATGCGATTGGATCTTTGATTGCGAAACCTTCAATTAAACAAGCCTGATCATATAATACTTCAGCCACTTCTTTAACTTTATCTTTATCCGTAGCATACAAAGATTTCAATGTTTCAAAAATTGGATGATTTGGATTGATTTCCAAAATACGCATAGCCTTCATTGGCATTGGACTTTGGTTAGGCATATTTGCGAAAACCTTTTCCATCTCAAAAGAAATACCTTCGCCAGCCGTTAAGCATACTGGATCCTCTGTCAATTTATTTGACAATTTAACTTCAGCAACCTCATCACCTAAAGTCTCTTTCATAAATGTCAATAAATCTTTATTTTCTTCTTTTGATTTATTTAAAGCTTCCTTTTCTTCCTCAGTATCTAAATCTAAATCTCCTTGAGCCGCATTTCTGAACGTCTTTTCTTTGTAGTTCATCAATGTCTGCATCACAAATTCATCCACTTCATCTGTTAAATAAAGAACTTCAAATTCTTTATTCTTCAATGTTTGAACAACTGGCATCTTGTCAATCAATTCAACATCTTTACCAGATACAAAGTAAATGTCTTTTTGATCCTCTTTCATACGAGAAACATATTCACTTAAAGTAACATATTTCTTTTCTCTTGAAGAGTAGAACAACAATAAATCTTGGAATTTTTCTTTATCCATACCATAGTTGTTGTAGACACCAAACTTCAAGTTTACACCAAATTCTTCAAAGAATTTTTCATACGCTTCGCGATCTTTGGCAAGCATATTTCCAAGTTCATTCAACACTTTCTTTTCAATACGACCCGCAATCAATTTTAATTGATGATCATGTTGAAGCATTTCACGAGAAATATTTAAAGATAAATCTTGAGAATCCACTAGACCTTTCACAAAACGCAATGAATCTGGCAACAATTCTTCGGCATGATCCATAATAAATACGCCTCTACAATATAATTGAAGCCCTTTCTTGTAGTCTTGTGAATAGAATCCTTGAGGTAAATGTGATGGAATATAAAGTAAAGCTGTAAAGCTAGTATTTCCCTCAACACTAAAATGAATCACTTTTTGAGGATCTTGGTAATCATTGAAATGATCCTTGTAGAATTGATTGTATTCTTCATCTGTAATCTTCGATTTCTGACGTTTCCATAAAGGAACCATTGAGTTTAAAGTCTGATCTTCAATCACTGTTTCATATTCAGGCTTTTCACTTTCCTCAGTACCCTCTTTCATCTTCTGAGTTTCTACATTCATCTTGATTGGATAACGAATATAGTCTGAATATTTCTTAATCAATTCTTTTAACTCATATGTCTCTAAATATTGAGAATATTTTTCTTCATCTGTATCTTCTTTTAAAGTTAAAATGATTGTTGTACCATTTGTTTCCTTTGTACAAGGTGTGATTTCATAACCATCTTCACCAGCACTTACCCATTCATAAGCTTCATCACTACCTGCTTTTTTCGTAATAACACGAACATCTTTTGCGACCATAAATGCAGAATAGAATCCAACACCAAATTGACCAATGATATCAACATCTTCATCGTTGTTTTCTTCTTTTTTCTTCATTTCCTCTTTAAAAGCCAAAGAACCACTCTTCGCAATTGTACCCAAGTTTTCCTCTAACTCTTCCTTTGACATACCAATACCAGTGTCCGAAATTGTTAAAGTACGAGCTTCCTTGTTTGGTTCAATACGAATCTCAAATTGACTTGCATCCGCATGACCTTGACTTTCATAATAATATTTATCAATCGCATCACTCGCATTCGATACAAGCTCACGTAAGAAGATTTCCTTGTGTGTATAAATGGAATTGATCATCAAATCCAATAAACGTTTTGACTCCGCTTTAAACTGTTTTTTCTTAGCCATAATACCACTCCTTTTTTAGCACTCTAATATTTTGCCTGCTAATACTATACAACACCTTTTTAGCAGTGTCAACACCTGTGTGCTAAACACAAAAAAGAATTCGACTAAACGAATTCTTAGCTTCTTTACTCACTTTTCAAATAATACTGTTAACTATTATTTATTCATATTTGTAGCATACAATGGATTTGCTTCTCTTGTTTCACTTCCAAAAACTATCTTCAATTCTTCAAAAGCTATTTTCACATGTTCGGGAATATCCACATGCGCAATATAATTCTTTCCATTCGGACCATAGCCATTCGCATCATCTGAAAGTCTAGGAATTTCTCCCATCAACAAATTCACATATCTTTCTATCGTCCACATGCCATGTAAATCTTCTTCATAAACCAATTCATCATTCTGGTTCAATACTTTAGCACAATAAGTGGCATAATTAATGATTGTCACATCATTATTGACATATTTTTTTAATCCTGCAGCCATACGCTTTTGCATAGAAGCATCCTGACTTAAAATCATACTTTTAAACGAAATATTATTTTCTTTCAACAAATCCAAAAGATACGTTATATTATTCCCACAATTTGTAGACTTGGTTTCTAGATAGTCCGCCTTGCATCCATATACATGTTTAAGGTACTTTTGAAAAATCTCAGCCTCCGATAAATCCGTTGTCTCAATATTCGGATATTCTAAATGAACTCTTTGACGTAGTGTATCCGTTGTATGTCCTGCTCCACCAACAATAATATATTTTTTCGCAACGAAGTTTTTAATTCCACTAGCTAAAACATCGCCACCTTCAAGAATACTTCCACCAAATAAAACCATCACATCTACCTGATGAATTCCATATCGTTTAAATAACTCTTCTTGATTTAACGCATCAATATCTCGTGTTCCCAAAAACTTTGCGAGTGTATTTATATTATCAGCAACATTACTATCCATATAAACTCTTCCTTTCAAAACTATCTACAATGACAAATTGGAATTTACATTTACAACATGATCCAATATCTTTGTATTAGCTTACC
>ERZ506982.630-NODE-630-length-11623-cov-5.47052_pt1 | contig 11623 bp, 10 predicted proteins | sample MGYA00512886_ERZ506982 | MGnify/ENA metagenome assembly ERZ506982 | reverse complement strand
AATGCTTTCCATATCAAGGTGGTTGGTCGGCTCGTCGAGAAGCAGGATGTCCGGTTTGGATATCAGCAGTTTGCCGAGGGCGACACGTGTTTTCTGACCGCCGGAAAGAGTGGCAACCTGTTTGTTGAAATCTTCTTCGGTGAAACCGAGACCGTTCAGGACACCCATCAGCTCGCTCTTGTATGCGTAACCGTTTTCAAGCTCAAATTCGTGTGTCAGACGGGTGTAACTGTTCATCAGACGATCCAGTTCTTCACCGGAAGCGTGTTTCATCTCAAGCTCCATGGAACGCATGCGTTCTTCCATGTCGATGATGTATTGTTTGGTGCTGAGCAGCTCTTCGTAAACGGTGCGATGTCCCTGTACATCCTGATACTGTGCGAGATAACCGATCTGCTTGTCCTTCATCAGGACGACCTGACCGGAATCAGCATGCAGCTCGTTCATGATGATGCGGAGAAGCGTGGTTTTGCCTGCGCCATTGTTACCAATCAGAGCGGCTTTTTCGCGTTCTTCTATATGAAATGAGGCATCTTCCAGAATCACTTTTTCACCAAAGGATTTCGAGATGCCCTGACATGATAAAATCATAATCTTTCCTCCATTGTAAATATACCGTAATGATTATAAAAGTAAAAACTTTTTTTGTAAAGAAAAACCGCAAAAATTGTACGTATTTCACAACAAAGATTGACAATAAAATGTCATTTCGTTATAATTAACGGGAAAGTGTAAGGAGGGACAACGGTGGAAGCAAAACAGATTTCAAAAGCTGTGATCAAAAGACTGCCGCGTTACTATAGATACCTGGGCGAACTTCTGGAGGATAATGTAGAGCGTATTTCTTCAAATGACCTTAGTAAGAAAATGCGTGTAACGGCATCACAGATCAGACAGGACTTAAATAACTTTGGGGGATTTGGACAGCAGGGTTACGGATATAACGTAAAATATTTATATACAGAGATTGGTAAGATCCTTGGTCTGGATACGGTACATCCGATGATTATTGTCGGTGCCGGTAATCTCGGTCAGGCGCTTGCCAATTACGTAGAATTTGAGAAACGTGGATTCAAACTTGTTGGTATTTTTGATGTAAACCCGGTGCTCGAGGGCATCGCGGTCCGGGGAATTGAAATTCAGATGATCAGTGATCTGCCATTTTTCCTTAAGGAAAATAATGTGGAGATCGCGATTTTGACATTGCCGAAAAACAAAGCGATAGATATGGCGGATATCCTTATCGAAAATGGAATCAAGGCAATCTGGAATTTTGCACATGTGGATCTGGACACACCGGACGGTGTAATTGTAGAGAACGTTCATCTTTCTGAAAGTCTGATGACATTGTCATATAATCTCAGCCAGTATCGGCAGGAACATGTGGATGATGAGAAATAATTCAGGACAGGCTGTTGCATGGCTCCTTTTCAGGGATGCTGTGTAATAGCCTGTCTGTTGCTATAAGCAGGAGGTGACCGGATGAAACAGGTAGTGACCTGCCAGGAAATGAAATCCTGTGACAGTTACACGATTGAGAGGATGGGAGTACCGTCCTGTGTGCTTATGGAGCGGGCGGCTCTGAAAGTTGTAGAAGAACTGGAAAAAAGATTTACAACAGAGAATATAAAGCAAAAGATCCTGTGCGTCTGTGGAAGTGGAAATAATGGCGGAGATGGTGTGGCTATTGCGAGAATCCTGCATCAGCACGGCTATCAGAGCGCAATTTATCTGGCAGGAAATCCGGATCACAGGACGGAAGAAATGCAGCGGCAGTGCCAGATTGCCGTAAATTATCAGGTGTCTGTTGTGAATAACCTGCATAGTGAGGAATATACTACTATAGTAGATGCCATTTTCGGCGTTGGACTGACCAGAGAAATAAAGGGTGAATACCGTGAACTGATCGCTGAACTGAATGAGATGCCCGGCTGGAAAGTGGCAGTTGATCTGCCTTCGGGAGTGGATGGCGATACCGGTGCTGAGCTTGGAATTGCATTTCATGCAGATCTCACTGTGACGTTTGCTTTCCGTAAAGCGGGGCTTTGCCTGTATCCGGGAAGAAAGCTTGCAGGACAGGTCGTTGTCGCAGATGTTGGCATCTACAGAGAAGACGGGGCAGAGCCAAAACTGTTTTTAATGGAAAAATCGGATCTGCGTGAATTGCCGGAGAAAGAGGCAGACGGAAACAAGGGTACCTTTGGAAAAATTCTTGCAGTGGCCGGAAGCAGTGGCATGTGCGGAGCAGCATTTTTGAGTGCTTCAGGAGTTTTTGCAACAGGAGCCGGAATGATAAAAATCGTAACACCGGAGGAAAATCGAATTCCGCTTCAGACGATGCTTCCTGAGGCGATGATTTCGTGCACCGGTGACTGGGGAAAGGATTTTGAGTGGTGTGACGTACTGGTGATCGGCCCGGGAATCGGAATGACGGTGAAGGCGGCCGATAAAGTGGAGTTTTTCCTTAAAAAAGCAAAACAGGAAAAGAAACAGGTTGTGCTGGATGCAGATGGATTGAATCTTCTGGCAGAGAATCCGAAATGGAAAAATTATCTGGGCAGACATGTGATCCTGACACCACATATGGGCGAGATGAGTCGTCTGACCGGTAAATCAATCAGAGAATTAAAGAGTGACCGGGCAGGTGCGGCACGTGCGCTCGCGGCGGAGACTGGGGTGGTATGTGTACTGAAAGATGCGTGCACGGTGACTGCTGCGCCGGATGGGCGTGCATGGATCAGCCTTTCCGGAAATGCCGGTATGGCGACAGCCGGAAGCGGAGATGTTTTGTCCGGGGTGCTTGCCGGTATGCAGGCAATGTATCTGGAAACACCTGTTGAGGAGAAAGATGCCGGATTTTATGCGGCACTTGGTGTTCTGCTTCACGGAGCGGGCGGGGATCAGGCTGCAATGAGAAAAGGCATGGCCGGCATGAAGGCAGGAGATATAGCCTGTGGTGTTGCGGAAATTTTAAAAGAACAACAGAACTTTGGAGAAACAAAGTTTTGAAATACAAAGGAGAGTTTTATCATGAAAAAATTTGACAGAGTGAAGGCAGTTGTTTCTCTGGATGCAATTGCACACAACTTCGAAGAAATGAAAAAAAATATCGCAGAAGGAACAAAGATCGTTGCTGTTATCAAGGCAGACGGTTATGGACACGGTGCGGAAGCAATTGCGCGTCTGATCGAAGATTATGAGTATATCTGGGGATATGCGACCGCCACACCGGAGGAAGCACTCCAGTTAAGAGATGCCGGAATTGACAAACCGATTCTGATTCTTGGAATTGTTTTTGAAGAATATTATAAAGAGCTGATCGCACATGAGGTACGTATGACTGTCTGTGAATATGAGATGGCTGCTGCACTTTCCGAGGAAGCGGTCCGTCAGGGCAGGAAGGTACATATCCATATCGGACTGGATACGGGAATGAGCCGTATCGGATTTGCCGATGTACCGGAAAGCGTAGAGACGATCAAAAAGATCGCAGCTCTTCCGAATGTAGAGATCGAGGGCATGTTTACACATTTTGCAAGAGCAGACGAGACAGATCGTTCTCCTGCGATTACACAGTTGAACCGTTATCTTGCATTTGCAGAGCTTCTCGAAAAAGCGGGAGTAGAGATTCCGATGAAACACTGCTCCAACAGTGCCGGTATCATCCGTGTTCCGGAGGCAAACTTAAATGCAGTAAGAGCCGGTATTACGATTTATGGCATTTATCCGTCAAATGAAGTGGAGAGAGACATTGTAAAACTGATTCCTGCAATGGAATTAAAGAGCCACGTATCATACGTCAAAGATCTTCCGGCAGGCACACCGATCAGCTACGGCGGAACTTTTGCATCTGAAAAAGATCTGCGTGTGGCAACGATCCCGGTAGGTTATGCAGATGGATATCCGAGAAGCCTTTCCAATAAAGGCTGGGTTCTGATCCGCGGACAGAAAGCTCCGATCATCGGAAGAGTCTGCATGGATCAGTTTATGGTAGATGTGACAGACATTCCTGAGGTAAAACACGGGGATGAAGTTACCCTGATCGGAAAAGACGGAGAGGAATTTATCAGTATTGAGACATTTGGTGATCTGTCAGGCAGATTCTCTTATGAATTTGCATGTGACATCAGCAAACGTGTACCGAGAGTCTATATAAAAGACGGCAGAGAATGGGGAGATCTGACCTTCTTTAAATAAACCTCCGGATTGTGGGGACAGTTCGGAAAGATACCTGCAGCCCCATAAGGATGCAGTGAAAATACCACGCATGTATACACAGAAGAAAAATGGAAATACTAATTCCAGAGAAAAAAGAATCGGAGTGTGATTGTGTGGTAATTAAGCGAGGGGATATTTTTTACGCAGATTTAAGACCGGTTGTCGGAAGTGAACAGGGCGGTGTGCGTCCGGTCCTGATTATTCAGAATGATGTCGGCAACCGTCACAGCCCTACGGTGATCTGCGCGGCGATTACATCAAAGATGAATAAGGCAAAGCTGCCGACGCACATAGAGATCGATGCATCTGCATATGGAATCGAAAAAGATTCCGTGATTTTACTGGAACAGCTGCGTACCATTGACAAAAAACGTCTGAAAGATAAGGTATGTCATCTGGATCAGGTGATGCTTGACAGGGTGAATCATGCCCTTGAGATCAGCCTGGAGCTTACTTTTTAGCTGTTTAAGGGTGTTATCCTTGACGAACGTAAGTGAAAGTGCTATATTTTATCAGTAATTATGCAGATTTGTAACTGTTCGGTACCTTCACAGTTACGTATATTTTACATTTGAAATCAGTAAGACAGATTGTGGAAGGAAAAGGAAACAAAATGGACGATGGCAGTCGCCTGCCCCTTGAGGAGGGGCATGTAAAGAAAAAATCAGGGATATTTGATAAACTGACACATATTTTTCATGGGAAGCAACAGGATGCAGTGACCGAGAAAGAAATCATTTCCATGGTGGATGAGGCACATGAGAAAGGTGTCCTTCACAAGGATGAAGCTGAAATGATCCAGAATATTTTTGCTTTCGAGGATAAGGAAGTGGGTGCTGTCATGACGCATCGGAGCCATGTGGCAGCGTTTGCGCTGGATGATCTGCTCAAAGATGTTGTGGAACATATGATGGAGGAAGGTAATTCCCGTTATCCTGTCTGCGGAGAGGATATGGATGATATCCGGGGACTGATCCATTATAAGGATGCGCTGAAATTCTTTACACAGAATTCATGGGCGAAGTTCAAACCATTAAAAGAACTGCCGGGATTGATACGTAAAGTAACTTTTGTTCCGGAGACCAGACACATCGGTCAGCTTTTTCGTACCATGCAGGCCAGACAGGTACATATGGCGGTTGTGGTGGATGAATATGGTCAGACAGCAGGTATCGTGACGATGGAAGATATTCTGGAAGAAATCGTCGGTGATATTTTTGATGAGTACGATGAAAGCAAAGATACATTCCGACCTCAGGTGGACAACAGTATCATCATTGACGGACTTGCGAGTCTTACGGATGTAGAGCAGGAGCTGGATATTGATTTCGGAGATGTTGAGATGGAGACACTCAACGGATATCTGACGGAGCATCTGGGACACATACCTGCCCAGGATGATCTCGACAGAGAAATAGTTGCAAACGGCTACAGATTTAAGATTCTTTCGCTGGGCAACCGGACGATCGGAAGGGTCAGAGCCGAGAAAATAAATGACAAAGAAACAAAAGGAGAGAGTGAAACATGTCAGGACATTCAAAATTCGCAAACATAAAGCACAAAAAGGAAAAAAATGATGCCAAAAAGGGTAAGATCTTTACCGTTATCGGCCGTGAGATCGTTATGGCTGTAAAGGCCGGCGGTCCGGACCCGAACAACAACAGCAAACTTCGTGATGTCATTGCAAAAGCAAAAGCAAACAACATGCCGAACGATACAATCGACCGTGGCATCAAGAAAGCAGCAGGGGCAGATTCTGCAGACAGTTACGAGCATGCTACATATGAAGGTTATGGCCCGAATGGTGTTGCAATCATCGTTGAAACTCTGACAGACAACAAAAACCGTACAGCAAGTAATGTAAGAAATGCATTTACAAAAGGTTACGGAAGCATCGGAACACAGGGTTGTGTATCCTTCATGTTTGACCAGAAAGGTCAGATCATTATTGATAAAGAAGAACTGGAAGACGAATGCGGCGATATGGATGCAGATGAGCTGATGATGACTGCTCTTGATGCTGGTGCTGAGGACTTCAACGAAGAAGAAGACAGCTTCGAGATCCTGACAGCTCCGGATGATTTCAGTGCAGTGCGTGAAGCGCTGGAAAAAGCAGGAATCCCGATGGTAGAAGCGCAGGTTGCCATGGTTCCGCAGACATACGTAGAGCTTACAGACGAAAATGATGTCAAGAACCTTCAGAGAACACTGGATCTTCTCGATGAGGACGATGATGTCACAGACGTTTGGACAAACTGGGACGAATGATTCATTAGAAATTGATTTGAAAAGATACATCTGAATAAAATTGATTTGTATAAGTAAGGGTACTTCTGCTTGCCGGATTAAGAAAGAATCACTTGAGTCTGATGGAGAAGCTGGATGCAGTCCTGATGTATATGAATCCATAGTTTTACACAAAATACCTTCATGAATGTACATGGAGGTATTTTTATGTCTGAAAACAAAAATGAAAAGCAGCAGGAAATTGATACACAAAAAGAACAGGATGAGCAGATCAGGGAGACGGGACAGATTACACTTGATCAGAACAAAAGGAAACACAGGATTGAACTTCTGACGATCATCGGTGAGGTGGAAGGCCATGACAGTGCGCCTTCACAGAGCAAGACAACGAAGTATGAACATGTCCTTCCGAAACTGGCACTGATCGAAGACGATGAAGATGTGGATGGACTGTTGATCCTTCTGAATACAGTCGGTGGAGATGTTGAGGCGGGGCTTGCAATCGCAGAAATGATCGCATCTTTGAGTATTCCCACGGTATCACTTGTGCTGGGCGGCGGTCACTCGATCGGGGTGCCGATGGCGGTGTCGGCGGATTATTCTTTTGCGGTGCCGAGTGCAACGATGGTGATCCATCCGGTGCGTTCCAGTGGGATGTTTATCGGTGTGGCGCAGTCTTACCGGAATATCGAGAAAATTCAGGACCGCATTACGGGATTTATTGCGGCACATTCCGGCACGACACAGGAACGGCTTGAGGAACTGATGCTGGATACCAGCCAGCTTGTCAAAGATGTAGGAACGATGCTTGAAGGAAGAGAAGCAGTTAAGGAAGGACTGATTAATGAGATTGGCGGAATACGGGAGGCGCTTGCACGGCTGCATCAGATGATTGAAGAAAAAGAATCTGCAGACAGGACAGGAATGTGAAAAATAGTCAGTTTTATGTATGTTTGTAAATCTTTTCCTTGTAATAGGAAAGATTTTAGCGTATTATTATTAAGGGATTGAATGAATATACGCTAGGAGGGAAACAATGTATAAGATTTTAAAAGCTGAGACACTGGCAGCTAAGATCCATCTTATGGTCGTTCACGCACCGCGTGTTGCAAGCCACTGTCAGCCAGGACAATTTATCATCGTAAAAATGGATGAAAAGGGCGAGAGAATTCCGCTTACAATCTGTGACTATGATCGTGAAGAAGGCACAGTAACAATCGTATTCCAGGAAGTTGGTGCATCTACAATCAAGATGTCCGAATTAAAAGCAGGAGATTCTTTCCGTGATTTTGTAGGACCTCTGGGATGTCCTTCTGAATTTGTTCATGAGGATATTGAAGAATTAAAGAAAAAGAAAATGGTATTTATTGCCGGAGGTGTTGGTACTGCACCGGTTTACCCACAGGTAAAATGGCTGAAAGAACATGGTATTACTGCAGATGTAATTCTTGGTTCCAAGACCAAAGATATGGTAATTCTTGAAAAAGAACTTGCAGCAGTTTCCAACCTTTATGTTACAACAGATGACGGATCTTACGGACGTTCCGGTATGGTTACAAAGACTCTGGAAGATCTCGTTACAAACGAAGGCAAACAGTACGATGTCTGTGTTGCAATTGGACCGATGATCATGATGAAATTCGTCTGTCTTCTTACTAAGAAGCTGGGCATCCATACAATCGTCAGCATGAACCCGATCATGGTTGACGGAACAGGTATGTGTGGAGCATGCCGTCTTCAGGTTGGCGATGAGATCAAATTTGCCTGTGTAGACGGACCGGAATTTGACGGACATCTTGTAGATTTCGATCAGGCTATGAAGAGAAGCCAGATGTACAAGACTGAAGAGGGTCGTGCATTACTGAAGCTTCAGGAAGGCGATACCCATCACGGTGGATGCGGACAGTGCGGAGGTGACAAGTAATGGCAGATGCAAAAATGTTAAAAAAAGTACCTGTAAGAGAACAGGATCCGAAGGTACGTGCAACAAACTTTGAAGAGGTTTGTCTTGGATATAATCAGGAAGAAGCAATGGAAGAAGCTCAGAGATGTCTGGGCTGCAAGAAACCTAAATGCGTAGAGGGCTGTCCGGTATCTATCGATATTCCTGGATTCATCGAGCAGATCAAAGAAGGCAACATGGAAGAAGCTTACAAAGTAATCGGACTTTCTTCCGCACTTCCGGCTATCTGTGGTCGTGTATGTCCGCAGGAGTCCCAGTGTGAAGGACAGTGTATCCGTGGTAAGAAGGGTGAAGCTGTTTCCATCGGTAAACTGGAAAGATTTGTTGCTGATTACGCTCTGGAGCATGACATCAAACCGGCTGGCGCAGAAGTGAAGAACGGACACAAAGTTGCAGTTATCGGTTCCGGTCCGTCCGGACTTACCTGTGCAGGTGATCTTGCAAAAGCGGGTTACGATGTAACTGTATTCGAAGCACTTCATGAGCTCGGTGGCGTTCTTGTTTATGGTATTCCGGAATTCCGTCTTCCAAAACAGAAAGTCGTTAAGAAAGAAATCGAAAAAGTTAAAGAACTTGGCGTTAAATTTGAAACAAATGTTGTCATCGGTAAATCCACAACTATCGATCAGCTGATCGAGGATGAAGGATTTGAAGCTGTATTTATCGGTTCCGGTGCAGGTCTTCCGATGTTTATGGGAATCCCGGGTGAGAACGCAAGCGGTGTATTCTCTGCAAACGAATACCTGACAAGAAGCAACCTGATGAAAGCTTTCGATGATTCTTATGATACACCGATCGCAGCAGGCAGGAAAGTTGCCGTTGTCGGTGGTGGTAACGTAGCTATGGATGCAGCAAGAACAGCTCTGAGACTTGGTGCAGAAGTACATATCGTTTACAGAAGAAGTGAAGCAGAGCTTCCGGCACGAGCTGAAGAAGTTCATCACGCAAAAGAAGAAGGTATTATTTTTGATCTTCTTACAAATCCGAAAGAAATCATTGTTGACGAAAACGGTCATGTAAATGGCATGAAAGTTGTCAAGATGGAACTGGGCGAGCCGGATGCATCCGGAAGAAGACGTCCTGTTGAGATTCCGGGATCTGAGTATGACATGGATGTAGATACTGTTATCATGTCTCTTGGTACTTCTCCGAACCCGCTGATTTCTTCCACTACAAAAGGTCTTGAGATCAACAAGAGAAGATGTATCGTTGCCGAAGAAGAAACAGGTAAGACATCCAAAGACGGTGTTTATGCCGGTGGTGATGCCGTTACAGGTGCAGCTACTGTTATCCTTGCTATGGGTGCAGGTAAAGCTGGTGCAAAAGGTATCGACGAATATCTGAAAAACAAATAATAAGCAATGCTTATGCGAAGGAGCCTTTGGCCGCTGATGGGATGCGGTCAAAAGGCTTTTTTTTTTCTCGAAAATGTGTTATACTGACCACTGGTAATGTGCCTTTTTAGCGAAAAGGACAGGCAAATCATAAGAAAAGGAAAAAGTTATGACGGTTTTATACATCATTTTACTCGCCATTGTACAGGGAATTACAGAGTTTTTGCCGGTCAGCAGTTTCGGGCATCTCTGTTTTGTGCAGAATCTTCTTGGTATGGAGCACGGACCGGGTGTCTTGCTCGAGACCATGCTGCATCTGGGAACACTGGCAGCAATTTTTATGACATTTCAGAAGGATATCCGACATCTTGCGTTCGAAGCGCTGGATATGTTTATGGATCTGATCGGAAATGCAAATCTGTACATACACAACAAAAGGACAGGAGAGCAGCTTCACTACACACGCATTATCAGTAATATATATCGGAAATTTGTAGTTCTGCTCCTTGTATCTATGATTCCTACGGCATTCCTGGGTTACACTGCAAGACGGCTGGTTTCGGTGTCCGCCACGTCCGTATTGATTCCGGGGGCCGGAATTATGGTGACAGGTATTCTTTTGCTGGTTATTGATCTGAGTCGCGTTGGTGGCACGAAGGCAGCGAAAGATGCACATTTTTCTGATGCGATGTGGATCGGTATCTGTCAGGGCCTTTCGGTGTTTCCGGGATTATCCAGAAGCGGACTTACAATCAGTGCAGGTTTAATGAGCGGATTTTCACGTACATTTGCGGTTAAATATTCTTACATATTATCAATTCCGGCAATCGTCGGTGCCATGCTTATGGAACTTGGACAGTTTGGTTCTGCGGACATGACGATAGGGCTTGGATTTGCTTATGTATTTGGGATGATCATTGCAGCAGTGGTCGGTATGCTTACGATTCGTACCTGTCTGCGTCTGGTGCATAAGGGGAAATTCCGCTACTTTGCTTATTATTGTTTCCTTGCAGGATTTATTGCCCTGATCACGAATTCTGCATTATAAAGCTTGAAATTTTAGGAGGGGTGCCAGAGTGGCAGCAACAAAGAAACAGACCAACCGAAAAGGGACCGGCAGGTCTTCTTCCGGACGTAAAAATACAAAAAAGAAAACGACAGCAAAACAGAGTGTGACCAGTGGATTTCAGACAGAGATCATTCTGCTTATCATTCTGGCTGCTTCGATCATTTTGATTTTCAGTAACCTCGGAATGGGAGGTACTGTCGGTGCAACGATCAGCGCGGCATTTTTTGGTGTGATGGGTATCCTTGCGTATCTGTTTCCGATTCTGATCTTCGGATGTGCGGTATTTCTGGTTTCGAACCGCAGGAATCCGCTGGCATACAAAAAGGCGCTTGCGGCACTGCTGTTTTGTATCTTTCTGTGTGGACTGATCCAGCTTCTGATGGAAGGATATATGCCAAGTATGACACTGGCTGATTATTACTCCGTAAGTTCTGTTTATCATACAGGTGGCGGTGTGATCGGCGGAGCAATCTGTATTTCGACTACCTCTGCATTTGGAGTGGCCGGTGGTTATGTGATCATTGTTCTGGTATTGTTGATTTCTCTGATTCTTGTAACACAGAAATCTTTCTTCGGATTTGTGTTCCGTGTGTGGGATGCTGTCTGTGCACTTGCACGTGACGGTCGTGATATGTATATGGAGGGACAGCCGGAACGTGATTTAAGAAAAGAACTCCGTGTGCAGGAGCGTCGTCAGCGAAGAGAAGAGCGTCAGGCACAGCGTATCCGTGAACTGGAGGAAGCTCTGGCAGAAGATGCGGCCGCAGAAGATGAAAATGCTGTGGCAAAGGC
>ERZ506982.629-NODE-629-length-11631-cov-5.29233_pt1 | contig 11631 bp, 8 predicted proteins | sample MGYA00512886_ERZ506982 | MGnify/ENA metagenome assembly ERZ506982 | reverse complement strand
CGCGTGGAACACCCGCAGCCAGTAATCGGCGCAGGACTGGATAAAGCAGCGGATCTCCCCGCGGGAATGCATAAAGTTGCAGCTGCCCCACTCGCTCTGACCCACGGCGGCGGCCGGGTACTCATACAGCGGGGTGCCGTCAAATTCCTTCAGGCCGTAGGCGTCCACGGCAAAATGCACCGGCACAAAGTCGAGGATGACGCCGATGTCCTGCTTGTGGCAGGCGTTGACAAATTCGGCCAGCTCGTCCGGTGTGCCGTAGCGGCTGGTCGGCGCAAAAAAGCCGGTGATCTGGTAGCCCCAGCTGCCGTCAAACGGATGCTCGGCCAGCGGCATCAGCTCAATATGGGTGAAGCCGTTCTCCTTACAGTAGGCGGGCAGCAGCTCGGCCAGCTCGGCATAGGTGTACCAGCTGCCGTCCTCCTTCTGCCGCCAGCTTCCGGCGTGGACCTCATAGATATTCATCGGCTTATCAAAGCATTTGGTGCGGCTCTGCATCCATTGGTCATCGCTGAAGCCCTTGGGCGTATCGGTGATGATGCTGCGGCCATCGGGGCGCAGCGTCATGGCAGTGCCGTAGGGGTCGCAGTGGGCCACGGTCTGGCCGTTTGCGCCGCGCACCCAATACTGGTAGACCATGCCCGCGTTGACGCCGGGGGCATCGCACTCCCACACACCGGGCTGGGTGCGGTGCATGTCAAAGGTGCCGGCCTCGGTCTCGACCGCGATATGCTGGGCGGACGGTGCCCACACTGCAAAATGTGTGCCGCCGAAGTAGGTGTGCGCCCCGAAAAACTCATACGCATCAAAGGCGTGCCCGGTGTAGAAATCCTGCATATTCATGATGAAAGTCTCCTGCCAAGAAGTCATGTATAATTCTATAACGCAGTAGGGGCGGGGTTTTACTCCGCCCGTGCCCACTCGCGGCAGCTGTACCGTTGCCGGGCGGAGCAGAGCCCCGCCCCTACGTTCTCAATTTCTTTCTAAAAAAATTGTACCACACCCGGGGGTGTGGTACAACCTACAATATTGAACACGGTGTCTAAAATTAGATTTTCAGCAGCGTCCGTGCGATGTTGAAGTAGACGAGCAGCGTCGTGGTATCGACAATGGTGGTAATGAGCGGCGATGCCATGACGGCGGGGTCCATCTTGAGCTTCTCGGCAACGACCGGCAGCAGACCGCCGATCAGCTGGGAGAGGATGACCGTGCAGAGCAGTGTCAGGCAGACGACCGCTGCGACCGGGGGCAGGATGCCGTCCAGAAAGATGAGCTTTGCAAAGTTGCAGAGCGCCAGCGTGCCGCCGCAGAGGATCGCCACGCGGAACTCACGCCACAGGATTTTAGGCAGGTCGTGCGGCTCAATGTCGCCGACCGCCATGCCGCGGATGATGGTGGAGGTACTCTGGCTGCCCGCGTTACCGCCCGCGTCGGTCAGCATCGGGATGTAGGCGGTCAGCACCGTCACGGCGGCGAGGGCATCCTCATACCCGCGGATGACCATGCTGGAGAAGGTGGACGAGATCATCAGGAACAACAGCCACGGCGCACGGCTTTTGTACAGATCCAGCATAGACTGTTTAAAATACGGCTTGTCGGACGGGCCGATAGCGTTCATCTTGGCGATATCCTCGCTGGCCTCGTCCTGCATGATCGAGATGGCATCGTCGATCGTGACGATACCGACCAGACGCTTCTCGTTGTCCACAACGGGGATGGCCAGATAGCCGTACTTCTCGAACATCTGGGAGACATCTTCCTGATCGGTCGTGGTGTTGACGCTGACCACATTGTCATCCATCATGTCGCGGATCAGCTCATTGTCCGGGTCCTTGGAGAGGACGAGTGCGCGCAGCGATACAACGCCGATCAGCGTGCGGTCGCGGTCGGTGACATAGCAGTTGTTGATGGTCTCCTTGTCAAAGCCGTTCTTGCGGATGGCGCTCATCGCCTGCGCCACCGTCCAGTCGGGGCGCAGCTCCATCAGCTCGGTGGTCATGACGCCGCCGGCGGAGTCCTCGGGGTATTTTAGCAGTTCGTTGATCATGCGGCGGGTCGCAGGATCGGCCTGACCCAGAATACGCTTGACTACATTGGCAGGCATTTCCTCGACAAGATCCGTCGCATCATCGACGAACAAATCATCTACAACGGCCTTCAATTCCTTATCGGTCAGGCCGTCGATCAGGTTTTGCTGGGTTTCGGTCGTCAGCTCGGCAAAGATCTCGGCCGCCAGATCCTTGGGACACAGGCGGAACAGCACCGGGAGCTTCTCGGGCGGGAGATCCTCAAACACGGCGGCCAGATCGGGCGCGGGCAGGGTGGACATAACATCGCGCAGGCTCTGGTACTTTTTGGCATCATCCAGATTGGCGAGCATGGCGCGCAGGGTTGCGATCGTGGTGTCGGACATAAAAAAGCTGCCTCCTTTTCAGGCGGCAGCCGAGCACATTTAATTTTAGGCAATGCAAAGCACAGCAATACCGTGCGTTTTTTAACGCGCAGTTTGCCTCAGGTTGCCCGGTATAAACATGGTGGCTGCCTTATTCAAGATACATCGGTACACAGGACTGGGACTGGGGGTATCCATTGCAACAACCACCTCACCTTTGTTTGAATTTTTACAAAGCGGTGCTATTCGCACCTATAGTTACTTTACCATCTGGCACGGCATTAGTCAACGGTAAATTTCGGTAATTTGCGCAAAAAAACAAAAAAGCCGACCTCCGGTAAGCTGTAGGGCCGGAGGTCGGCAGTTTTATTTCACAGCAAAGCTTACGCCATCAGTTCCTTGACGGTGGCGGCCAGCTTCTCATCCTTGCAGGCGGGGAAGAAGTTCTCGGCGAAGTGCTCACCGGCGAAGGCACCCTTGACGAGGTCGCGGTCGAGGTCCTTCAGAATGTCGGACAGGTCGCGGAACGCAACGGCGCGCACGCCGTCCAGAATCTTCTTGTTGCGCTGCTCGGGCACAACGCGCTCCTTCGGGTAGCCCTGACCGTGGCCGAAGCCGAACAGCTTCTCAAAGATGTACTCAAGGTTCAGCTCGCCGCCCCAGCCGAAGCCCTTGGCAAAGGGCAGCGCCACGGCGTTGCCGTCGTTGACATGGGCGAAGGTGTAGGCGTCCACGGGATCCTCGACATGGCCGCAGATCACACCGGGGAAGCTGTTCAGTGCCAGCATGGCACCCTCGCCGGTGCCGCAGCCGGTGATGACATAGTCGGCTGCGCCGGAGTTGAGCAGCACAGCGGCCAGAATACCGTTCTGGACATAGGTCAGCTGGGCGGCATCCTCGGCGGTGTACATGCCGTAGTTGATGACCTCATGGCCCATCGGCTCCACGACCTTGCGCAGCGTGGATTCGATCAGTGCGTTCTTGGCAGCCTGACTATTCTCATTGATCAAAGCGATTTTCATAATTTTTTCTCCCTTTATCGTTGTATATCAGCGGACAAGCTGACGGAAATACGTGGTATTGATGCTCTTGTCGTTCTTGGCCATCTTGGCAATGCAGCCGTCCAGCGTGCGGGCCACATCGTCAAGGCTGCGCCAGTCGGCAGCCTGAGGCTTGACCTCCTCCTCGAGCCAAGGGGCCACATCGGTGTGGGAGCAGGCGCCCTCGATGAGGTAGGCGCCCGGGCGGACAGCCTGAGTCTGCGGCTCGTAGCCATCGGCGCTGCCAAGCATCGTCATAACGAACTCGCCCTTGCGGTTGCGCCCACCCACGATGAGCCGGACGCCCACTGGCTGTACCTGAACCTCGGCGGCCTTCTCACGCAGGATCTTGACGACCTTTTCCAGCGTCAGGTACTGGGTCTGGTACTCGTCCACGGCATTGATGATTTGTACGGCGGCCAGCGTATCGCCCGCAAAGCCGACCACCACATTGCGGTTGATCTTGCGGACCTTGGGCAGGTCGTTTTTGATGACATGGGGTGTATCGCCGGTGATAGGCTCCTCGACAAAGCGGCCATCACTGACCATAGCGCAGAAGCCGTCACCGCACACTGCTAAAATCGCACTCATTGCTTTTCGTCCTTTGCTGTTTAATGATAAGGCTATTGTAGCACGAAATTTGCGCGGGTGCAATGGGCTTGACTTAACCTGCGGTGTGCGGTATAATAATAACAGAAAAGGCGCTGCGACAAGCGGTTGGCCCGATCAAAATGGGATTTAGGAAAGCCTAAGAACCGTCACTTTGCCGAGTGGCGGTTCTTGCTTTTTACGACTAAACTTAATGTGATGGTCTTGCGGCCAACATAAAAAGTAAATGTAAATCGCATGGTCTCACCTCCTTTCGGGGGTGGGGCCAACCGCCTGCCGTTGTGTGCAGCGCCTTGCCGCCTGTTAAAACAGGCGGTTTTTGTATTATAGCAGAAATTTCGACGATATGCAAGAATTTTTGCAGCGATTCGCCGGACACTGCGGGCGGATATGGAATCCGCCCCTACGGTGTAGGGGGCGATGCTCGTCATCGCCCCGGAAGCGTTGTGACCGCCGCCATGTGCCGCGGGCGAACAATGTTCGCCCCTACAGCACCCCTTTTGAATTGCATTGTAGGGAGGGGTCTTGACCCCTCCGCGGGCCGATGCAAGCATCGGCCTCTACAGAAACGGCCCGCCGGGATTTTTTTCCCAGCGGGCCGTTTTTCTTTAGTTATTCTTGTAATAATTGATGAGGCATCCATCGGCCAGGATCTGCCGCTCGGCATCGGTCATAGCGCCGAGGCTGACTGTAAAGCGAACCACGCCTCCGTCCGGCTTTACGGCGATGGCGGTCAACTCGTCATCGGCATTCAGCAGCGCCTTGCGCACACCGGGCAGGTAGACATAATCCCCATTGTCCAGCACAGCGGGATCCTTCATCAGGAAGGGCAGCATACCCCAGTTGATGCAGTTGGAGCGGTAGCGCTTGGTGGCGTACTCGCAGGCAAAGTTGGCTGCGCCGCCCAGCACACGCTGGCAGCTGGCGGCCTGCTCGCGGGCGGAACCGTCACCAGGCTTGTTGGCGAAGATGGCCGAGCCAATGTTGGTATTTGCTGCATCGGGCGTGTAGCCCAGCTTCTTCAAATCATCGTAGACACGCGCTATCTCAGTGGGCAGAGCGCCTGCGCGGCGCTCCTCGTCCAGTGCCTTGACGGCCTTGGCGTTCGGCACATAGGCCGGATCCTTGCGGGAGAGGGTGAACTCCGCCAGACGCAGCGGGTTCGACCGGAAGGAGGAGGTCTCGCCCGAGGGGATCAGCTCATCGGTGGTGGTGACAGGATCGGTGATATAGCTGACGATCTTGACAAGCAGATCCTCGGTCAGGGCGGGCTGTTCAGGCCAGTCCTTGATGTTCGGGCCGAATTTCAGCGCGTAGTCCGGCTCGGGGCGGCCCCAGCCGTTGTAGACGCGCTTGTCGTAGACGCCCTGCTCAAAGTGGTATTCGGGCAGGGTGTACTCTGCATCGGTCAGCTCACTGGCAGCGGTCAGGTAGCCGCCGTTGGCTGCGGTAGCCGCAATGGAGCGAGCATCCATCAGCGCCACAGCGCTGATCTGACCCTCGCCGGGCTTCGAGCCCTCGCGGTTCGGGAAGTTGCGGGTCGTGTGGCGGATCGAGAATTCGCCGTTGGCGGGGGTATCGCCCGCGCCGAAGCAGGGGCCGCAGAAGCACTCGCGGAAGATGCCGCCGGCCGAGACAATATCGGCCACTGCGCCGTTTTTGACCAGCTCCAGATAGGTCGGCATACTGTCGGGGTAGACGCTGAGCTTAAACTCACCGTTGCCGCAGCTCTTGCCGCGGATAATATCCGCGACCGCGCAGATATTCTCATAGGTGCCGCCGGAGCAGCCGGCCACAACACCCTGATCCACATAGATGCGGCCATCATTGCAGATCTTGCCGACCAAGTCCATCTCGACCTTGCCGCCCAGCTGCTTATTGGCCTGATCCTGAGCAGCCTGCAAAATCTCTTTCGCGTTGGCTTTCAGTTCGCGGATCGGGTAAGCGTAGCTGGGGTGCATCGGCAGGGCGATCATGCACTCAACGGTGGACAGATCCAGCTCAATGCAGCCGTCATAGTAGGCCACATCGGCAGGTTTCAATTCTTTGTAGGCCTCGGGGCGGTTGTGCTGCTCAAAATACTGCTTCGTGGTATCGTCTGTCTGCCAGATGGAGGACCAGCAGGTCGTCTCGGTCGTCATGACATCGATGCCGTTGCGGTAATCGGCGCTAAGATTGGCAACGCCGGGGCCGACAAACTCCATGACCCTGTTCTTCACATAGCCGTTGGCGTAGGTGGCGGCCACGAGGGCAAGAGCGACGTCGTGGGGGCCGACGCCGGGGTTTGGCTTGCCGGTCAGATAGATGGCGACCACGCCGGGGTAGGCCATATCGTAGGTGCGGCCGACCAGCTGCTTGGCCAGCTCGCCGCCGCCTTCGCCGACAGCCATCGTGCCGAGGGCGCCGTAGCGGGTGTGGGAGTCAGAGCCGAGGATCATCCGCCCGCAGCCGGACATCATTTCCCGGTTGTAGCTGTGGATGACCGCCATGTTCGGCGGGACATAGATGCCGCCGTATTTGTGCGCGGCGGAGAGGGCAAACTGGTGGTCGTCCTCGTTGATGGTACCGCCGACAGCGCAGAGGCTGTTGTGGCAGTTCGTCATGACATAGGGCAGCGGAAATTCCTTCATGCCGGAGGCGCGGGCCGTCTGGATGATGCCGACATAGGTAATGTCATGGCTGGTCATCGAGTCGAATTTCATGCGCAGATCCTGCATGGAATCGCTTGTGTTATGGGCCTTGAGGATGCCGTAGGCGATGGTGCCCTTTTTGGCTTCGGCCTCGGTCACACCCGCCGGGGCCGTGGTCTGGGGGACGCCGTTTACAAGATAAACGCCATGGTCGTGCAGTTTCATGGGAGAACCCTCCGTTTTATATGTATCGCAAAAGCCTTCCCCCTAGGGGGAAGGTGGCCGAGCGAAGCGAGGCCGGATGAGGGGCAAGCCTGCCATATTTCCCGTTTACGGATTCTTGCCGGAAGGTCTGCCCTCATCAGTCGGCTTCGCCGACAGCTTCCCCCAAGGGGGAAGCCTTTTAGGTTACAGTCTATCAATAACCGCCTGCGTAAACTCCTTCGTTCCCGCCGTTCCTCCGATATCCGCGGTCACAACCTTGCCCTCGGCGACCTGAGCCAGAATCGCGGCGTTCAGGCGGGCAGCTTTTTCCGTCTCGCCAAGGTCGTTGAGCATCATCGCAAAGGCCATCAGGATCGCACTGGGGTTGGCCTTGTCCTGCCCGGCAATGTCGGGCGCAGAGCCGTGGACGGCCTCGTAAATGCGCGTGTTATCGCCGATGTTGGCGCTGGGCGCAAAGCCCAGACCGCCCACAAGCCCTGCGCAGAGGTCGCTGATAATATCGCCGTAGAGGTTCGGGGCCACCAATACATCGAACTGCTCCGGCTTCTGCACCAGCTTCATGCAGAGCGCATCAATGATGCAGTCGTCGGCGGCAATGTCGGGGTATTCGACGGCCACCTCGCGGAAGGTGCGCAGGAACAGGCCGTCCGTCAGCTTCATGATGTTGGCCTTATGCACGGCCGTGACCTTTTTGCGGCCGTTTTTGCGGGCATAGTCAAAGGCAAAGCGGCAGATCCTTTCACACGCAGGGCGGGTGATGAGCTTGACGCCGTTGGCCATCTCATCGTTGACCATATACTCGATGCCCTTGTAGAGATCCTCGGTGTTCTCGCGCACAATGACAAGATCCACATTGTCAAAGCGGGTGGGTACGCCCGGCAGCGTGTGCACAGGGCGCAGGTTGGCGTAGGTGGAAAAGCGCTGGCGCAGCTGCACATTGATGCTGCGGAAGCCCTTGCCGATGGGGGTAGCCGTGGGGCCCTTGAGCGCCCAGCCGCAGGCCTCGATGGCGTCCAGCGCGCCGGGGGCAATCAGCTCGCCGCTCTCGGCGGCGTACTCGGCACCGGCGGCATATTCCTGCCACTCGATGCCGGTGTCCAGCGCGGCGGAGACGGCGCGCACACTCTCGGCGATTTCACGGCCGATGCCGTCGCCCGGAATCAGAACTGCTTTCATAAAAATACTTTCCCCTTTCCCTGTGTTTCTTACGATATACATAATAGTAACCGGTTTGGGGGTGGTTGTCAATGCGCATTTTTACACATTTCGCGGCAATCTGCCCACCAGCTTAATTATTTAAAGTGCCAACTTGGTAATTTTACAAAATTTTTAAGTTTTTCTTGACGAAAGCGCCAATATACTATAAAATCAATCTATCAGGTGCTTGGTGTAAGGGAAGGCCCGCAGGGGTATGCGCCTGTATAAAAATGCAAAGTGTATAGAGAGAGGGGTATCTGCGATGTATTACCCGGACGTCCCGGCTTTGGAGCCGGATGAGTTGAACCTGCTCTGCAATGAGTATTTAGAGCATAACGCCACGCTGGACCCGCATCTGGCGGATCAGATGGGCGTCAAGCGCGGTCTGCGCAATCTGGACGGCACCGGCGTGCTGGCCGGCATCACGAACGTGTCCAACGTCATTGGCTATGACAAGCGCCCGGACGGCACCATCGCGCCTATTCCGGGCCGGCTGGTCTACCGCGGCATCGACATCGACACGCTGGCCGCCGCAGCCGATGCCCACGACCGCTTCATGTTTGAGGAGGTCATCTGGCTGCTGCTGTTCGGCTCTCTGCCCACGCAGGAGCAGTACGCCAAGTTCCGCAAGCTGCTGGAGCATCACCGTGAGCTGCCGCAGGGCTTTGCCGATGACATGATCTTAAACTCGCCGTCCCCCAACCTGATGAACAAGATGGCGCGGAGCGTGCTGGCCATGTACAGCTACGATGAGCACGCCGAGGACAACAGCCTGCCCAACATCCTGCGCCAGAGCATCAACCTGATCGCCGAGCTGCCCACGATGATGGTCAACGCCTACCAGATCAAGCGCCGCGTCTACGACCGGTCGAGCATGTACTTCCACCTGCCGACCGAAGGGCAGAGCACGGCCGAGCATATTTTAAGCACCTACCGCGCTGACCAGAAGTTCACCCATGAGGAGGCGCGGCTGCTCGACCTTTGCCTGCTTGTCCACGCCGACCACGGCGGCGGCAACTGCTCGACCTTCACCTGCCGCGTGCTGTCCAGCTCCGGCACGGATACTTACGCGGCCATCTCGTCGGCCATCGGTGCGCTGAAGGGCCCCAAGCACGGCGGCGCGAACCTGAAGGTCATGCACCAGCTGGACTACATTCTCGAAAATGTCGAGAACCCAACAAACGACGACGAGGTCCGCGAGTTCCTGCGCAAGATCCTCCGCAAGGAGCGCGGCGACGGCAGCGGCTTAATTTACGGCATGGGCCACGCGGTTTACACATTGAGCGACCCGCGTGCCCAGATTCTCAAGACCCACGCCAAGAGCCTTGCCTATAAAAAGGGCTATGATGAGGAATACGAGATGCTGTGCAGCATCGAGCGGCTGGCCCCGCAGGTCTTTGCTGAGGAAAAGCACGGCCCCAAAAAGGTCTGCGCCAATGTGGACCTGTTCAGCGGCCTGATCTACCGCATGCTGGGCATCAGCGAGGATCTGTACACCCCGCTGTTCGCCATTGCCCGTGTGCCGGGCTGGTGCGCCCACCGCGTGGAGGAGGTCGAGTTTGCCAACCGCATCATCCGCCCCGCCTACCAGTATGTCGGCAAGCCGCAGGAGTATGTGGCGCTGGAGGAGAGATAAAGTTTATTTCCCGGTGCAGCTGCAAAGCCCCTCAGGCCTCGCAAGCTCGGCCAGCTCCCCGCAAAGCGAGGAGCCTTTCTGGCGGCCTTTGGCCGCAAAGAGCCTCCTCACATAAGTGGGGAGGTGACCGAGCGAAGCGAAGGTCGGAGGGGCTTTGCCCGTTTCCCGCCAGAAGCACGCCCCCAAAATTCCCTTGCATTTCCCCGCTGTTTTTGGTATAGTATTTTCTGTTTTTATTCGATAAGGAGATATTTACCCATGTCCGAACATGCCAACACAAGGGAAAAGCGCCTTGCTGCGCTCGCGGTAGCGGTGGTCGTGCTGGTGACGGTGCTGCTCATTGTGGAGACCTTCCGCCTGCTGCTGCCCGGCCTGTGGAGCGCGTTTTCCGCCGGGGACGAGCAGGCGCTCAGCGCCTATCTGACCAGTCAGGGGCGACTGCGCAGCTTTCTGACGCTGTGGTTTCTGGCCGTTGTGCAGGTGCTTTCCCTTGTCATTCCCGCCATGCCGGTGCAGCTGGCGGCGGGCCTTGCCTATGGGCCGTGGCTCGGCTTTGTGATGAGCTTTTCCGCCTCGGCCGTTGCCAACCTCACCGTCTTTCTCGCCGCGCGGCGGCTGGCTCCGGTCATCCGCCGCCTGACCGCCGACAATGCCAAGGCCACCAAGCTGCTGAACAGCGTGCGCAGCAGCAAAGACCCGTGGTTCTACACGATCCTTGCGTTCATCACACCGGGTCTGCCAAACGGCATTATCCCCTACGCCGCCGCCAACGCAGGCATGCGGCCAAAGCAGTTTGCCGCGGCCATCTTCATCAGCCTGCCCATCCCCACACTGCTGACCTGCGCGGCGGGCAGCTTTATTCTGGAGGGCAACTGGTTCTTCACGGTGCTGACCGGCATTGTGCTGTTCAGTTTTGTGGGCATTCTGTTCTTCAACCGCACCAAATTCATCGCGTGGGCGCACGAGATGAAGGATAAGCACACGAAAAAAGCCGAGGCATGAGCCTCGGCTTTTTCTATAAAGGCTTCCCCCTCAGGGGAAGGCTTAGTCACCCAAACACCATCTGCACCAGCACCATATACAGCGCCGTGCCTGCGGCGATGCTCAACAATGTATTCTTCTTCCACAAATGCAGACCTACCACCGCTGCGGCGGCAATAAGTTCCGGCAGGCCATGGGTCGGGCCGAGCAGGTCCACGCCGCGCAGGCAGTAGACCACCAGCATCGCCATGATGGCGCAGGGCAGCACACCCGCGAGGTAGACAATAAACCTTGGTGTGGGCCGCCCGCCGCCGAACACCACAAAGGGCAAAAACCGTATCAGCGCCGTCACGCCCGCGACCACCGCCACAAGCAGCGCACCGTGTACATCAAACGGCATGGTCGGCCTCCTTTTTCTCGGTAACTTTACGCAGCAGCGTCAAAGCCGCCGTAATGCCCAGCATGGAGGGGATCAGGAAATTGCTGCTGCCGAAAATCAAAAGGCAGACCAGCGAGACGCCCAGCCCCACCAGCGCGGGGGTGTGATCCCTGCTTGCCTTCCACTGCTCGGTCATGACGACGAGGAACAGCGCGGTCATGGAAAAATCGATGCCGGTGGTATCAAAGGGAATCACGCTGCCCAGCAGCGCACCCGCCACGCAGCCCACGACCCAATAAAACTGGTCGAGCAGCGACACCCAGAAAAAGTATCTGCTCTGGTCAACGCCCTCGGGCGCGTCGCCGCTGCACACAACGGAGTAAGTCTCATCAGTCAGGGCAAAAATCAAGTACGGCTTAGCCGCGCCGGTATTTTTATAACGTTCCAACATCGAAATACCATAAAATAGATGCCGCGCGTTGACCATCAGCGTCATGAGCGCCGCCGAAATCAGCGACGCGCCACCCGCCAATAAATCGATC
>ERZ506982.619-NODE-619-length-11737-cov-4.02628_pt1 | contig 11737 bp, 8 predicted proteins | sample MGYA00512886_ERZ506982 | MGnify/ENA metagenome assembly ERZ506982 | reverse complement strand
CCAACAAGATCAAAGTCAAAGACTTCTGCAAAGTTCTGAACTGTCCACTGCACCCACTGAGAATACGTCAATTCCAGTTTGGAGTATCTTCCTTAGAAGATGCGGAAAACGGAATTGATATATATACTACTCGGTAGAAATTTTCTACTATGTATAACCATACGTTGTTTCCAAATACCATGTAATTCCAAAAAACATTATTATATTTCTTTATTCTGCACAAAATGTACTTGAAACAGTACATCAAAAAGTGCATAATAAAGGTATTGCAAAAGCAGGAAAGGCAGGTATTTTTTTCATGATCAATTACCTATTCACAAGAAACGAAGACACAAAGAGTCCATACATCTCAGTAAGACATAACAAGAACGGAACATTTACGCTTGTTCCGAGAACCATCTTCTGCAAGTCATGCATCATCCCTGAAGAATTTCTGAAGTCAACTGATACATTCAGAAGAATCAGAAGCAGATTCCCTGAAGTGATCGCATACTTCTCAGAAGCAGAAAAAGAGGTATTTGATTTCAAAATTGATGACTTCAGCAGAACATCAATGGATGAAATTGAAGAAATGCTGAATCCTGAAAAGCATTCAGCTGAAAAAGTGAATAGTACAGATGGTACAGATTTGGCAGAACCTGTCTCAGCAGCTGATGGCACAGAAAAAACTGAAGAAGAGCAGAAAACATCTCTAGAAGAAAAGAATGTTCAGACAGAAGCATCTTCTTTGAAGCAGGAAACAGAAGAAAAAGCGGATCTTTCAAATTTCGTCAAAGATTCGGATCTTCCTTTTGGAACTGATTCCAGTTTTATTCCACCGGAACTGCCAGAAGACTATTACAGAAGCTTTGATCCTGATCCTGAAGAATCTCTTGCCGAGTTTATTGAAGAACACAAGAAAATGTATCCTCACACTCAGTATCTTGGAGAAATTGCACCGGGTTACTGGCTCGAAAAGGATGCAGAAAAAGATGATGACGGTGACTATATTCTGATCAAGTCCCCAACTGCTGATCAGCGTTTCTATTACGAAGCAGTTGTAGAGGACATCAAGCAGGAAAAAATGGACAGCATGAAAGTATGGTATCGTGTTTCATTCCTTGCTCATACAATTCATGGAGATGTCGGTTTTACTGGAATCATCTATCTCCCAACAGAACAGTATAAAAACAATATTTCAAGCAGAATCTACGAAGGTCCAAAACGTCTTGTTGCATCATGCGGCGTAACAGCAGTAAACGAAAACTGGCGAGATGCAATGTTTGAATGCGTTGGAAAGACATGTCGCTGCAATATCCATCGTTTCAACAACCAGAAAAATGTCCTTGGCTATATTGAGACACAGGAAGAAGCAAGCAGACGAAGAAGTCTATATGAAAAGAAAGAAGAAAAGTCATCAACAGCATCCATGTTTGATCTTCTGACGGCTTCTGACAGACTTCTCAGCGAAAGCGAAGATGAAGACTCTGATGATCTTGAAAAGGCAAAGGTTGAATTCGGCCATGAAGAAACTGAAGAGATTGAAGAAATCTCTCAGAAGGAAAAAAACAAAAAGGAAACTGAAAAAATAATTGCTGCAGTTGCTGAATTCAAAAAGCGTGAATCAGACTTCATCAGAAATTCAGGTATTCTCAAATACTATGCAATCCAGCAGCTCTCAAAAAAACTGATTGATGAAATCTCATTCTCATTTTTTGAAAATTTCAGTCCTTCAAACATCAATGATTTGAAACAGCAGGGAAATTATGCTAAAAAGCTTGTAGAGACAAACAAGCTTGCAAAGAAGAGAGTAGAAGCAGAGCTTGATGCAATGCGTATTCTCAGAAGTGTATGCAATGTTGAAGTCAAAGAAAAGATGCGAAAGATTGATGATGCTGTTTCAGAAAGAACATTTCTGAATGACGGCATATCATTCAATTTCGAGAAAGAGACAGATCAATTATGCAAATTCGTAAATTCATGATTTCCATGTTTACTGTATCAGTTATGCTCGGTGGATGTTCATCAGTGAGTAAAAGCTCAGATGAACCTGAGCAGACTGCGACTCCAGCAGCTGAAGTTACAGTCGGCAAGTTCACATGCCAGTCTGAAATCAGCATTCAGGAAGGCTCAAATACAGCATATGAAAAATACTGTAAAATCAGCACAGGCGAAAAATTTTCAGTTACTCCTGAAAAGGTCGATACAAAGAAGGCAGGCTCAAGTACAGTAGCACTTACTCTTACAGACGAAAGCGGAAATATTACAATGACGAAAGTAAAAGTCACAGTAACGCCAAAGCCAACACCTACACCAGAGCCTGTTGAGGAACCGACTCCAGAACCTGAACAGAATAATACACAAAGCAGTTCTTCAAGTTCCAGTTCAAACAGACCTTCTACTCAGTCACGTCCAAGCAATCAGACAGTAACACCTTCACAGCCTTCAAATCCTGCCCCAGCTGCTCCGGCACAGCCTGCAGCTCCTGCAGCACCGAACTACGAAGTTGATGATGAAGGAACAAAGGCTGGTACAGCTGGTTCACCTGAAGGAAGCACATTTGATGATCAGGGGGCATGCATGGCATCAGGCGGTACAAAGAATCACACATGTACATGGGATCCTGCATCTTCAAAGTATGTTCTGACATATCAATAGGCAAAAAAACACTGCACAAATCAACACTTTTTTTCAGAAAAAATATTGTATTATGTAATTGCAAGGTGAACGGCAGTAGCTTTGCAATCTCCTTACAGGCTTTTGGCCAACAAACAACAAACGCAGAAAAGAACTCGTTCGAAAGACGGGTTTTTTTCGTTTGGCGTTTGCAGAAGGAGGAAAGGAAAAACAATATGAAACTCGCAAAATTATTGCTTACCGCTGGTCTTGTACTTCCTTCCAGTGGTATCAGTGCAGAAAACAAATACAGAATGGTGAAATATTCAAAGCCAAAGCTTGTATATAATATGGAAGAAAATTCAGATGAAAGCTATAGAAGTGCTGTGGCTGATAAAATCACAGAAATTTTTGGAGAATCAAATGAAGTTTCTGTAGATGGAAACATGGTCAATATTTCAATCTACGATGATGAACTTTGTGAAGCACTTGAAAATGAATCTGTTCTTGAAAGCAAAAGCCGCACAGAGAGGGCAATTGGACTGTTTCTTATGGCAAAAGGTATGAGAAATCCAAACGTTTCCATACATATTGTGCCGAAAAGCAGCTAAATACTGCACAAATATACCCGTTTTTTTCAAAAAAATGAGTTATTATCTATGATGTAGAAAGTTAAAAAACACAGAGAGCTTTGAAAAAGGCTCTTTTTTTGATGAAATTTGAAAGGATAGCCGAGTATATGAAACTGAAAAACCTATTCAGAGGAGTGTTTGCACTGTTTGTTGCAAGCTCTTCACTGGTTTCCCCGACATCAGTTCTGGCAGCCACAAAAGGACCAAACGAAACGGTATATCGTGACTATGATGAAAACAGAACAGGGAGCCTTACGCTGTACAAATACGTAAGCAATGATGGAAAGTCCATTGAAAGCTCAGGACAGTCTCTTGGTGCAAACAGTGGCGAACAGCTTGAAGCAATTCAAAACGCAACCGGAAGCTACAAGATGCTTCCAGAAAAAGGTGTTTCATTTGCCTACAAGAAAGTTGCCGACTACAGGCAGATCAATTCAGACAGCAAAGCCAAATGGTATATCACAAATGTTGATCAGGGATTCCTTGATCTTTTCAACCAGTATGGCGTAGCCGTTACAGCTGATTCAAATGGGAACTATGACAGTACAAAGATGATGCAGTCACTGTCAGCACTTGAAAAGGCACCGGGTACAGCAGAGACTGGTGAAACAGCACTGCGTGAATATACAAAGAACAGCGGTACTGTGTTTACGGACAAGACAAACAACTATGGAAAAACAAAGGTTGACGGTCTTCCTGTAGGACTTTACCTTGTTTCAGAAATTGACTGGGAACATCAGAGTATTGCAAAGCATGATACATACTGGGCAAGACTTGATGGAACAGAAGATGCTGGAGATGGAAGCAGCTATGCTGATATTGTTTCTCCATCTTCTCCATTCCTTGTTCAGCTCCCAATCATGGCTTCAAACGGAAACGGATGGATCTACGATGTAACAGCATATCCAAAGAACGGAACTCTTACAGTTCACAAGGATATTATTGTAAATCAACCGGGAGACGGAAAGGACAATGACGGTCTTGATACATACAAGACTGAAACACTCTGTGACTTTGCTCAGATCAACTATGCAAACAGCAATCAATACGGTGAATATGATCAGGGATTTGATGATGATACTCAGATTGACGGTGACAAGACACCATTTCTCACTCATCAGATTGATGTGAGCTTTGGAGATACGGTACGACAGGTCATTTCTTCAGATGTTCCTGCTCTTATCGGAGAAAAGTTCAACAAAAAGTATGCGGTCACAGACAGAATGACACAGGGACTTACATTTACTCAGATTGACAAAGTAAGTGTCGGTACAGGTCTCTGGAATGACAGAAACAATCATGTTCTTACGGAAGGTACTGACTACACACTTACAGTAGCAGGAGACAAGAAGTCATTCACAGTCGATCTTACTGATCAGGGCCTTGCATATCTTGACGGTATCGGATCAGCTGCCTATTTCTACGTAGAATTTGATTCCGTATTAAATAAGGATGCAATGGTCGGTACTGATACATACAAGTACACAACAGCAGATGGAAACACAGTCGATGCAACAAACCAGAATACGGCGATGCTGACATACAGAACTGATAGAACTGCTGAACACGACTATTACAGCAATACATGTCGTGTGTATACATATGAACTTGATCTTACAAAAATGATTCCAAATATGCCAAATGGCATGGACTATACAAGTGTCGGATTTACAATGACTGGTTCAACTGCTGATGGCGGAACAGAAAACCTTCAGTTCATCAAGGATGGCGAAGGACAGTATCACATCTACGATCAGTATACAGAAGCTGGAACAACTCCAGAAACTACTGTCTACTGCAATGCAGACGGAAAGCTTGCAATCAAAGGTGTCGATGCCCGTGACTATGTGATTACTGAAGTAAGTACAGTGAAAGGAAAACAGCTTCTTGCTGAGCCTCTTACTGTAAGACTTGAAGGCCACAAGCAGGTTGATGGGTACAGCCGCTACTTTGAAAACGGTGTTCTCGATCATGCGTATGCATGGTCAGGTGAAGAACCTCTGAAGCTTACAAACTACGATATTGCAAATACAGCATCTGTTCAGCTCAAGACTGGACGTGCTCCATTCCTCATTACAAACGAATCATTCTCAATGCTTCGTACAGGTGGAAATGGAAATATTATTGCAACAGCAGTCGGAATTACAGCAATTGCTGCATTCGGTGTCTGCCTTGCTCTGAAAAAGAAAATTAAGGTGTCTGACTGAGGCACCTTTTCCGTATTTATATAGAAAGGAAAAATCAATGTTTAGAAAGAAATTACTATTGGCAGCACTTGCAGCATTTATCGCAGCCGGTGCTTTTCTTCCTGTTTCTGCAGAAGGCAATGAATCTTTCACCGTTGAAGACAGAACTGCAAATCTTACGGTCAAGTACTTTGATGATGAAGAAGAAAAAATTCCTGTTGCAGGAGCTGAATTTACAATCTATCAGATTGCTGAATTCGGCCATGATTTTGAGAACAACGGGAAATATCTTCCTCTGGACGAAACAGTGAGCTTCATCAATGACGAAACGGCTGATATTGACGTTTCAGCGTATGAACAGTCTGTCATTGATCTTTACAAAAAGAATCCGAATGTTGGATACAAGGGAACTCAGACAATTGGAGAAGACGGAAAGACAACATTCAAGAATATCCCATCAGGTGCATATCTGGTTACAGAAACAAAGACGATGCGGTATCACATCCGTCCGAAATCATTCGTTGCAAGTGCTCCTGAAATGAATGAAGAAAGCAATGGATGGAATTTTGATGTTACATGCAATCCAAAGCAGATCCTTGCGGGAGATCTTTCAGTTACAAAGACAGTGAAGGGAAAGATTTCAAACAAAGACAAAACATATGAATTTACTCTCACTCTTCCAGAAGGGACATACAGAGCAAAATTTGGAGACGGAACAGAAGGGACAGTTGAAAACAACCAGGTCATCAAACTCAAAAAGAACCAGACAGCCTTTATCTACGATCTTCCAGCCGGCTCTGATTATGATGTTGTTGAAAAAGACGCAAATGTAGGCTTTGTTACGACATACACAAACACAAAAGGCCAGATTATTGCAAAAGAAGAACAGAAGGCAGTTGTAAACAACGATTCCACTGAAGCTGACATGGGGACATACACATTTCCTGTCCTCTATGCAATGGCCGGTGTCGGATGTCTATGTGTACTTATCATTCTACTCGCAAAGAAAAAGAGCAGAAAACAGTAATTTGAGGATGGCATCGTCCTGAAAAAAACGATGTGAAATATATTTTATTGTTGCGATCACCAAGTCGCAAGGAAAGGAAAAAGCAACAGGAAAGACTGTTGCATAAAGGAGAAATTTTCTATGAAGAAAATGAAATCAGTAAAGTCCGCCTTTATGACGGCACTGGCGTTGATGATGGCTTCTCCAACAAGTGTATCCGCTGCAGGAGACAATCCTACTTATGGTACAACTCAAGCCACAATCGACAAGACAAAGAAGGGTTCTATTACACTTTACAAGTACGTTGACAACAACGGTACTACAGTTGATGCTGAAGGTATCAACTATGTCGGCTCTGCTACAGACATGCTTGCAGCAGTAAGACAGCAGCTCGGTGACAATGACGTATTCGCTGAAAAGGGAGTACAGTTCAGAGCATTGAAAGTTGCCGATATTGATCAGGTAACAGAAACTACTGCAAATGGAATCAGTGTTACTGGCACTTACTACACAAACATTGATTCTGAATTCTTCAAAATCATGAATCAGTATCTTGGAGACGACAAACTTGTTGCTTCCGAATCCACTCGTGTAACTGACAAGAGAGTTGATGATGATACATCCAATGTTGATGATCACTACGAAACAGATGAGCTTAACGAAAAGATGCAGACTGTCAACAGAAAGGGTGCATTGGCAGACGGCTCCACTTCAGTTACTGGTGAAGTTGCATTGAACAGATACCTGCGTTCAAACAACTCAACAATCAGCTTTGATACAACAGATGAAAACGGATATACAAAGATTGAAAACCTCGACCTTGGTTTATACCTCATCTGTGAAACAGACTATGAACATATGGCTCTTTCCAAGCACGATACATACTGGGAATATGTAGCTGACGGAAAAGACGATGCATTAACAGGCGACCGTGGTGACACAGAAGATGCAGGCACAGAAAACTCTGGCTTACAGGCAGGTGGAAACAATGCAGGCGGTTCTCAATACGCTGATATTGCTTCTCCATCATCTCCATTCCTCATTTCTGTTCCTATGACAAACTTGGCAGATATCGAAGGTGATGACGGTGTTACTCACATTGCCGGTACAGCATGGCAGTATGACATCACAGCTTATCCAAAGAACTCTACAATCAACATCCACAAGGACATCGTTACAAACGACTTTTCTGGAACAACAATCGGTGGAACAGTAAATGACGGTTTGAAGGGCGTAGACGGAAATGACGTTGCAGCTGACAAGACAACATGTAACATGGTTCAGACAAACTACCTTCCAACAGACGGTACTGAAGACAAGATTGACGGTTCCCAGAAGTCAGGACTTGTTCATCAGATTGACGCAAACATCGGTGATGTAATTACTCAGCTTGTTTCTGTTGACGTTCCAAGACTCACAGACGACCTTGACAACGAACAGCCAGGTGATCAGGCAAACTCTGCAACTGCTACTCGCAAACACAACAAAACATTCATCGTATCCGACAGAATGACAAAGGGTTTGAACCTGATCGACAATCAATCTTTCAAGGTAACTCTTACAACTGGTGCATGGAATGACTACACAGCAGCAAATACTTTGACATTTGTTGAAGGTGATGATTACAAACTTGACATTGCAGCAGACAAGATGAGCTATGTACTGACAATTCTTCCACAGGGTCTTGCAAAGATGGATGACATCAAGGCAGCATCTTATTTATATGTAAAATACGATGTAGAACTCACAAAGGATGCATTGATTGGTACTGATACATACGGCAATCAGAGAATCGTTACAAAGGCTGCTCCTTCTACAGAAGAAAATGTTTCTAGTGGCGAATTGGCTGATCAGCTTGTTGTAAATCAGGCAAAGACTGATACAACATACATGAATGAAAACAACGTAAGTCATCCAGAAGCTGGAAACCAGAACACAGCCAAGTTGACATATGCTACAGACAGAACAATGGAACATGACTATTATTCCAACACAACTCGTGTCTACACATATGAACTTGATCTTACAAAACTTTTCACAGACGGTACAGCAGGTCACGTATCAAAGAATGATACAAACGCAACAAAGAACTCTGCTTCTTTCGACTATTCTGCAGTAAAATTCACAGTACGTGGAAGCACTCAGGAAGGTTCTGAAGACTATGTAGCAAACCATAACGAAAAGTGGGAAGAATTACACTTCATCAAGCTTGACGATGGCTACTACAGAGTACTTGACGAATATTCTGATCAGAAGAGATATGATGACTACTCAGCTGCTGATACTCTTGAACAGCCAAGTGGTGAAAAGACAATTACAAAGTATCTCACACCAAACAGCAAGACAGGTCTTCTTTCAATTATCGGTCTTGATGCAAGACAATATGAATTTACAGAAGTTGCAACAGCAAAGGGTAGAAACCTCATGGCCGAGAAGTTCTATACTGAACTCATTGCACCAGTAGTAAATGGAAAAACTCTTGAAAACGGTAAGATTGAACACGCATACGTATACACAGGCGAAACAAGAAATGCTGATTCTATTGACTTGGCAAATGTTACTGTAAACCTCGACAGAATGAATGAAGGTCGTGTACCTTTCACAGTTCAGAACAACGAAGTCATCAAGATCCTCAAGACTGGTGGTGCTGGACGTATCGTTCTTTACGTTGTAGGCGGCATTGCTATTGTTGGTGCAATCTGCGGCGGTCTATATCTCAAGAAGAAAAAGAAGGATGAACCAGAAGACGAAGACTCTGATGATGATTCCGACGAAACAGCTTCTGAAGACAAAGCTGAATAAGCAATTCAAAGGAGAGTGAGAGCTCTCCTTTTTCAACATGGAAAGAGTAGAGCTGGTGCAACTCCAGCATCCATGACTGTCAGAAAAATCTGGAAAGGGTAAAAGCATGCCAAAAGTTAAAGGTAAAACAAAAAAGAAAAAGAATTCAAGTGTTGATGCTGTACTGATATTCATGATTATCTGTGCTCTTGTCGCATACTATGCACTTACTTTTGGAACAGGAGCTGACCTTCTCAACAAGATATACAATCAGAATATGATCAATGCATACAACAACACAATGGTCTCGTATTCCAATGATGATCTTGCTTCAATCAAACAGAATATGATTGAATACAACAATTCTATATATCAGGAACAGCAGACAAAGACTTTTCATTACCGTGGTCCTGTAGCAACAGATGAGACATATGCTTCACTTCCTACGGCAAGTGATGAAATCGGAAGCGTTCGAATACCAAGCATCAATGTCAATGTAAGTTTCTGTCACGGGACAGGAGAAGCAACACTTCAGTCTGAAGCAGGGCATCTGTATGGTACTTCTTTTCCAATTGACGGAGAAAATGTTCATGCAGTAATTGCTGCTCATTCAGCACTTTCGACCGCATCACTTTTTACTGATCTTACGAAAGTCAAAGAAGGAGACAAGTTCTATGTAACTGTTCTCAATACTGAATATGAATATACAGTCGATCAGATAAAGGTTGTGCTTCCGGAAGATGACTATCAGTATGAACAGATCGAAAAAGGAAAAAACTACGTTACTCTGTATACATGTACTCCGTATGGTGTAAATACACACAGACTTCTTGTAAGAGGAGAACTTACAGGACAGAAGGAAGTTGAACTTGACGAAGATGATCTCAGATGGAAGGGGCTACTTACAACGCTGAAATATGCATCAGAGCTCGGACTGGTTGTATGTTTTCCGGGAATTGCTGCAATAGGATACGCAGCCTACGTTCAGAAAAATGACAAGAAGCGAAAGAAAAAGAAAATAGCAAAGAAATCTGCAAAGGCGAGCCAGTAGCCTCGCCTTTTTCAAGCAATAAAAAAGAAAGGGAAAAAAATTATGAAATTTTTCAAAAGGAAAGAGCCTTCCTCACAAGATGAGAGAAAGATGTCTCCATGGAAAAAGTGGGTCGCAAGAATCGGGGTAGTTGCAATGGCGATTGCCGCTACTCTGATACCTACAACACAGTCTGTATTTGCAGAACAGATTACAAAAAAATATGTTTACTATTATGCAGATATCGTTGGCAGTGGTTTTTCGAATGTTGATGAACCTATGTTTTTCTGGAATGGAACTCCAACATACTGTATTCAGCCTGCACAGCATATGCCAGGGCCTCTGGGTGGAAACACAGGAGGTACAGTAACAACAGGCGATTTGTTCTCAAAAACATCGCTTGACAGTTACGGTGGTCTTTCATCTCAACAGAAAAAGATGATCAATGCAATTGCTTACTACGGATACGGATACACAGGAAGAGACAGTTACGACTACTATTTTGCAGCTCAGACTCTAGTTTGGGAACAAGTGGGCGGTGGTGCTTACTGGTATGACCACGAAAATGGTGTAAATGCTGCAAAAGCCGCAATCATGGCTGATGTAAACAATTACCTCAGTTATACAAGAGATGTTCCAAATTTCAGACTGACCGACAAATTCGGAAATGTTCTCAGCGAAGGAAGCTCAATCAATTTTGACAAAGCAGTAATTGGAGCAACATATACGATTACTGAAACAAAAGGCATTCTCAATCAGTTCAAAAATTCTGAAAATGATTTTGGGAACAGAGCCTCTGTCAACGGAAACAAGATAACAGTTACTATTGATGAAAGTGATTATCTTGTAGACAGGACAATCGGATTCAAAAAGAATGTAAAAGCAGATATAGACAGAGGTGAATCATGTATCATTTACTCTTCTTCCTATCAGAACCAGTTCGTCACGGGAAATCTGATTGGAGAAGGCATGTACAACTCAGTTACTCTCAAGGGTATTGGTGTTCCAGTAGAATTCACGAAGAAGAATGAAGCTGGACAGGCACTTGCAAATGCAGTGATGTCGCTTTACAAGGTGAACTCTGACAACAGCAGAAGTCTTGTTGAAACATATACAACAACGAATTCTTCAAAACATTTTGATCTTGCTCCTGGCAAATATGAAATGATTGAAAATACTCCTCCAAAGGGATACTACAAATCAAAGCCAGTGACATTCACTGTTGAAAAGAAACCTTATGAAACACAATCCTTTGAAATGGTTGATGAACCTCTCAAACTGAAAATTGCGAAAGTTGGTGCAAATACAGGTAATACGGTCAAAGGTGCACACTTGAGACTTGTTGATCAGATAACTGGAAAGGATCTTGCAACTTGGGTTACTGACGGAAGAGATTATATTGTTGATCCATCTTTACTTGATGCAGACAGTAAATATTTCATTTATGAAGATGCTGTATCTGATGGATACTTCCTTCTCGAAGACCGTGTAACAATTCAAGATCGGA
>ERZ506982.617-NODE-617-length-11784-cov-5.04817_pt1 | contig 11784 bp, 8 predicted proteins | sample MGYA00512886_ERZ506982 | MGnify/ENA metagenome assembly ERZ506982 | reverse complement strand
GGTATGGGTGCTTCTGGTACAACAGCTGCTTTAAGAGCGAGTGAAGGTGGCGCTTCTGTAATTGGTATTGAAGCAACAGAATCTATTGGTGGATTTGGTAATGCAGCACAGGGTATGTTCGCAGTTGGTTCTGTTGAACAGGAAGCGCGCTATACTGATGGTGAAACAACAGATGAAGAATACTGGTATGATCACTTCCAGGAACGTAATAACAACATGGGAAATTCTAAGCTGATCCGTGAATTTATTGCAGAAGCAAAAAATACAGTTTCTTATATGTTAAATCATGGTGTAGGTTTCTTCTTGTCTGAAACTGCACAGCAGATTGCACACTTCGATACAGAAGTTGTATACCACAGATGGAACAATGCAAATCCATTTGAATATTTAGGGGATGCATTAGATAAAGCAGGCGTGGATGTACAGTATGCTACTACAGCGAATTCTATCATTGTCGACAAGGATGGAAATGTAACAGGTGTGAAATGTACAAAGAAAGATGGTGGAACATTGACTGTGAATGCGAAGTCAGTTGTTATTTCTACAGGTTCTTTCGCAAATAATGAAGAACTCATGAAGGAAACATTAGGTGAAGATGTATATGCAAACTGCAATGTTTTAGCTGGATCATATGCACCTGGTGTGGATATGATGTGGGAAATTGGTGCAGATCAAGGTGAACTGTTAACAATGAACCATGGTGTTACAACACAGGGATGTGATGATGAAGTTGTTTCACAGTTAACATTGAATTCTCCAATTCTTTGGGTAAATAACCAAGGTAAGAGATTTATGAATGAAGATTTACTGAAAGATACTGTTGAATTCACATCTGCTGTACTTTCTCAAGGTGGCTATGCGTATACAATTGTTGATCAGGCTACAGTAGATAGATGGACAGATATGTCTCAGGAAAATACAGGTACTTGGGTACATTACTGGGATCGATTTGGTATCGTTGATGAAAATGGCAATCCAACAATCTACCATGCACCTATCAGCAGTGATGATTGGAAGAGTGGCTTTGATCAGTTGACAGAAGCAAATGAAGGTGGTGTATTTGATACACTTGAAGAAGCTGCAGCATTTATTGGATGTGATGTAGAAAATCTGCAGGAAACAGTAGATAACTACAATAGCTATGTCAAGAGTGGTAAAGATGAAGAATTCTTTAAATCTAAGGAATCTTTGAAGTATTCTGTTTCTGAAGGTCCTTACTATGTAACTAAGGGACATGCTGGTGTATTAGGGGCTCTTGGTGGTGTCAATACAAATGAAAAGCTTCAGGTATTGAATGAAGATCATGAAGTAATTAAGAATCTCTATGCAACTGGTAATAACGTTTCTGGTATCTCTTATGGTACATATCAGGATGTTGAAGGTGTTGGTTTAGGTTTCTCATTAACATCTGGCAGACTTGCAGGTATTCAGGCAGCAAGAAATGCTGGATATGAAGTTGAAGATGATACAACAGTATTAACAGAAACTGGTAAAGAAACGATGCAGACAGCTACAGAACGTGGCATGAATGGAAATTTAGAAAGTCATTAATTCTTTAGGAGTTTTATGAAGCAAAAGCAGCTTTAAATGGCATCAATAAGCCTTTTAAAGCTGTTTTTTGTTTTGCTGATGTTTATCGTATTTTTTGGCTTTTTATATGAGATATATTTGTTTTTCTTTTTTGGGATAGAAGTGAAAAAATCTTTTCTAATTTGTTGAAATTTCACTTGAACTATACCCGTCCTCAATTTATATTATTTTTAACAGATATATCCTTGATGGAAAGGAGCCTTGTGTGAGACACTATGTAAATAATGAAACAGACTCCGCATTGTATAAGGAGTTGAAATACTCACAATTACTACAAGAAAAAAATGACAGTGAGCAATTTTTAAAATTAATCGCACCTAAGTATCTAGGTGTTTATGTTGTAGATAAACAAACAGATCAATTTAGAGAAATCATTACACCGGAATTTTTCCCAACACTACTGAAAGAGAAAGAGTGGAAGTTTTCAACGATCATAGATGAATATCGGAAGCGTTTTGTAAAGGAATCTTATTGTAACGTATTTGATGCGGTGATGGATTATGGCTATGTGTATTCTGTTTTAAAAGAAAAGTCAGAACTATGTTATCTTTACCGCAAGATGAATGGTGATTTAGTAAAGCTTCAAATTAAATCATATTCAAAACAGGATGAGAATTTATCTATCTGGATTTTTACGAGCGAAGAGAGTGATGAAGCAATTTATGAATCGTTAGGCACTGCGAGATGGAAGATCGTGTTTGACGAAAATGAAAATCCACTTGTATATCAAGGCAACAATGCATTATGTCGTATGTTCCATTATGCATATGAAGATTTTTCGAGTGGCTTTCGTTCTTTCTTGTCTTATGTACATCCAGATGATGTCAATAAAGTAAAACAATCCATTGATAAATTTAAAACATTACAAAATCTAAATGAACAACATGACGATGAATTTCGATTGAGAAACTCTGATGGAGAATATCAATGGGTACATTCCATTGGAAAAACAATTTGGCAGGAAAATGGAAAAATCAAGAATGTCTGTGGAATTTTTATTGATATTAACAAGAGAAAACAAAAAGAAGAGAAACAGAGAAGAATCATTGATGGTCTTGCGAATGAGTATGTAACGATGTGGCTGGTCCATCCTGATCAGACTTGTGAGCTTTGTCGTTATAAATATGCGGAATGGGTCATTCAGGAAGCCATCGAGTTGTTCGAAAAAATCAATCACTATACAAAATCTATGCGTGATTATGCTGAACGTTATATTGACGAAGGAAATCGTGCAGCATTTTTAAAAGATACATCATATGAAACAGTATTGAAAGAAATACAGGAAAATCCAATTTATCAGGTAATTTATCAAAGAAATGCATATGGACAGCTGGCATACTATCAGATTTCGTTTGCAAAGCTGGATAAAAATGATAATTCTTTCGTCATGGGATTTAAAGATGTGAACGAAGTTGTTCTGGAAGAAATTAAAAAGAACAATCAACTTGAAGCTGCGTTACATAAAATTGAAAAAGAAAAAGATATTCTAGATAAGTTATGTTCTGATTTTACGGCAGTTTATTTTATTGAATTAAATTCTAAAACATTTGAATCTGTACATATTTCTTCTAATACAAATGCGGAAGATATGATGAAAAGGCAAGTGTTCTATAATTTTGATAATTATAGTAAACATTATGCAGCTTTGTATATATCCGAGGATAAGCAACAGGAGTTTCTGGATTGGTTTACGTGTGATAATTTGAAAAAGAATTTAAATGGAAATGATCGTATTACAAATCATTACAAAAGTCTTTCTAACAAGAGTCATCAAAAATACTTTGAAGCACAGGCAATTAAGGTTAAAGAAGATGAAAAACATTGTTATGCACTTTTAGGTTTTAGATATATTGACGATATCATGGAGAAAGAAAAAGCAATCCAGCAGCAGATCCAGCGGGCATATGAAGAAGTGACTGAAAGTAATGAAATCATTTCTACAATTGCGAAATCATATTGTCATATTTATTTAATCAATCTTGAAAAAGATGAATATGAAGAGATATCGCATGATAGTACAGTACATCATTTCACAGGAAATAAAGGTTGTGCTTCAAAACGATTTAAAGAGAGATGTGAAGAGAGTGTTGAGTTAGAATATCGAGAGATGTTTTATGAATTCGCAAATTTTGAAACCATTCAAAATCATTTAGCAAAGGATGATGAAACTGTCACGGAATATAAGATGCTTGATGGGAACTGGCATCGTCTTGTGTTTATTGCGAAAAATCGTGATGAAAATGGGAAAGTGATTGAAATCATCTGTACAATACGTAGTATCAGTGAAGTTAAGAGAAGGGAATTGAATTTACATTATGAAGCAGAAGAAGCAAAACATGAAGTTGAAGCGAAGAATCGATTCCTTTCAAATATGTCTCATGATATCCGTACACCATTGAATGGAGTGATTGGAATGCTGCGAATGTCAGATCAATATCCAAATGATCTAGAGATGCGACAGTCATTAAAAGCGAAAATAAATGAATCGTTGGATTACCTTGTGATTTTGGTGAATAATATTCTGGAATTAAATAAACTTGAGTCAGATACATCTGCAGTAACATGTATGCCATTGCCGATTGTTGATACAATACAGGATGCATGTGTGAAATCCTGGAGAAAAGCGAAAGAAAAGAATATTACGTTTCATATGGATGTAGATAAAAAAAGAATTCAATATCCATATGTAGTAAGTAACGCTACATATATTGATAGAATCTTTGCAAACTTAACTGAAAATGCAGTAAAGTTTACAGAGAAAAACGGAAATGTTGTTGTCTACTATAGAGAAGTTGATCATGATGATACACATGTGACAGTTGAATTTGGATGTAGGGATGATGGGATCGGTATGTCTGAAGAGTTTATGAAATATGCTTTTGATGCATTTTCACAAGAAAAAAAGACAAGTCGTTCTACATATGAAGGCAGTGGATTAGGTTTAGCTATTGTAAAGAAACTGGTGGATAAGTTAAATGGAACCATTGAAGTAGCCAGCAAGAAAAATGTTGGTACAGATATAAAGATCTGCATGACATTTGAAATTGGAGAAGAAATCAAATATAACAATTCAATAGAGAGTCATTTCAGCTTGAAGGGTTTGAGAGCACTTGTTGTAGAAGATAATGAATTAAATACAGAAGTTGTGAAATTCTTGCTTGAAAAGAATGGAATCATTGTAGATTGTGTTGAAGATGGTGTGCAGGCTTTAAAGAGTTTTGAAAAATCCAGTCCTGGATATTATGCGATGATATTAATGGATATTCTGATGCCAAGAATGAATGGTCTAGAAGCTACAAGAAGAATTCGAACTCTACAAAGGGAAGATGCTCCTTTGATTCCGATTATTGCGATGAGTGCAAATGCTTTTTCGGATGATATCATGCGTGGAAAAATGGCAGGAATGAATGAATATCTTGCGAAACCATTAGATGAAGAAATATTGATTCGTGCAATTAGAAAATGCTTAAAATAAAGGAAGTGATTTTATGAATCAGAAAGTATTGATTGAAGATTTACTGAAATATAAATTTCTGGAAAACCTGCAGTATAACCCAGGTGGAACAGTGATTGCGTACCAGGCTGCAAAGAGTGATGAAAAGAAACAAGCATACAATAGAGATATCTGGATCATTGAAAATGATATTTCTAAACAGCTTACATCAACAATAGATGCAGTGATTGTGTGCCAATGTCATTAAGTTAGTTGTCTCAGCTTTAATGAAAATGAATTGAAAATTCAAGAAAACAAATCTTTAGCGAAAGTTAACAGCTTTTCCATAAGATTTGTTTTTTAATTCCTGAAATCATTGATTTCTCAAGCATGACAAAATAGCCAGTTGTACTTTTTTTGGAATTTTACTGGCATTTTTCTCGTACATGGTGTACTTTATATTTGGTTTTGATGTTATGAGTGTTTATATGCAAGTGGTGTTGCATGTTTTGGTTTCAACCGTCGCTCATAAGTTCTTCCTGGTCTTATCAAGGTCAGGAATTTTTTTATCTTCGCTGTCAGATTTGTTTCATCTATCTCATTTTTCAAGTAGGAACGGATATTTGTTACAGCTACATGAAAATTGATTTTATATTTATCTGCAGGCTGATCTATGACGGTGTTATTTATGATAAAGCTGGAAAAGTTATACAGAATCACCTTTGCATAGATTTCCTGTCTGATAGAATTCTGTTTTTTACTGTTGAAAGAATCAGCACCGATGGCATATTTGAGAGTCTTGAAAGACTCTTCGATATTCCATCTTCTGTGATACAGCTCTTTCATTACTTCAAACGGAAATTCTTCTCTGCTGAGATTGGTTGCCAGACATTCATATGTATCTTCTGTAATTTTAAAACGAACAATTCTGAATGGAAGATCATAACAGTCATCTTCAATCTTTAAATATTCAAAATCAGGACAGTTTGTCATTAATCGTACATACTTTTCAGGATGTGCTTTCACTTCATTCGTCTGCAGTCTTGTCAGAGTCTTTGTAATATCAATATCAAATTCTGTATCCACCAGATTCATTGTAGAAAGAATTCCATTGCTGTTAATGTCTTTTATGCGAATCAGAAACTTCTGATTTCTTTCAGTACAAAGTGCAAACAAGTTGTATTTCTCATAGCCTCGGTCACAGATTATTACCGAATTATCCGGATAATTATACATTTTAATCATATCATCCAAAGCATATGTTTCATTTTTCTTGGTATGTGTATCAATCTGAATATCCTGGTAAATATGATTGCAGACATCATACAGAGCGTTCAGGTGAAGCTGGTTGTATCCTCTGCTGTCATCGTTTCCAAGATGAAATGTTTCCATATCATCAGGATTGTATGGAATATTGATATCAGAGCCATCACATGCAAGAAGATAATATCCATTAAATGTTTTCAGATTTTCCATGTTGTCAGTAAACAGTCTCATAACACTTCTTAATGCATCAGGATATAGAAGGTTTCTTCTCTGACACATAGCAGATTGAGATGGCAGGTCATAGGCTAATGTAAAGTAATCGAATAGATTGGAATTCATAGATTTATCAGTTGACATAAGCAAGATGAACTTAATCAGAGTATCTGCAGTGATCTTTCTGACTCTTGTGAAATCAACGTCAGGTGATTTGGTATAGCAGTTGATGTTAGAAACGACAGAATCAATTGAAGTAAGCAGCAAGTTTTTAATAGTGGATGGTGCATAAAAATCTCTTGGATTTGTAGACATAGTTTTAAAATTTCCTCCTACAAATCCCTTCGGATTATGAATTAAGCGTCAAATAATCGTGTCAAGTAGTATTTGCATAAATATCGTAAAATATAAAGTTTTTCTCTTGTGATGAAGAAACATTTTCAGCACAAGAAAAAAGGTTACACAATTTCTTGTGTAACCCGTATAGCCATCATTGAAGTTTTTTTGATTAACTTAATGACGTTGGTCATTGACTGCGTTTTTACTTGAGTTCGAATGTGATAGATGCTTGATGGTGTTTGCAATGTAAATTGAGGATTGCACCATTGAGCATCGTGAAATGTGGAATTGTGTGACCAATATCTGCATCATAGATCACAGGAATGTCTTCACATGAAGTTGTGAGTGCTTATGCACTGAGTGAGAAGATATCAAAATACCAGATGATTCCATCTTTTCTATACTTTTCAATAAACTTCTTTGTACCATCATCTCTTTCTTTCTGGGAATCGCACATAAAAAAAGCACCTACCATTTCTGATGGGTGCTCTAGCCTCTTTTTGTATCTTTATCTGCAAATCTTTATAAAATCATCTGGTGTAATCGCAGGAATTTCAGAATTTTCGAAATCTCTTACATTGCAGGTGATGATGTAATCAGCTCCGACCTCTTTTGCACATTTATCCTGCAGACAATCCTCGAAATCTTCGGAGAAATCTTTTTCAATTGCATCAATGATCTCTTCCTGTGATGCAACTGCAACAGTAAAAATTTCACATAAATCTTTTAAATTTTGTCTGCGAACACTGTCACGGCGCTTTCTTAGCACGTACCATAGAGTGGAAAGTGTGTGAAATGCAATGTAACCAGTACATTCACCAATTGCACACTTTCTAACAATTTCTACAGATTGTTCAAGATATGGATCCTCTCGATTCGTAATGTAATTTAGAAGAATATTTGTATCAATCAATAATACCAAATTTTTCATTCATTGCATCCTCTCTTTCGGCTTCATAATCAATTGCCTCTGTAGTAGCTTTTCTGGATGCCTCGAGCCTTGTGAAAGCTTCTAACTTGCTATTGTTATTTGTGTGTGGATCTGAAAGCGGTGCTTTGATAATGAATGGAATGCTTCTTTCTCTTAATGCAGTTCTGGTAAAAGTTTCGTAAAAAGTCTGCTTTGTCTGACCCATTGCATCAAGCATTACACCCAACTCTTCGTAAATTGAATCCTCTAATCTAATACTGATGGTTTTCATTTTGAGCATCTCCTTTCTTTGCTTGAAACAATTGTACACTAATTTGACTCAAATAGCAAGCAATAGCATTCTATTTGAGACTAAATGTGATAGATGCTTGATGATGCTTGTAATGTAAATTGAGGATTGCACCATTGATCATTGTGAAATGTGGATTTGTGTGACCAATATCTGCATCATAGATCACAGGAATGTTTTCACATGAAGTTGTGAGTGCTTCTTGATAGCTCATGCCAGTTTCACTGGATTCAAACAGTGTTCTGCCCACAATGATTGCTTTTGTGTTTTCAAACCATCCAGCATAACGCATCTGAATGAGTGTACGGTAGAGTACTTCTGCACTGAGTGAGAAGTTATCAAAATACCAGATGATTCCGTCATCTGCATACTTTTCAATAAACTTCTTTGTGCCATCAAATTTTGTGCCAATTAAATCTTTTAATACATCAATACATCCACCAATACATCTGCCAGATGTTGTGAGTTCTTCTTGTGTACAGTTCCATTGTACTTTTGTATCTGGAACAAATCCTTCAACATCCCATGGCAATGCTTTCTGATATTCTGGATAGTTTGTCTGTTCAATGAGATTTCCTTTGATGATTTCGAGGTTGTTTTTTACAAATTGTGGTAATGGTCTTAGATCATAGCTGGATCCTTCATTGAAACCGTAGATTGTAGCGACATCACATAGTGTTGTGTATGGATATAGAACACCTGTTGGATCACTTGCACCCATAATGAACTTTGGGTGCTTTTTTAATGTTTCAAATGAAATGTATGGAATCATTTCGTTTAAGAAATCTCCACCTTTTGCACACATTACAAAATCTACTTCTGGATCTTGAAAGAGTTGATTTAATTCATCTCCTCTTTGCTTTGCGCTTCCTCCTCGTGGATCATTGACTCTAACGTGCTGTGTTTCTTTGATGTTGTAACCTTGTTGTTTGAGTGTATCTAAACAGGCATCAAAGCTTTCTAGATCTTTTCCTGCACCTGCACTTGGTGCACAGATTCCTATTGTTGAACCGTTTGTTAAAAATGATGGATAAATCATGTGTTGCTCCTTTTTGGAAATATTATAGAGGAAAATGTGGAGGATGGGGAAGAGGGATATACTTAAGTATATTGTGATAAAATGGTTATCAAAGGAATTGGATCGTATGGATAAGACACTGGAATACTATAATCAAAATGCAAAGCAATTTACTTCAACAACACAAACATTAGAGTTCTCTCAAACACAGGATAAATTTTTGAACTATCTAAAAAGTGATGCGAAGATCCTGGATTTTGGATGTGGCGCTGGTAGAGATGCAAAGTACTTTCTGGAACATGGATATGATGTTGATGCAAGTGATGGTTCCATTGAAATGGTCAAAGCTGCATCAAAATTGACAGGATTGAATGTTAAATTGTTATTGTTTGAAGATTTGAATGAAAAAGATATGTACGATGGTATTTGGGCGTGTTCTTCTATCCTGCATTGTAAAAAGGAACAATTGGTCATTGTATTTCAAAAGATGGCAGATGCATTAAAAGAGAATGGAATTGTATATACTTCTTTTAAATATGGAAATGATTCTTGTGAAAGAAATGGTAGATATTTCACAGATTTCACAAGTGAATCATTTCATGATTTCATGCTGAAGATTCCATTTGCACTTGTGGAAGAATGGCAATCAAGTGATATTCGACCTGGCAGAGAAAATGAAAAGTGGCTGAATCTGATTCTGAGAAAAAAATAATATGAATGAAGCAGAATTCTTAGAAAAGTATCAAATGTGCAGGAAAGAAAAAGTAATGTATCCAAATGGTGGATACAGTATTTTCTATGCAAAAGATGATATTTCCATCATCATTGATATCGATATATGTAAACAGGATACAAAAGCATTTTCGTATTCTCTTTTGACGGATAAACAGAATGCTTATATGAAAGAATATATGCATGTGTATCGCTTTCTTGGGTATGATGAAAATAGAATTGATGCCTGTATGCGTGGTCAAATGGATTGTGAAGAAAATTATCTGAAAATCAATGATCGTTCAAATCATGCGGAAGCATCTCCTTTAGAAATGAAATTTGAAGATAGTTTTGCTTCTGTCTATGGGATGTCTTCTTTAAAGTATTTGAATAAAGAATATGCGATTACAACACAACAGGGGAATCATTTTTACCTGGATTACTATATTTCAAGTGAGAATGGAAATATCGCAATTGAAGAAAATGGTATTCATTATCATCATCCAATGATCATTCGTGAAAAGAAATATATTCAGCAGTTAGATAAGCAAAATGCATGTTCCACACAGAACATTAAACTTTATCGATTTTCCAGTGAGGATTGTCTGTTTGAAAATCGTATTGAAGATGATATCAAAGCATATATTGGTGAAAATACATCTTCTTTTAAAGAAACAGGTATTTTGGCGGAAAGGAAGTTCAAACTGTATGAACATCAGGAAATCACATTAGAGGAAATTCATCATCAAAGAAAGAATGGCGTAAAATCATTTCTTGTAGTACTTCCTACAGCGAGTGGAAAATCTAAGATCATTGAAGAAGATATCCAGTCATATGCGAAATCTTTTGTGGATTTGAAAGTGTTGATTCTTGTTCCTACAGTGCGTGTGAAAGAGGATTGGGAAAATCGTGTGAATGCATCTTTGAAGGGAATACATGTGGATGTGAAAACATACGCATCATTGATTCGCCGTATTTCTCAATATGATCCACATTCTTATGACTATATTGTGGTGGATGAAGCACATCATGCGGTTGCACCTGTATTAAAGAGAACGATACAGTTTTTTGATCCTTCATTTTTAATTGGATTGACCGCAACAGATCAAAGACCGGATAAAAAGAAACTGGAATCTATTTTTGGCAGCTATTCTACACATCTTTCTTTGAAAGAAGCAATGGATAAAGGAATTATTGCGAAAGCAAATGTGTATCGTTTGAAAACCAATCTGGATTTAAGTAAGATTCGATTTAATGGAAAAGATTATGTGAATGCAGATCTTGAAAAGACAATCAGCATTACATCTAGAAATGAATTAATTGGACAAGTTTTAAGTGAATATTTTAGTGATGGTCAATGCAAAGAGTATCAAGGTGTCATCTTTTGTGTGAATACAAGGCATGCATCTAAGATGGCGGAGATACTGAATAAACAATTTGGTATTTCTGCAAAAAGCTATACAAGAGAAAGCAAACATCCAGAAGAAATCATGCAGGATTTTAAGAATCATAAGATTCGTTTCTTGTGTGCCTGCAATATGATTTCAGAAGGATGGGATTATCCTGAATTGCGTATTATTGTGATGGCTAGACCAACATTGTCAAAAGTTCTTTATCAGTAGCAAATTGGAAGAGGCCTCCGAAAGACAGATACAAAGAAAAATGTTTTTATCATTGATGTTGTAGATGAATATGGTGCTGCTTTGAAAGCTTGTAATATGCATGTGCTGTTTGATAATCCTTGCTATGTTCCTTTTGGAGATATTTCTCAAACATACAATGTTGGCGATGTTATTGAAGTGGATGGGATTCATGAAGAAATCGAAAGAATTGAACAGGTAGATATTCATTCGTTTGAAGAAGAATATGGTTCGTATTTGAGTAAAGAACAGGTTGCGCGTGAATATTTCGTGGATACAAAAACAATTTCATCATGGATCAAAAAGAAAACGATTCTTCCAACAAAAGAATTTATGTTTGGAAGCAAATCCATT
>ERZ506982.607-NODE-607-length-11928-cov-3.52758_pt1 | contig 11928 bp, 7 predicted proteins | sample MGYA00512886_ERZ506982 | MGnify/ENA metagenome assembly ERZ506982 | reverse complement strand
AGTAAGTGGCAAGTGGTAAGTGGCAAGTTGTGGATGGAATTCCTTAGGGAATTTCTTAAATTTATTTTATAAAATTCAGCTAAGGCTGAATTTATACCAAAGCTTTTCACTTTTCACTTGTCACTTGAAACTTACAACTAAAAAAATTGTGGAGGGGTTTATTTTGAATAATTTTGAGTTTTTACAAGAAGAGCAAAATTTAGAATATACTTTGAATTTATTAAGTCAGGAAATATTAAATTACATACAAAAAAGAAAAGATGTTTCAGATTACATATTAGAATATAGAAAGAAGTTTATTGAAGAGTATAGAGATGACGAAGATAAAGTAATGGAATATTTCGATCATGAGAGATATGTAAAAGAAGAAATGTATAGAACTATAGATAAAAAATTAGCTGAATTTACAAAGTTAAAGGAATCACCTTACTTTGGAAAAGTTAATTTTGAGGATAATGGATATGCAGAACAAATATATGTTGGTAGATATGGATTAACTCCAGAGGGAAATTTTGATGCTGCCATAGTAGATTGGAGAGCACCAGTTGCATCATTATTTTATAAGGGAACATTAGGTGAAACTAGTTACAAGTCACCAGCTGGAGAAGTTCTAGTAGATATATTAGCAAGAAGACAAATAATGATTAAAAAAGGAAAATTAGAAGGGTTCTTCGATTCAGATATTGATGTTAAAGATGATATTCTTCAAATGATTTTATCATCAAATGCAGGAGAAAAGCTTAAGGATATAGTTATGACTATCCAAAAGGAGCAAGATGAAATCATAAGAGAAGAAAGAATGAAGGTTGTAGTAGTTAACGGTGTTGCAGGTTCTGGTAAGACTACAATTGCACTTCATAGAGTTGCTTATCTTTTATACAATTTCAGAGAGCAGTTAGGCGATAAGGTATTAATATTAGGACCTAATGATATATTCATTGATTATATAGGGGAGGTTCTTCCTACTTTAGGTGAAAGTAATGTTAATCAACAAACGTTTTCTCATTTTGTAATAAATGAAATTGGATTAAATGAACCAGTAATTGATTTTACAGCTTATTTAGAAGAAGTTTTAAAAGGCAATGAAGAAGTTATAAATGAAATTAAATATAAGGCTGGAGAAGGATTTATATCTGTATTAGATAAGAAATGTGAGGACTTAGAAAATAGTTATTTTAATGTTCAGGCAGCTAAATTCTTTGATGAAGAAGTAGTTTCAATAGAAGAAATTAATGACTTGTTTGAAAATTACTATAAGTATATGCCTTTATTTAGAAGAAGCAAAAAAATAAAGAGAATAATTACTGAAAAGCTTAAAGATAAGAGAGATGAATTAGTAAGAAATTTAAATGCTGAAGTGAAGGGAAAATTAGCTTCTTTAACAGAAGAACAATTAGTTATTGAACAAAATAATATAGAATTCCAAAGAAAAATAAGGATTAGAGAAATTGTTAGAGAACTAATGATTCAAAAGGAAAACTTAGCAAAGTGGATAGATAATGAAAGCATAGTAGATATTTATAAAGAATTTACTAATACTGAAAATTTATCATACTTAGATTTACCAGCAATACTTTATTTAATGATTAAGCTTGATGGTAAGAAAGCTAGTAAAGAAATTAAGCATATAGTAATTGATGAAGCTCAAGATTATAGCATGCTTCAGTTCATTGTATTAAAGGAATTAACAGGATGTAAGAGTTATACTATAGTTGGAGATTCGAATCAAAGGCTTATAAAAGTAGAAGAAGAGCCAGCTATGCTTAAGCTTAAATCTTTATTTGGCGGATTTGTTAAGAATTATGCCTTAAATAAGAGTTATAGATCTACATTCCAAATTATGGAGTATGCAAGTAAGTTATTAGATGAAAATGCAATAGTACCATTTGTTAGAAAAGGTAAGTTTGATGTTGAAGAAGTGGAAGTTAAAGATGAAGATGATTTAATAGATACTATTTTAGAAACATTAGAAGATTATGATGATGAAAATTATGATAATATTGCAATTATAACTAAAGATAAAGAAGAACTTAAGAAAATAGCACCTGAACTTAAAAAGTTTACTAAACTTTTAGCTTTTGATAGAGAAGATGTTATTTATAGAGGGGGAAAAGTTATAGTTCCTTCTTATTATGCTAAAGGACTTGAATTTGATGGTGTTATAATAGTTAATTTTGATGATAATACTGATGATTTAGTTAAATATATTATGGCAACAAGAGCACTTCATAGATTAAAAGTAGTAAATTATAGGAGGTGGTAGAATATAGGAACGGGGATGTCGCATTAAGAATAAATACTACAATATATTGTGTATAAAAATTTTAGTGCGACAGCCCCAATATAAAGTATTAAATTATAATGATTATGGATAATTTTAAGTCTAAAAGAATCAAAGGTCATGATAGTGAGGTAGAAGAACTTAATCGATAACTGAAAACTACAAAAAATAGCAGAATGTACAAAAAGATATTTTATTTAAATCCTTAATAAAAATATACTTTTTTATAAAAATATTTTAAAATTTATATTTATGCAAAAATAACTTTACAATATGCATAAAAAATTGTATATTATAAAGGACAAATAGATATGAAGTAGGTAGAGGTTGCGATATTTAATAGTATATTTGCGGAGGTAAGCACAAAGATGTAAATAGAAAGGAAATTTCGCCGAAATATATAGCTAATGCTTTGAGGTTATATTATTGGGGTTATATATAATATATATAACACTGTCACATTTTGTGAAGAGCTATCACTAATATGATTATATTTTTACAAATGATAAATTAAAATTAGTTTTTGTAGTGATATGGTCTTGAGTGATAAACTCAAGACTTTTTTATGTATAGGAAATTGTAAAGCTAGTTATATCAATGGATTTCAATATTTAAAGTTGTAAATTTTATACCACGAAGTTGACGTGGCGATAGCAACTTTGTTCTTAAAAAGTTATTTTTTATAAGTAAAATAATTTTTAATATATATCTCCTTCATCTATGATGTCGAAATAATGCTTAGGGGGAGTTTTTAGCTATGCAAAATGCAGTAAATAATGAAAAAAAGGGATTTTTAAAGAATTTTAGTAATGGAATAAAAGTCCCACATACATTAGTTATTATTTTTTCAATAATAATACTAATGGCAATAGCAACATACATAGTTCCTGGTGGTTCATATGATAGAGTAATAGCTGATGTAAATGGACAAAGTAAAACAGTAGTATTAAATGGTTCATTCCACTATGTTGAAAATGAAGCACAAGGATTGTTTTCAGTAATGCAAGCACCTATAAGTGGATTAGAACAATCAGCTGAAATTATAGCATTTTTATTTATAGTTGGTGGTGCATTTAGTTTAATAACGAGAACAAAAGCAATAGATTCAGCTATTGCAAGGGTTGTTAGTATTTTTAAGGGAAATGAATTATTAATAATTCCTATTATATTTACATTGTTTTCACTTGGTGGAGCAACTTTTGGTATGACAGAAGAAGCTATACCATTTATAACAATTTTAACACCATTAATGTTAGCACTTGGATTTGACAGTATATTAGCAGTAGGAATAAGTTATTTAGGATGTATCGTAGGGTTTGCAACAGCAATGCTAAATCCATTTACAGTAGGTATAGCACAATCAATAGCTGAAATTACCTTATTTTCAGGAGTAGTATATCGTAGTATTTTATGGGTTATAACTACAATAGTAGGGATTATTTTCTTAATGATTTATGCAAGAAGAATCAAAAAGAATCCACAACTTAGTCCAATGTATAAATTAGATGAAGAAAAACGTAAAAAATTAAATAAAAGTGAAAATGAAGAAGTTAAGTTTACACTTTCACATAAAATTATTATTGCATCTATTGGTGTTTGTTTAGCAGTTATTATATGGGGAGTTTTAAGAAAAGGTTTCTGGATTCCAGAAATAGCAGCTGTATTTTTAATAACAGGAATATTTGCAGGAATAGTTGGTGGATTAAAAGCTGATGAAATGGCAGATGCATTTGTAGCAGGAGCTAAAGATATGATTGGAGCTGCTATGGTAATTGGATTTGCAAGAGCTATAGTTATAATTGCTGAAAATTCTCAAATAATAGATACAATATTATATGGTTTATCATCATTTATAGGTAAATTGCCATCATTATTAGCTGCATGCGTAATGTTACCAGTTCAAATGTTCATAAACTTCTTTGTTATCTCAGGTTCAGGGCAAGCAGCATTAACTATGCCAATATTAGCACCACTTGGTGATTTACTTGATATATCAAGACAAACAACTGTTTTAATATTCCAATTAGGGGATGGATTTTCGAATGCTATTTTCCCAACATCAGGAGTTTTAATGGCATGTTTAGGTATGGCAGGAATACCATATTCAAAATGGTTTAAATGGATTTTACCATTACAAATAATACTATTTGCACTTGGAATTATATTTATAACATGTGCAATGATGATTGGATGGGCTTAAGAGAGTTAGTAGTGGGGAGTTAATAGTTTGGAGTTAAGGAAAAAATTCAGCTAACGCTGAATTTTAGAAAAATATATTTAAGGGGGATGTCGCATTAAGAATAAATACTACAATATATTGTGTATAAAATTTTTAGTGCGACAGCCCCATCCACTAACTACAAACTACTCACTATAAACTACAAACTAAAGAAGGGTTAGGTGTAGAAATGAGAAAAGTAATATATAATGAAGCTCAATTAATTAAAGAAAAGTTATATGAAATAAGTGATTACATATATAATAATCCAGAATTAGGAAATCGAGAATATAAGGCTGTTGAAGCTTTAACTAGATTTTTAAAGGAACATGGATTTGAAATAGAATGTCCTTATGCAGGAATGGATACAGCTTTTAAAGCTACTTTTGATAGTGGAAAAGAAGGAAAAAATATAGGATACTTATGTGAATATGATGCACTTCCTGAAATAGGGCATGGATGTGGTCATAATATGATAGGTGCTATGTCTTGTGGTGCAGGTGTATCTTTAAGTAAGGTTTTGTCTGAAATTGGAGGAAAAGTTATAGTTTATGGAACTCCAGCAGAAGAAACAAATGGAGGAAAGGTTATTTTAGCAGAAGCAGGTGCATTTGATGAATTAGATGCAGCAATGATAGTTCATCCAGATGGTGAAACTAGAGCAAGTGGATCAAGTAGTGCTTTATATCCTATAAGATTTATATATAAAGGTAAAACTGCTCATGCAGCATCTTGTCCAGAAAAGGGAATAAATGCATTAAATAGTGTTATTAAATTATTTAATGGAATAGATGCACTTCGTCAACATGTAACACCAGATGTAAAGATGCATGGAATAATAACTAAAGGTGGAGCTGCTGCTAATATAGTTCCAGGTGAAGCAGTTGCAGATTTTTATTTTAGAGCATCTACGAAGGAGAGATTAAGCGAAGTTGTAGAAAAGGTTAAAAAGATTGCAGAAGGTGCAGCTTTAATGACTGGTGCAACTCTTGAAATGGAAAGATATGAATTACCATATGATGACTTAAAGACTAATGAAAAGTTATCGGAATTATTTAATAATAACTTAAGAGAATTAGGAATTACAGATATAAAAGAAGCAAAAGCAACTGGAGGTTCAAGTGATATAGGAAATGTTAGTCATGTTACAGCAACAATTCATCCTTATATTGGATTAACAGATTGCCCAATGGTAGGACATAGTGTTGAAATGGCAAATTCAACAATAACTGATAAAGCTCATGATAGATTATTAATTGCAGCTTTAGCTATGGCTTATACAGGTTATGATATAATATCAAAGAATATAAATTTAGAAGATTAATTAAAAATGAGTACAATATACTAGTGGGTAATATTGTACTCATTTTATTTTAACTATTCATATTTTTCTAATTTATTAATAACTTTGTTATAAATATTATCAGCAAAAGCAAAATCCATTGCTTTAATATAATAACTTTCTAATTCATCATGAAGTAAATGTGCATTATGAATCAATGAAATTCCCTTATTAATTAATTCATAAAATAAATCACTATTATATTTTATATCATCTTTTTTAGAAGTAGATAAAGCAGATTTAGTATAATCAAATAAGTTATATTCGATTCCAGTATAATTAGCTTGATTAATTTCATTATTTGTTATAATACATGTTGATGTTTCAGGGATAAAGATATGCTCAATTCGCTCAGGTACAAATGGGTCATGCATATATTCAATAAAATAACCTTTCTTTTGACCGCTACTTCCTATGAATTTTAAAATATCAGTTTTCCCAAATCCTGGACCACCAGTTAATACATATTTTTTTTTAAATTCACTACTAAGTTGATCTGCATAAGTAATTATTCCATCAGGTGTAATTGCTGTAGCAAAAAGGTGACGTTCACTTCCATATCCAATTTTATCAGACTTAAATATATTATTTTTTAGATTTTCAATAATATTAGAAATTTTATTAGAATCTAAAGATTCATAATTTAAACTGCTCCAATCATCATGAATACATCTTGCAGACCCTAGATACCTATAAGCTCTTTTGAAGTTTTTACCTATTTCTTTATTTAAATAAATAATTTCTTTTTTGTTTTTGGCAAGCATATCTATATTTAATGCATCACCCATATTAAGAATTTCATCAACAGCTCCAGGATTAATAGGATCTACAATATGAGGAGAAGTTCCATCTAATAATGCTATGTTTAATTCTTTAATTAGAACACCATCCAAAGAATTAGGATCGGAAGAACAATGATGATATTCTATTGTATATCCTTTTTTAGCAAAATAAGCTCCAACTTTTTTCATAAGTTGAGATTTTCCTGTTCCAGGACCACCCTTTATACAAAGTATACGTTTTGCATCATCTTGAGAAAGTACATATCTATATAAAGAATAAAATCCTTTAGAGGTATTACCACCAGGAAAGAGATGCCTTTCTTTTAACGTTGTCATTAAATTCACTCCTAATAAAAATAGATTATCCATAATATTTTATTCATAATATATTAAAAAATGGACAAAATTCAGTAATTTATTTAAATATTGGTTAATTAATGAAAAATAAATATAAGACTTATGCCATAAAATATGCATATAATCACAATAAGATTATTATAAATTTTATTTAAAATAAGATTTATGCATATAAAACATAGTATTTATGCATAAATTCTATGTTTTTATGCATAAATATAAAATCTTATAAAAAAGTATTGCATAAATATAATTTAATAGTGTATAATTATGCTGTGGTTAAGGAAGAGTTCAACAATACATAAATTTTAAGGGGGATTTAAATATGAAAAAGGGATTAATGAAAAAAATAATTGCTACAGCAGTTTTAGGAATAATGACAATAGGGCTTGCAGGATGTGGTTCTTCTAATGATAAAAATTCTGCTTCAAAAACTGATTTATTAGAAAAGATACAAAAGAATGGTAAATTAGTTGTGGGAATGAGTGCTGATTATGCACCATATGAGTTTCATTATATAGATGAAAATGGAAAAGATGTTATAGGTGGATTTGATGTTGATATAGCAAATGAAATTGCAAATAAAATAGGGGTTGATTTAGTAATTCAAGAAATGGATTTTGATGCTTTAGTATCAGCTTTACCAGCAGGAAAGGTTGACCTTGTAATTTCAGGAATGAATCCAACTGAAGAAAGAGCTAAAGTGGTAGATTTCTCAGAAGTTTATTATAATTCAAAACATGGAATATTAGTTAGAGCTGAAGATGCAGACAAATATCAAACATTTGCAGATTTAGAAGGTGCAAAAGTTGGAGTACAATTAGGTTCAACACAAGAAAAAATAGCAAAAACAGAAATTCCAAATGTAAATTTGCAACAATTATCTAATATTAATAATTTAATTTTAGAATTAAAAGCTGGAAAGGTTGATGCAATAGTTATGGAAAAGCCAGTTGCAGAAATGGCTGTTAAAAGCAATCCAGAATTAGCAGTAGGAAAACCAATATACGAAGAACAAACAGGTGGAAATGCAGTTGGTATTGCTAAAAATAATCCACAATTATTAGCAAAGGTTAATGAAGTTATAACAGAGTTAAATGAATCAGGAAAAATGGATGAATATATAGCAAAGGCTAATGAATTAGCAGCAACAGCAAATATTGTTGAAGAATAATAAATATTATAAATATAAGACAATAAAAATAAGGGGAATTTAAAAATATAAAATTTAGTTATAGCAGAGCCTAATAGGGTATAGGCCCTGCTAAATAGTAAGTTTTATTATAGAAAAAATAGGAGGATAAAAAATGCATTTTGATTTTAGTTTTGTACCAAATTATTTGCCTTATTATCTTGAAGGTGTTAAATATACATTATTAATTTCTTTAATTACAGTATTTTTTGGAGCTATATTTGGATCTTTATTATTTTTTATGAAGACTTCAAATTTTCATATTTGGAAAATCAAACCTTTAAAGATATTAGCAGTAATTTATATTGAAATAGTTAGAGGAACACCAATATTATTACAAATCTTAATTATGTATGCAGGTTCTAAGATGTTTTTTGGAATAGATTTAAGTCCATTTACATCAGCAATAATAGCAATTGCTTTAAATTCAGCAGCATATGTATCTGAGATAGTAAGAGCTGGTATAGAAGCAGTTGATAAAGGACAAATGGAAGCAGCAAGAAGTTTAGGGATGAAGAAAAGCACAGCTATGATGTTAATTGTAATACCACAAGCTGTTAAAAATATATTACCTGCTATAGGTAATGAGTTTGTTGCAATAATTAAGGAATCATCAATGGCATCAATAATTGGTGTTAATGAATTAATGTTTGCAGGTAAAGTAGTTGTAGGATCTACATATTTAGGATTAGAACCATATATAGTAGCTGCAGGTTTCTATTTTATTATGACATTTACATTAGGTAGAATAATATCTCTTATAGAAAGGAGAATGAAAAAAAGTGATTCGCGTTAATAATCTCCATAAAAGTTTTGAAAAAAATGAAGTTTTAAAAGGAATAAATGAGCATATAGAAAAAGGTGAAGTTGTAGTTGTAATAGGACCATCAGGTTCAGGAAAAAGTACATTTTTAAGATGCTTGAACCTATTAGAAGTTCCAACTTCAGGAGAAATAATTTTTGAGGGAAAAAATATTACTGATAAAAAAGTTGATATAAATAAAATTAGGGAAAAGATGGGCATGGTGTTTCAACAATTTAATCTTTTTCCACATAAAACAGTATTAGATAATCTAACAATAGCTCCTATTAAGGTTAAGGGAGTTAGCAAGGCTGATGCTGAAAAGAAGGCAAAAGAGCTTCTTGATAGAGTTGGATTGCTTAATAAGGCAGATGCATACCCATCATCTTTATCTGGTGGGCAAAAGCAAAGAATAGCAATAGCAAGGGCATTAGCTATGGACCCAGATGTTATGTTATTTGATGAACCAACTTCTGCATTAGATCCCGAAATGGTTGGTGAAGTTTTAAATGTTATGAAGGAACTTGCTAAGGAAGGTATGACAATGGTTGTTGTAACTCATGAAATGGGATTTGCAAGGGAAGTTGGAGATAGAATTCTTTTTATGGATAAGGGAAATATAATGGAAGAGGGAACTCCTGAAGAAATATTCTCAAATCCAAAGAATCCAAGAACAATAGACTTTTTATCTAAGGTATTATAATAAATTAGATTTAATAAACAAGTTATTATAGAAAAATAATTTGTTTATTTTTATTTTATAAAAAAATATTATTAATAAAGATATTAACCATATAATAAACTAATAGTAGGAATAATAACAATTTTGGAGGCCATATGGATAAAAGCTTTAATTATGATTTTCTAAAATTGGAGTTTAATGATATATATGAAGATTTAAATAAATTAAAAGATCAAACTAATTTAGAAATGATAAATAAAGAAGTGAATGATGTAATAAATGATATTATTTATTATATTTCTAAACAAAATAAAGTTTTATATGATGAAAATGAAGAATGCTTAAAAAGATTAGAAGTATTAAAAGAAATAGGTGTTATTCCTAATGAAATAGTAGAAAAGATAATATTATGGGAAAAAATAGTAAAGAGTAATGTTAATAAAACAGCTATAGAAATAAAAAGTAGTGTATGTAATGAAAATAATAGAGAAAGTGTTGAGCAAAGCTTAAATGAAAGTAAAAGCATTGATAAAAATCATGAAAAAGAGGAAATTAAAAAATTAAAACTTATATATGAAGTTTTAGTTTGGTTTGTAATTAATTATGGTAGTGAAAATTATTCATTATTTTTAGAAAATTTATTGGAAGAAGAAAAAGAAATCTTTAAAAAGTATTTAAGAAAGTCAAAGTTAATTACTAATAATGATTTAAAAAGTAATAAGTCTATGATGATTAATTTTTCAGATATAGAAGAAAAAGAAATAGAATCATCACATTCATTAGTTGAAGAAGGCGAAAAATATTATTTTGGAAGAGGAGTAAAGAGAAATTATAAAACAGCATATAAATATTTTTTGGAAGCTGCAAAGTTTAATGATGAATATGCTGAAAGTTATTTAGGATTATTTTATGATAGAGGAATTGGAATATCTAGAAATTATGAAATAGCATATCAGTGGTATTATAAAGCAGCAAACAAGGGAAATGCTTTTTCACAGTATTCAATAGGAGTTTTATATGCAGAAGGAAATGGATTGCCAAAGGATTATTATAAAGCCTTTATGTGGTTTCAAAAAAGTGCAGAAAATGAATATGCAGCAGCATATTATCAGTTGGGACGATGTTATTATAATGGGTTAGGTATTGAAAAAGACTTAAATACTGCATTTAAATGGTATAGTAAAGCTGCAAAGTGTAATTTTCCAGCATCACAATATGCATTATCATTAATGTATAAAAATGGAGAGGGATGTGAAGAAAATTTAATAAGAGCTTATTATTGGATGGAAAAAGCTGCTGAAAATGACTATGAAGATGCATATTATATAATTGGAAGGTCTTATTTAGAGGGAATATACATTGAAGAGGATTATAAAAGGGCATTTTATTATTTATCTAAGGGCTATATTGCTTTAGATACTAATTGTATAGAATCATTGGCTGAAATGTATTTAAAGGGTTTGCATGTTAAAAAGGACTTATATTCTGCAATAGAACTTTATAATAAAGCAATAGAATTTGGTGATAAGAGTATTTACTTTAAACTTGGAAAGTTGTATGAAGATGAGGGACTTATTAATCAAGCTATTTCAACTTATGAAGAGGGGCATGAAGAAGGGAATTTAAAATGCACTCAAAGACTTGGAATAATGTATTACAATGGAGAAGGAATTGAAAGAAATTTAGAAAAAGCAATAGAATATATTGAATTTGCAGCAGCAAGGAAAGAGCCTCATGCGATGTATGTTCTTGCAGTTGCATATTTAAGATTAAATAAATTTGGAGAAAAAACAACAGAAATAGTAAAAAGATTATTAAAGGAAGCATATAGGCTAAATTCACCTTATGCAGCTGATTATTTAGCATCTATTATGATAAATGAATTAAGTGAAAAGAAGGATATAAATAGGAGTGAATTAGTTGAATATATTAAATTTGGAGTGGAATATGAATTAAAAGAATCAATTTTTAAGTTTGGATATATATATGAAAAAGGTATAGGTGTAATGCAAGATTATGAAAAGGCTTATCAATATTATAACCTTGCAGCAGAAAAGAATTGTATTAAAGCAATGAATAAGCTTGGAGATTGGTATAAGAAAGGAATATTTTTATCTAGAAATATAAATTTAGCTATTAAATGGTATGAAAAATCAGCTAATAAAAATGATATAGATGGGGTAGAAAATCTTATACAAATATATGAAAAAGGAATTGGAAACAAGAGAAATGATATTAAGGCAATTTATTATGTGTTTAAGTTAATAGATTT
>ERZ506982.600-NODE-600-length-12111-cov-4.03227_pt1 | contig 12111 bp, 10 predicted proteins | sample MGYA00512886_ERZ506982 | MGnify/ENA metagenome assembly ERZ506982 | reverse complement strand
GCAGAAGATGGCTGCCGATAACTTCCTTTCGGGTACATTGAAGAGTCTGTTCGCGGTTTCTGAGGCTTATCCCGACTTGAAAGCAAATGCCAACTTCCAGCAGTTGCAGGCTGAGATCTCTGCCACGGAAGACAAAATCAGCTATATGCGTCAGAGCTACAACGACACGGTAATGAAGTACAACAACGCGATTCAGACGTTCCCTGGAGTGCTGGTTGCCGGCCTTTTCAGGTTCACTGTGCGTGAGAATTTCGATGCCAATGCGGCTGCTTCGGCTGCGCCGGTTGTTTCCTTTGGCCAGGGCAACGATGCTGCGCAGGCTCCCTCGGTAAACATGGGAACCGCCCCTAAAGATCCGTCGGATACGCCTTCGGTGAAATAGCATATTCGACAAAGCTATCTGCTAGCATTCCGACCCCGATAAAGCCCGATCGATGCTTTTTTTGGCATCGATGGATGATAAAGACGCCGCCTATATGGGCGGCGTCTTTGCTTTGGTGCGGGTATCTTCCGGCTGCCGGTTTGAGACGGTAAAGAATGGCAAGAAGCACATATTTTGTACGCTTCTTGCCACGCTGTGTCCGGCGCCTTTGCCCAAGATTCCAGGAGACGGACTTACGCGCCTTATCTGAGCTCGACTGCGTTCGGCGATGGCGCTGCGCTTTGGCCCGCGCTTGCCCGCAGTATTGTTGCGGCTAGGAGCCGGAAGCGTTCCAAGGGCGGCTACATTGCCCGTCTCCAGTGATGGGCTCACACGCTTGCCCGCCGTTTCGTTGCCGCTATGGCTCGGGAGTGTGCCAGGTTATGCCGTGCGCGCCTGCCGTCTGCCGTAGGTGCTTGGGTCGGCGTGACCGCCATTTGAAGGCGCGTGCTTAGCATCCGCCGCCCGTCGTAGGGGTAGAGTCGAAATAGGCATAGTGTCTCGTAGTAAAGGCTGGCGAGCTATGCGGCAATCCATCAGGCAGCGCCTGTATGCGCTCGTTGGCTGACATTGCTTAAAGAGAGCTACGAAGAAGCAAGGCGCTCTTGCCAAAACAGCGGGGCTTCCTGAGCGGTTCGGCACCGAATGCGAAATCGGGGCCAGCTGAGCAATCAGGCCAGCTTAACAATCAGGCCAGTTGAACAACCGGATCAGTTGAGCAATCAGGGCCAGTTGCGCAATAAAGCGCCTGCTTGTCGTTAAGTCGTTTAAAATGAAAAAAGCCCGTTCGAAATGAACGGGCTTGATATACGGTGGCGGAGAGCTGGGGATTCGAACCCCAGATACGCTTTTGGCGTATACTCGCTTAGCAGGCGAGCACCTTCGGCCTCTCGGTCAGCTCTCCGTATATGCGAATTGAAATGATAACCTGCCCGCCCCCATCTTGCAAGGAGAAGAGCAGTGCAAAACCATGCTTTTATCAAAAAAAATAGCCAAAACGGCCAATTCGCCACACTTGTGGCTGAAAATCAATACAAAAGCAACCTGGGCAAGGGTCTAGCCCTTGTTGTTGCAGCTTTGGCGCTGGCGTTTGCCTGTCTTTGCTTTGTGCCGCAGCAGGCTTATGCGAAGTCATACGAAATGCCGCATACTACCATCAACGCAACGGTTCAGCCAAACGGCGATTTGCATGTGGTTGAGCAACGCATGTTCGATTTCAGCGGTGCTTTTACGGCGGTATGGTGGAACTTCGATAATTTGCCTTCTGGTTCCGATATCAAGATCAACAGCGTAAGCATGGGTTCTTCGGCGAAGTCTCTCTCGGAGTTCTCCAGCGTACCCTTCCAGCTTGATTGGCGTGAATCTGGTGGCCCTGGTGGCGATGCTTACTCGTTCGACAAGCCCAAGAACACCGTCTATGTATTCTTTTCGGTGGAAGACGAAGTGGACGTTGTGCAGTTGGACTATACGGTAACCAAGGCTGCGCAAGCATACTCCGATGTAGGAGAGCTGTACTGGCAGTTTGTGGGCAGCGGTTGGGCTGAAGATTCCAGCGACGTAACCATGACGCTGACTCTGCCCATTGCTTCGGGCGCCAAGGTTGCGGCGGGCGAAAATGTACGTGCGTGGGGTCATGGCCCTCTGGATGCTACAGTTGCCATCAATGATGACGGTACGGTAAGTTACAGCGTTCCTCACGTAAACGCAGGTTCCTATGCGGAAGCGCGTGTGGTGTTTCCCGTTGAGTGGTTGTCGGGTGTAGCTTCCGGCGCCGACAACATGCACGAATCCACTGCTCGTCTCGATACCGTTCTTTCCGAAGAACAGACCTGGGCTGATCGCGCAAATGCGGAGCGTGCGCTTTCGCTCGGGTTGCTTATCGTGGTGATTCTTATTTGCTTGGCCTTGCTGGTATGGGGCGTTCGCTCTTTTGTCCGCTACGGCAAAGAGCTCAAGCCTACCTTCGAGGAGGAATATTGGCGTGATGTGCCGGAAGCTGGCGCTCACCCTGCTGTGATCGGTCGTTTGTGGACCTTCGATAAAGAAAGCTCAACCGATTTCACGGCAACCATCATGCATCTTGCCAATGCTGGTGCAATCTTGATTAACAAGGGTTCGTACGAACAGGGTGGCGTCATTCGAAAGAAGCAAGTCGATGACTACTATCTTACGCGTGTGCCTCAGGTGGAGCTTTCGCTCAATAGCACGATTGACCGCAAGGCCATGTCGTTCCTGTTTGATACGGTAGCGCAAGGTAAACCCTCTCTGTGGCTGGGGACCATCAAGGCGTATGCCGAGAGCAATCCCGAAGAATTCAACGATGCCATGTCCGATTGGCAGGGTTTGGTAACTTCCCATGTGATAGCAGCCGAGTACTTTGAAAGCTACTCGAAGTCGAAGCGCTTCCGTATGCTTTCGGTGGCAATTGCGCTGATACTGGGATGCTTTATCATCGCGACCATCTTCGAGAACTTCCTCGTTCTTATTCCCGGCATTATCACGGGAGTGGCTCTTATCGTGGTTTCTCGCTTTATGGAGCGCCGCACGCAGAAGGGCGCCGATGTCTATGCGCGTTGCAAAGGGCTGCGTAAATGGCTTACGGAATTCTCTGCTTTGGACGAACGCCCCGCCACCGATGTGAAGGTATGGGGTGAATTCATGGTGTACGCCTATCTGTTCGGTGTAGCCGAGCAGGCCATCGGCGAGCTGCGCAAGAAGGTGCCCGAGATGTTCCAGACAAGCAACGATGAAGCGCTGGACAGCTCGTATGTGCCATGGTGGGGGTTGTATGCCCCGACGTACTATGCGAACACCACCATGCCCGATCTTGGATCGATGCTGAACACTTCGGTATCCGAATCCATCCAGGCAGTGCAGTCGGCGCTTTCGGGCGATTCGTCTGATGGCTCTGGCGGCGGCGGTGGATTCTCTGGCGGCGGCGGTGGCGGCTTCGGTGGCGGTGGCGGTGCCCGTTAAGTTTCGGTGGTTCTGTTGCAGGAAGCCGTATTGCGCCTAGATCAGGCCAGTGCCGCGCAATTGCCTCTTGCGGCGAGCAGCTTGGTTATAATGGGCACTTATGATTGCTCTTTCTGAAATACCTTCATGGGTTTATAAGATACTGTTGGTTTTGGCTGCAATGATTTGGGGCTTCAGCTTTGTGGTCATGAAGGACGTGGTCACGGTTATGCCGCCAGCGTGGCTTTTGGGTATCCGCTTTACCTTGGCAGGTTTGATTCTTTTGTTTATCCTGCGCAAACGGGTGAAAGCTCATTTTTCAAAGCGTGCTTTGGGCGCTGGCATTGTGCTGGCGGTGTTTGATTTCTCGGCATTCTTGGCGCAAACTGTTGGCTTGCAGCACACAACGCCGGGCATTAACGCGTTTCTAACTGCAACGTACTGCGTTGTGGTCCCGTTTGCCTGGTGGGCGCTTATGCGCAAGCGCCCTTCCTTCTTCAATATAGGGGCTGCCGGTATTGCCGTTGTGGGCATTTGGTTGGTTTCAGTTACCACGGCAGGGCAGGCGCTTTCCATTGGCCTTGGCGAATCCCTGACCATGGTCAGCTCGGTTTTGTTCGCGATTCATATCGTCTTTGTGTCCAAGTTCACCGAGAAGCACGATGCGCTGATGCTCACGGTGTTCCAATTCATCACCGAGGGTTGCTTTGGGTGCATCGTCGGTGCGGCAACCGAAACGCTTCCTGCGGTTGCGGTGATAACGCCCACGATTATCGGCCAGATGGCTTTCCTCATCGTGTTTGCATCGATCATTGCGTTCGGCATCCAAAACGTTTCGCTTGCGTATGTTAATCCTTCACAGGCGGCGCTGCTTCTCAGTCTGGAATCGGTTTTTGGCGTGCTGTTCTCCATCTTGCTGTACGGAGAGGTCATGACGAGCCGATTGCTAATCGGGTTTGCGTTGATTTTCGTAGCCATCTTGGTGAACGAGGTGGTGGCTCCGAGGGTTGAGGCGAAACGTGCTATAGTTGCTTTCGGTAGAGACAAATGGAAAGAGGACGGGCCTCATGACTAACACCACCGAGAACATCATCCTTATTGGCATGCCGGGCGCTGGCAAGTCAACCTTGGGCGTTGTTTTGGCGAAGATTCTTGGCTATGAATTCATCGATGCTGACTTGCTTATTCAGGGCAAGCTCGACAAGACGCTGCAGAAGATTATCGATGCATGCGGCCCCGATGGTTTCATCGAAGTGGAAAACGAGGTGCTGTGCACGCTTTCCACGAGCCATGCCATTATTGCTACGGGTGGTTCTGCCGTCTACTCCGACGAGGCAATGAAGCATCTGTCCTCTATCGGCACGGTTGTGTACCTGCAGGTTTCCTATGAAGAGCTGGAAAACCGCCTGGGCGGCCTTCACGAACGCGGTGTTGTTATGAAGAACGGCATCGGCATGAGTTTGGCCGACCTGTACGAGGAACGCGTGCCCCTGTACGAAAAGTACGCCGATCTTACCATCGACATCAATGGCCTTTCGGTTCGTGATGCGGCACGAAAGCTCGTTGATCAAATCTCTATGCTGTAAAGCTTGGCGCCGGTCAATGACCGGCGTTTTTTGTGTCCCCGATTTTGTCGAAGCCGACTGGGCGGGTGCGTCAATTGGCCTGCGGGAGCATTACCCGTTGCCTTTTGTTTAGGGGTTCGGCTTCCTGGCGAATTGGTTGGCGTGGGCTCAGAAATGCATCATGCCTCATTCGGGTATATTGAAAAGCGCCTCCCGTTCTTTAGCTGTCTCCCCTTTCCTGGACGCAAGAAAAGGGGAGACAGTTCATCTTGGATGCGGGAGGCGCTTTGTTGCCGAAGGGGCCTGGTGTGAATGCGCTGCGTACGTCTGGCGCTTCTACAGCTCGATGCTCCTGGAAGAGCCGTCGATATCGTCGATCTTGGCAATGCCTTCTTTCAGGGAGAAGAACGTCAGGCGCGGATCGCCCCAGTCTTCGTAGGTTTCGCCAAGTGCCGTCATGTGCTCATAGCCTGCTTTGCGAACTTCGTCGCCTGCGGTGTCGTTCAAATCGGCTACGCCCGTAACGATGATCCAGCCGCGGCCGGGCTTCCATGCGGAAAGCTCGAATTTGGGGTTTTGCTGCAGCTGATGGTAAACATCTTTGTTGGTTGCGGTGCAGAACCACAGGGTATCGCCTTCGCGCATAACGAAGCTGAAGGGGCGAACATGAGGCTGATCGCCTTCGCAGGTTGCCAGGTACCATGCAGGTACCGCAGTAAGGTATTCGATGATGTCGTCCATGGTGTTCCTTTCGAGTGGTTGTTGGCGGTTGCCTTGGTTGCTAGGGCTGTTAGACGCCGGCATTGCTTCGATACGTTCGCGTTTTGGCTTTGATGATTGCGCGATGATGTTCCTTGCCAGGGCTGGGATTCGCCCGAGCGGGGCAGCGGTGGGCTTGTTCCTCCTGTGCCTACAGCAACATGTTCAAAGTAAGATCGGTTGCCAGTACGGCTGCTGTGCCGATTCCCAAATAAACGGTACCGGCTATATCACGCTTGCTAAAGGAAAGCTCCTTTAGGCGAGTGCGGTTTTCGCCTCCGTGATAGCATCGCGCATCCATTCCCAGCGAAAGCGTTTCGGCATGTCGGAACGCGCTGGTGAACAGGGGCACGATAAGCGAAGTCATCATAGCAACGCCTCCCTTGGGGCCCTTGCCGAAATTTGCGCCACGGCTAATTTGCGCGCGATAGATAGTGCGCAGCTCGATGGCAAATTGGGGCAGGAAGCGCAGGGCGATGCCCATCATCATAGATAGCTCATGGGCGGGTAGTCCGAAGCGCTTGAAGGGCTCCAGAAGGCGCTCAAAGCCATCGGTGAGGTCGAGCGTGGTGGTTGCCAGGGTAAGCAGACTCACGCCCAACAGCAGCATGGTGAGGCGGATAGCGATAAAGAGAGCTTGATGCAGGCCTTGCTGACTAATGCAGATGATCCATAGCTGAAAGTACACTTCGCCGCCTTGAACGAAGAAGATGTTCAGGAGTGCCGTGAATACCACCAGAATGGCAAGCGGCGCAATGGAAGTGAACGCCTGGCGGAGTGAAATATGCGCGAAGGCAAACATTCCCGCAGTAAACAATGCGGCGACGCCCAGCGATACGTACGACCCCGCAGCGAACACCATAACCATGAACAGGATCGAAAGCAGAAGCTTTGCGCGTGGATCCATGCGGTGAACGGCGGAATCCTTGGCGATGTAGCGACCAAATACGGCATCTATGTTCATGATTGCACAGCCTCGCTTCCACCAAGGATGCGGGCAATTTCATCGGCTAAGGATTCAGGCAGGTAAAGCTTTTCGGGTAAGGGCATGCCCTTTGCGCGAAGCTGGTTTGCCAAGGTTTGGGCATGGGGGATGCCGAGACCTATTTCGCGCAGCTCAACAGCATGTTTGGTAAAGATTTCTTTTGGCGTGCCCATGAAGGCAACTTCGCCTTCATGCATGACCAACATGCGGTCTGCGAGAAGGGCGATGTCGTTCATGTTGTGCGAAACCATCACTACCGTAAGGTTGCGCTGCTCGTGGAGCTGCTTGATGAGGTCGAGGAAATCGGAACGTGATGCTGGGTCAAGGCCGGCAACCGGTTCATCGAGGACCAAGGTGGTGGGACGCATGGCAAGCACGCCGGCAAATGCCACGCGGCGCTGCTGGCCGCCTGAAAGCTCGAAGGGGCTGCGTTCGCTCAGCGTATCGAAATCAAGATGCACGTCGGCGAGCGCTTCGCGGATGCGGGCATCCACCTCGTCTTCGGACAGGCCCATATTGCGCGGGCCGAACGCTACATCTTCGTAGACTGTTTCGGCAAACAGCTGATGTTCGGGGTACTGGAACACCACGCCGATATCGCCGCGAGCGCACGTTGCGTTTTTGCGGTCGGCTAGATCCTTGCCGTTCCAGAGCACACGCCCTTCGGTGGGGTTTGCCAGGCCGTTCAGATGCTGTACCAGAGTGGATTTGCCGGACCCGGTATGTCCTGCAATGGCAAGGAACTCACCGTCGTTGAGGGTGAAGCTGACATTGCGTAAGGCATAGCGCTGCACTTCTCCGGCTTTCTTTTGTCGTTTGGTGAGCGGCGTGTAGCTGAAGCTTACCTGTTCGAAAGCGATCGACACAGTTCCTCCTTCAGCGTTGTGGTTTCGATATGGGTGCCAATGGTGATGCCGCGATCTTGCAGAAGGCGAGACATGTGGGTGGCGAAGGGTACGTCAAGATTGAGATCACGAAGAATGTGGTCCTGCGTAAGCACTTCGTCGGGGGCGCCATCGAGCACGCAATGGCCGTCGTTTAACACGATCACACGATCGGCTTCTGCAGCTTCCTCCATGAAGTGAGTGATCATGATAACGGTCATGCCCTGTTCGTGAAGCTCTTTGCATACACGCATCAAGCCGCGGCGTCCGCGCGGGTCGAGCATAGCCGATGCCTCGTCGAAGATGAGGATGGAGGGATGCATTGCCAGCACGCCTGCGATGGCGACGCGCTGCTTCTGACCCCCGGAAAGGGCTGCGGTCTCGCGCTTTCCGGAGCCAGTTAAGCCGACTTTTGCCAACGATTCCTCTACGCGTTGACGAAGCTCGGGGTTCTCGATGCCCAGGTTTTCAGGGCCGAATGCCACATCGTTTTCAACGAGACTGGCGACGATCTGATCGTCGGGGTTTTGAAATACTGCACCTGCCGTACTGCGAATGGTGAAGGTATTTTCTGGGTTGCTGGTTTCCAGACCATCCACGGTTACGGTGCCGGTGTCGGGCACCAAGAGTGCGTTGATAAGCTTCGAAAACGTTGATTTACCTGATCCGTTGGCGCCCAAAACGCAGACGAACTGGCCCTCTTTGATGGAGAGAGCCAGTTCGGAAAGTACCTTGGTTTCGCCTGTGTAGGTAAAGGAAACGTCGGAAAAGGTAATCACGGTTTAGCGACCCTTCGTCTGATCCTTCTTAGGGGTAATAAGGTTGGAAATCGATTTGTAGATAACCAGCGTCAGAATAGCGTTGAGCAAACCCTTCAGAAGGTTGAACGGAATAAGGATGGGGATGATCATTGCCGTTACCGCTTCGAAGGGGACACCCAGCCACATAGGGGTAACAATGAGGTTACCCACAATAGCGGCAGCCAGTGCAGCGATGATGCTGAGCGCCAAACCGCTGATGGCGGCGGGGTAGGTGCGCTTCTTCTTGTAGATGATGGCTGCGGGCAACACGAAGCACGTGACGGTGAGCACATTCATAAGCGCACCGGTGAAGTCTGCCATAAGCAGGCCGTGAATGATGGCGGTTAGGATGCCTACTGCAACGCCGGCGCCAGGGCCGAATGCGAAGCCGGAAACCATGGCGGGCATATTCGAGGCGTCGAACTTAAGCCAGGTTACGCCGGGCAGCAAGGGGAATTCGATGAACGAAAGAAGAACGCCAATGGCGCACATAAGGGCCATCGTAACCAGTTGTTTGGTAGACCATGCGTTGGTGTTCTTGGTGGGGGTGTTCGGGGTAGACAAAGTAGGCCTCCTGTCTCTTCCATCCGGACTGTAACCGTTGGCTTTGGATTTGCACCAAATCAGCCTGCTTGAGCCGTCGAGCCAAGCAGGGTTGCGGCTTCAGATGAAGCTAGGTTGCTTCGGGGATCTGATACCGCCAGTGAGGAATTTCACCTCGCCCTGAAACAGCGTTCGCGGGTTATCCTACCATTCCCTGGGGCCTCGCTCAACTGAAGCAGCTCCTTTGCGAGGAGTTTCCGTCCCTGCAATAACGAAGCCCTTGCGGGGTACCGCCTGGGGTAAAGGGACTTTTGCCGGAGCCTCTCCCCCTCCCCTGTAGCGAGGGGCCTTTACCAACGCAGTAAAGTGGCTGGCGTCCACCAGAATCCCGCCTGCAACAAAAGGGAATTTTTCGGAGCGCCGCCTGCATAAAGGGGTCTTTGCGGGAGTTTTTCTCCGTACGGTAAAGGAAGGTGGAGCTAGGAAGGGTTGTGAAGGATGTTTTGATGCGTCTATGTGGAGTGCAGAAGGGGTGTGTTAAGATAGCAGAGCTGTTTGTCAGCATCCTTTTTGCCCCCGTAGCTCAGAGGATAGAGCGTCGGTTTCCTAAACCGTGCGTCGGAGGTTCGAGTCCTCTCGGGGGCGCCAGCGTTTTCGGGTCCACCTTTGGTGGGCCTTTTTTTATTGGGATTAAGCCTATTGCCGGGGCTGTTCAAGAGTGTTTCTTGGGCTGATTTGACTTACGGGCGGTTCCCGTTGTCGTTGTGCGGTGCCGCATCTGTTTCGCCTCCGTCTATAGCGTCAGCTCAATGACGTTTTGGAAGGTTGAAAACAAAAAATCGGCCTGAGTTGCAACTTTTTTGCGATTAGGGATTGTCGCAGAGCGACAAAATGCGGGTATGGGCTCGAAAACGCAGTAAATTGCCCATATGATGGACTGTTTTCGCTTCGCGGGAACAGGAGAGAGTCCCCAATCGAAAAAAAGTTGCAAGGAAGTCCGATTTCTTGTTTTTGCAATGAGCGGATTGCCCCAGGGGAGCCGACTTTGCGGAAGATGCATGGGAGCCCGGTGACAGAATGGGCGAATCGGCAAAAGAGGGGGGCGAGCAACGCGTGTTTGCGGGGAATAGTTTGCATAAAAAGCAAGGCCTCGCATTGTTGCGAGGCCTTGCTGTATTGGCTAGTTGCTCCCCGATCCGTTGGCGTTTCCGCCGTTGGAGCTGCCGGAGCCTGAGGAAATATAGAGGGTTACCGTGCTGCCGCTAGTGCTTTGCGAGATAACATTTCCTTTTGTTACTGTCGAATCTTGCTTGTACTGCAGATCGTACTTGTAGCCAGCCTTTTCGAGGGTTTCCTTTGCTTTACTCTCGGGCATGCCCACAACATTGGGAGCTTCGCCGAGGCCACTGGAAATGGTGATGGTAATGGTGGTTCCCTTAGTGGCGGTGCCAGTCTTGCTCTGCTTCGTTACGTTGCCCTTTTCCACATCTTTGCTGGTTTCGTTTGTGGTGCTAACCGCAAAGCCTGCGCTTTCCAGCTTGGAGGTTGCCTGCGACTGAGTCATGCCCACAACATTGGGGATGGTTACCTTTTCGGAGCCCTTAGAAAGGTGGAACACCACCGTATCGCCCTTGTTTGCCGTGGTGCCCGAAGGGGTTTCCTGCGATGCAACCATGTTTTCGTCAACATCATCCGAGAATACGGAATCGCCCTGCTGACCCGTTAAGCCCGCTTCGTTCAAAACCTTCTGAGCTCCATCGGCCGATTTGCCCTTCAAGTCGGGAACGGTAACCTGCTCGGTTCCCTTTGAAACATTGATTTTGATGGTAGAGCCCTTTGCGGCCTGTTCACCCGCTTGCGGGTCGGTGCTTACTACGCTGCCGGCAGGAACGGTGCTGCTATACACTTCCGTTTCGGTGCCAATCTTGAAGCCTGACTGCTCGAGCGTGGTGCGCGCCTGGGCAATAGACTTGTTCGTTACGTCGGGCACGGTAACCTTGTCGCCGCTGCCATTCATGGCAAACACAGCGCCTGCAATGCCGATGATGCACAGCAGGGCCACGACAACGCCGATGATGGTGTTGCGCTTCTTCTTTTTGGCAGCTGCCTCTTCGTCTTCTGTGGAATATACGCGTGGGCTTACCTGGGTAAAACCACCGGTAGCTTGGCCGCCAGCAACGGGGCTCATAACCGCAGTGCCGTTTTGCATAGGCGCAACGCCACCCATTACCTGGGTTTTAAGGCCGCTGATATCGTTGCCAAGAGCGATAGGGCGACCCGCCAGGAAGTCGTTCAGCACATGACGCATTTCTGCGGCATCTTTGAATCGCTTATTGGGATCCTTCTCCAGGGCCTTCATGATGATGGCTTCCAGACCGGGATCGATGTTTGGGTTGATGGCGCTAGGCGGTGCGGGAAGCTCGTTGACCTGCTTTACGGCAACGCTTACTGCGTCTTGGCCGTCGAAGGGGAGCTTTCCAGTGGTGGCTTCGTAGAGAACTACACCCAACGAATAGATATCGCTGGCGCCGGTGAGCTCCTTGCCCTGAGCCTGCTCGGGCGATACGTAGTGGGCGGTACCCAGAACGGTTGCTGTCTGGGAAAGGCCTGCATCGCCTGCACGTGCAATGCCGAAGTCCATTACCTTGATGTTGCCATCAGGCTGGATCATGATGTTCTGCGGCTTAATGTCGCGGTGAATTACGCCACCTTCGTGCGCAACGGAAAGTGCCTGGGCGATCTGGCTGCCGATTTCGGCCGCCTTTCGCTGGTTGATTGCGCCTCGTTCGTTGATGGCGGTTTTAAGATCGGTTCCGCGGAGGAACTCCATAACAATGTAGTAGGTTTCGCCGTCAAGGCCCCAGTCGTAGATGCTTACGATATAGGGGCTCTGCAGGTTAGCGGCCGATGCCGCTTCCTGACGGAAACGCTTGGTAAAGGTTGGGTCGGCTGCGTATTGGGGCAGCATAACTTTCACGGCTACCGTGCGGCCCAGAACGTTGTCCTGTGCGCGGTATACCTCTGCCATGCCACCAAGGCCGACTCGTTCAGTTAGCGTGTAACGGTTGTTGAATGTTCTGCCAACCATGCTTCCAGCCACGTTTGTACTCCCTTTGGATCCATGCTTAACGACCATCGCATAAGCATATCGTATTACCATGTCAAGTTCTCCGTTTTTGCAAGGCTTTCACGAGGATCG
>ERZ506982.596-NODE-596-length-12204-cov-3.68804_pt1 | contig 12204 bp, 8 predicted proteins | sample MGYA00512886_ERZ506982 | MGnify/ENA metagenome assembly ERZ506982 | reverse complement strand
TTTGTAGCCGCCGAGGATCTGGGCTTTCACCGCTGCCAGCGTCCGCTCCTCCACATCAACGGTGAGGAAGCCCCGCCCCACTTCCTGGGGGACGTGGGCGTCGCTGCCGCCGGTGGAGAGTTTGTTCCTCATCAGGGCCAGGATAAAGGCATTGTCGTTGGCGTGGGGATATTTCCGGTTCGCCCGGCTGTTCCAGGTCTCCACGGCGTCTATGTCGTCCAGAATGGGCCGGAACGGCTCCAATGAGCCAGAGCGTTTGTTCTGATACGGATGGGCCAGCACCGTGATGCCCCCCTGGTCGTGGATGGCCTGGACGGTCTCCTTCCAGGTGGTGTGCTGGATGGGTGCCGTGAGGAACAGTCCCAGCAGATGCCCATGCTCCGTGGAGAACTCCGCCCCCGGAATGATGAGCACGCCCTCCACCTCCGTGGGGCCGGTGTAGACGACATCGTGGTCGCAGATCGCCACCCCGTCGATGCCTCTGGCTTTGGCCAGAAGGGCGATCTGCCGCACGGACATCCGCCCGTCAAAAGATGCGTCCGAGTGGACATGTAAGTCGAGCGTCAGTTTCATTGGCCATGCCTCCTCAAGGTGTCGCGCAGATAGGCCCGGTAGGCCGCTTTGTCGTCTGCCTGGTTCAGCGCCTCGCGGGTGCCGAAGAAGTCCGCGATCCCAGCCAGGGCCGGGCGCAGCTTCCCGTGGCGCAGGTAATCGAAGACCGCCATGCCGTCGTTGAACAGATAGCGCATCTTGACCCCCGTCCGGAAGTCCTGGGGCGTATAGTCCACGGGTCCCCCCAGCGCCGCGTTCGCATACAGCGCCGTAAAGGGCGAGCCGCAGCAGACGGAGAGGGGGAAGCTCCCCCACACCCGCGGGTTCACCTCCAGGATCTTGCCGCCCTTAAACTCCACCATGGCCATGCCCACAAAGCCAAAGCTGGCCAGCAGACGATAGGCCTGGTCGATCATCCCCGCGTCGTAAAAGCTCACGCAGCAGGTGGAGGGTCCGCCGCTGGCGGGGTACTCCCGCAGCCGCCGGTGGCAAAAGGCGCAGATCAGGCGGCTTTGTTCATCCAGCAGCAAATTCACGCCCTCGCCGGGGCCGACCACTTTTTCCTGCACGATGGGGTCCGCGTCATACCGGGCCATGGCGGAATATTTCGCCATGTAATCGGCGGTGTTTTCCGCGATGACATAGCGCTCCCGCGCTTTCAGCCCCACCTTTTCGCCGCAGTGGGGCTTGATGACCACGGGGTAGCGGTCCGGCACCGCCGCAAATTCTTCCGGCACCGGCAGGCCCAGTTCGATGGCCCTTTGGTGGACGGTCTCCTTGTCGTTGAGGTCGTCCAGCACCTGCGGCGGGGCCACAAGGAACCGGGCCGCGGCGGCAAATTCCTCCCGCCGTCGGCTGACCAGGTTCAAGGTGTCTGCCCCGGTGCAGAAGAGGACGGGGGTATCATACTCCCCCAGCAAGGCCAGCAAGTTCTGCCCGTAGGCATCGTCCTTGCAGGAGCCGTCGATCCAGCGTGTCTCGGCGGCGTAACGGGAGAGAAAGGAGGCCGGCGCAGCGGCGGCCTCCCCTTTCGTCTGGGTCACCACGACACGGAACCCCGCCGCCCCCAGGGCGCGGACCGCAGCCAGAGAGGCGCGGTACTTTCCGTCGGTGACAACTGCGGTCTTCACGGTGATGACCCTCCTTGCACGGGGCTAGCTTCTGCCCCGGTAATAGTGATAAAAAGCGTCCTGGAGCCGGAAGGAGCAGGCGGCCACATCGCCCGCCTCCCACAGTCGGCCCACAGGCAGGTCCACGGTGGGGATGTAGCTGTCCAGCAGCTGGTCCAGCAGATCCTCCAGAAACTCCCCTTCGCACAGGCGGGCTTCCCCGCCCGTCACGTTGGACAGCCAGAACAGGGACGTCACGTCCCGCCCCGTCTGGTCCTCAAACCGCGCCAGCACGCACACCCCTCTGGGCAGCTCCCCGCCCAAGGGCCGGCGCAGGGCGGTAAAATACAAAGCCCCGTTCCAGCGGTGGAACACGTCCCAGGCCAGGCTGGGGGCGCAGCGGCAATAGAGCTCCCGCAGGAGCATCCGGCCGGACTGGTTGTTCAGCCGCAGCCAGCGCAGCTGCCCGGACTCCGTCCTAGTCTCCAAAATGCGCCCGGCCTGCCGGGTGAGATAGGCCCCCAGGCTGGGGCCTTCGTAAAAGCGCTGGGCCAGGTGCTCGAAAAAGTCCGTGAGGTCCGGCAGCATCCGGACATCCACCGCATCCGTCAGGGGGCGCAGGGCGGCCAGCAGGGCCTCCGTGCCCAGATAGTGGCCCGCCGAGGCCATACGGCCGTCGCTCTCCAGCAGGCCGTATAACACGGAGCGGACGGCCTCGATGCTGCGGAAATAGGCGGACATGGTCCCGCCCAGCATGGCCTTTTCCCCGTCCGGGCGGCGGCCAAAGTAGCGGTCAAAGGCGGCCAGCTCCTGGCCGGGGCTGCTCTGGGCCACTTGCAGCAGGGTCTCCATCTGGCTGATCCAGAAGTCCTGGTCGCCGAAGAAGTAGGCCGCGTTGCGGCTCACCCTGGCCGGGAAGCTGTCGCACCAGGCCAGCTCCCGCCGGTTCAGCTTCTCCCGGAAGGACTGGTCCAAGGCCCGCACACGCAGGTCCCCCGCGCTGCCGCCCGGCTCCACATAGTACAGGTCGCTGCGCTGGGGTGGACCCCAGGAGTCCTCATACCATTTGTAGAGCAGGTAAAAGCTCCCCGGCTGGTGCCCCGCAGCGACCCAGGCCATGGAGGCCCAGCTCTCGTGAACGTCGCTGCCCTTGCCCGCAGATTCGTCCAGCAGCCAGGCGATCCTGGCGCTGGAGAGCAGGTCGTGGTACATCCAGCAGAGTCTGTGTTCGTCTGTGTCGACCATCAGCTCTTCAAAGCTGTCTCGGTCTAAATAAATGGGATCGTCGAAGGGCATCGCACAAACCTCTTCTCCGTTAGTATCAGCAGGTGACTGGTTTGATTCAGGTGACTGGTTCTATTATAACAGCAGGCCCCCAGGACTGCAATCGTTCCGGGGGCCTTTTCGCAAGAAATTATTCGGAATTTGTTTGGTTGTGTTTTTTTCTGTGCGGGTGTATCATGCTCTTGAACGCATCCATTCCTGTTCACGTCATAGGAGGCATTGCCATGACATCTCTCTTCCCACGGGAAACTCACCCGGAAGCCCTCTTTCAAAAAATTCTCAGCCAGCCCCAGGCCAAGGCCCGGCTGTATGAGACTTTCTGCGCAGAGCTGGAAGATTATACCGATACCGAGGGGCTGGTCAGCCGCACCATGCCCTACGGCCTGCTGCGGGCCTATGAAAACCAAGACCTCTCCGCCTTTCTGGTGGGGCTGTGCGGCAACACCATGTTCGACCTGCTGCGGGCGGCCTTTCTCATCCCCAATCGATTTGGCGGCAAGGAGGGGGACAACCCCCGCCTGCTCACCAGCGAGGACGGGGCCGTGCTGCCCCAGGTCCGAGAGGCCGTATCTCCCCGCACCCTACGGAAATTCTCTGAGCTGCGCCAGGACCACACCTGCGTGCCCCGCTCCGCCCTGTACCTGGCGGAGGGAAGCCAGCTGCGGCACCAGTATGACCGAGAGGGGCAGCCCAAAGAAGTCCGTATCCCCGCCCGGCAGGGAGTTCTGGCTCTCTATGCCCTGCCCGACACGGCCCAGCTGGGCCTGTCCGAGGCCCAGGCTTACAGCGTCGTCTTCGATGCCTTCAACGCCATTCAGGACAGCTGCCCCACCGCCTTGGTCTTCTATGGCCAGGACACCGGTTATAAGCGCCAACGGCCCTACGACGAGCTGGGCGTCCTGCTGCCCCTGAAGGAGTTTGAGCACCGCCTGCTTCACCACTTGGAACAGATTGACGGCATCGCCCTGGCCTGCCGGGAGAGCATGTTCCGCCTGGCCGGGAGCGACTCTCTGCCCCTCTAAACGATCCAAACACCACGCAGAAAAATGTCCTGCTCCCGATCAGGGGGCAGGACATTTTTCATGTGGAGTATCGGAACCGCCGGTCCGTCATGATGCGGGCAAAGATCAGGCCCAGGGGCAGCGCCAGCACGATGAGCAAAGCCGAGGCCATCCAGGAGGCCGAGGTCGTCAGGTCCATGATACCCAGATTATACACCGCCCGGTAGAAATACAGCCCTGGCACCATGATGACGATGGAGGGGACGGTAATGGCGATGCGCGGGTAACCCACCCAGCCCTTCCAGGCCGAGGCCAGTAGCCCCGCCGTCAGCGCCCCCAGAAAAGCCGCCGCCGCAGGCGGGAGATTTGCCAAGTCCACCAGCTCCAGGCGCAGGGTGTTGCTCACCGCCCCGATCCCAGCAGCCGCCGCCGCCAGGGGGATGGGACTGTTGAACATCAGCGAAAAGCCGAACACGCCGCAAAAGCTGGCAATCAGCCGGAAGAGCATCTTCGCTCCCTCTGAAAGGTCCAGGGGCGGAAAATCCACTGGCGTCAGCCCCAGCAGCAGCGCCATGAGCCAGGCGGCCAGCGCCGCCACCAGGACGATCATCACCGCATAGGCCAGCCGCTCCAGGCCGGAGCGCATGTCCTGCTTGGCCAGGTCGATGCCGCTGGTGATGAACGGAAAGCCCGGAATGATGAATAGCATGGCGCAGATATACCCGGCCTCGTGGCGGGGATCCACTTCAAAGAGCAGTTCTGCGCCCTTCAAGCACCCGGCATACACCAGGCACGCCGCACCCACCGACAGCGCCACGCACAGAAAGAGCGTGTACTTGCGCTTGGTGAGCATACTGCGCACGCTATTGCCGATGCCGGCCCCCAAAAAGGCCAAGGCTATCTCCACCGGGCCGCCGCCCAACAGAAACGTAAAGGCTCCGCAGGCCAGGGCCGCCGCCATCGCCAGGCGACGGGTAGAATACAGCCCATGCAGGGCCTCGATCTCGTCCAGGCGGATGTGCAGATCCTCCCCAGAGAGGGACCCGTCGCTCATGGAAAATTCCTCCACAAAGCGTTCCAAGCGGTTGAGCTTGGCGGTGTTCACCCCCGTGGAGGTCAGAGTCAAGGTCTGCGAAAATCCCGCTTCTCCGTCAAAGCAAGTGTACTCTAAGCTGGTCAGACCGATGTCCGCCGCGCAGACCAGGCCCAGCTTGGCGGCCATGGCGTTCATGGAGCTGCGCACCCGCCAGGCCCCAGTGCCGCAGGCCAGGAGCATCAGCCCCGTCCGCCCCACCACGGAGGCTTTGGCCGTTAAGGAGGCCGTCAGGATGCTCTGCTCCCCTTCCTGCTGGACATAGTCATGCCACTGGATGGCCATGTGGTTGGGGGGCGATGGTTTCTTGTTTCCCATAGGTTTCCCTGCTTTCCAGTCGTGTCAATGGGGTCACTCCAGGAAATCCTGGGGCACCGGGTCGAAGGTCAGGATCTCTTCCTCCACCGGCGGCAGCGGGTCCTCGGCGGGCAGCGGCTCCTCCCCAAGGGGCTGGCCGGACTGCATCTGACGCCACTGATCCTTGGTGATGAGGATCTGCCGGGGCTTGGCCCCCTCCGAGGGGCCGACGATGCCCTTGGCCTCGATCTGGTCCATGAGCCGGGCCGCGCGGGCATAGCCCAGCTTTAAGCGCCGCTGGAGCATGGAGACGGAAGCCTGGCCCACTTCGAGAATGGCCTCGACGCCGTCCTCAAAGCGCTCGTCCTGCTCCTCGCCGTCCTCCTCCCCGCCGGGATAGGCCCCGGCAGCGCCGGAGGACTTGCCCTTCTTGTCGGCGTTGGCCGCGTGCTGCTCGATCTCGGCCATGACCTGGTCGTCGTAGTCGGCGGCAGCGTTCTGCTTCACGCTGGCGACCACCTCGGCCACCTCTTCATCCGAGATGAAGCAGCCCTGCACACGCAGCGGCTTGCCCGCCCCCAGGGGGAACCAGAGCATGTCGCCCTTGCCCACCAGCTTTTCCGCGCCGGTGGTGTCCAAGATGATGCGGGACTCCAGCGAGGAGGCCACGGCAAAGGCCACGCGGGAGGGGATGTTGGCCTTCATAAGGCCCGTGATGACATCCGCCGAGGGCCGCTGGGTGGCGATGACCAGGTGCATCCCGGAGGCACGGCCCATCTGGGCCACGCGGCAGATGGATTCTTCCACTTCCTTCGCCGCCACCAGCATGAGGTCAGCCAGCTCGTCGATGACGATGACGACTTTCGGCAGCGGCTCTAAGCCCTCCTGCCCCTGCGCCCAGTGGTTGTAGCCCGCCAGGTCCCGCACGCCCGCCTCGGCGAACATGCGGTAGCGTTTCATCATCTCTGTCACGGCCCATTGCAGGGCGCCGGCGGCCTTCTTCGGGTCGGTGACCACAGGGATGAGCAGATGGGGGATGCCGTTGTAGCCCCCCAGCTCGACCATTTTCGGGTCCACCATGATCAGCCGCAATTCCTGCGGAGTGGATTTATACAGCATACTGATGAGCAGGGAGTTGATGCACACCGACTTACCGGAGCCGGTGGTACCGGCGATGAGCATGTGGGGCAGCTTGGAGCAGTCCCCCACGATGTAGTTCCCGCCGATGTCCTTGCCCACGGAGAAGGCCACGCTGGACTTATGCCGCTGGAAGTTGGGGGATTCCAGCACCTCCCGGATGGGCACCGGGGTGACGATCTGGTTGGGCACCTCCACGCCCACCACCGAGATCTTTCCCGGAACCGGGGCGATCCGAACACTGGAGGCCCCCAAGGCCAGGGCCACGTCATCGGCCAGGTTGGTCAGCTTGTTCAGGCGGACGCCCTGCTCCAGGCTCACGTCATACCGGGTGACCGAGGGGCCTTGCACCGCCCCGATGACCCGGCCGTTGATGCCGAAGGATTTCAGCGTCTCCGCCAGCCGGGACAAGGTGTCGTCCAGTTCCTCCTTGGCGGCCTGGTTGCCCTCCCGGCTGGGGGCGGCCAGCAGGTCCAGGGAGGGGAAGACATACTCCCGCTCCTCCTGGTCCAGATTCTCCTGAATGGACTGGCCCACTGCGGCGGCCTCTTGATGGATCTCCGCCTGCCGCTGGGCCTTGCTCTGGGGCTTGGCCTCGGCCATGGCCATGGCGGCGGCACCCACAGCTGCCCCGGCAACCGCACCCGCCGCACCGGCAGCTACGCCAGGGCTTCCGGCGGGGTTCGCCGCCGTCGCCGCAGGGGCGACAGCAGGGGAAGGGCTCCCCTCCAGCGGCTGCCAGATGGGCGCGTCCCCGGCTTCGGTCATGGGGGCGTCCGGCTGGAAATCGTCTGCGGGGGCAAGCTCCGGCTCCTGCTGCGCCGCCGCGCCGGTCTCCCGGTGGAAGAGGGTGTCAGCGGGGAGCATCTCCCCCTCGTCTGGTCGGAGGGATGGGGCTGAGGGCTTCGATTGGGCGCGATGGCTTCTCCGCTGGGCCTTCTCCTCGTCCCGCTTGGCCTGGAGCTTCTCCGGGTCGTCCAGGGGCACGTCCGCCGCCCGTTTGCGGCGGGGGAAGGGCCAGAGGGAGACGGCGGGGCGGGGCGCGGGGCGCGGAGCTTCGCGGGCAGCGTAGGGGGCGGGGTCCTCGTCCCAGTCCTCGTCATCATAGTCGTCGTACTCGTCCTCGTACTCATCTTCATCGTCGTACTCGGCGTATTTCTCCCGGCGGGCGGCCCGCTGGGCGTGGTGGTCCCGCGCCTTGCTCACGGCTCCGCTCACCTGTCCACGGGTCACATGGGCCGCCAGGGCCAGCAGGATCACAAAGAGCAGGGCAAAGACCAGGCCCGCCGCCAGGCGGCTGATGCCCTTTACGGTCACCACCGTCAAAAAGCCGGAGACCACACCCCCGCCCATGCTCTGGACCCCGTCGGTCCAGAGCCGGCCCACGAGATGAAGATCAATGGGGTACGTGCCCGGCCAAAGCAGGATGTGCAGCAGGGCACCCCCCACCACCGGCAGCAGCCCCAGGCACCACAGGCGCAGGGTCTGCCGCCGGTCCCGCCGGAACAGCAGCAGCCCCGCCGCCCACAGCAGCACGAAGGCCACCATCCAGAAGCCATAGCCGATGAGCCCCTGGATGCCCTTCTTAAGCAGGTCCGGGACCACGGCATGGATGCCGAACATCCCCAGGGCCACCAGCAGGGCCAGGAAGATACACACCGCCGCCGCGATGCCCCGGCTCACCAGGTCGGGGGTGTAGGCGGCGGGTTTTTTACGCGCCGAAGTCCCCTTCTTGGCAGAAGAGGACTTGGCAGTTGCTCTTTTCGCGGGCTTTCCGGAGGCTTTTCCCGAAGCCGCGCGTTTTGTGTTGTCAGGTTTCTTTTGTGTGGAAGACATAGTTTCCTCCCGATCCAGGGTCTGGTCTTAACCGTGGAAGATCAGGCTGGCCACCACGGCGGCCGCGCCGATGCCCCAGCAGTAATAGGCGAAGTTGCCGAACTTGCCCTTGTTGGTCAGCAGGTTCACAAGGCCGATGGCAAAGTAGCCGGACACCGCCGCCACGGCGGTGCCGATGAGGTAGGCGGGCAGCAGCGAGGTGTCGATGCCCTCCTGCACGGCCTCGGCGATGCTGAGGATATTGGCCCCCAGCACCGCGGGGATGGACATGAGGAAGGAAAAGCGCACAGCAAACTTCCGGCTAAAGCCCCGCATGAGGCCGGCGGAAATGGTGGTGCCGGACCGGGACAGGCCGGGGACCACCGCAATGGCCTGCCCCACGCCCACCAGGAGCGCGTCCAGCATAGTGGCGGACTTGGCCGTCTTCTTGCCCTTGGCCATCCGGTCGGACCAGAAGAGCAGGAAGCCCGTCAGCAGCAGGGCCACGCCGATGAAGATGGTGTTGCCATACAGCCCCTCCACCTTGCTCTTGATGGGCAGGATGACAAACAGAGGCAGGGTGGCGATGATGATCATCAGGATCATCCGCCCGTCGGGGGGCAGGCGCTTCATCTCCTTGCGCTTCTGGGAGGAGAAGACGCACTGGATGAGGTGGACCAGCTCTTTCAGCAGGCCCAGAATGTCCTTCCAGTAGTAGACGAAAATGGCAATGAGGGTGCCCAGGTGCAGCAGCACGTCGAAGAACAGGTTGCCGTCGGCAGACGCCATGCCAAAGAAGTGCTGGAACAGGGACAGGTGGCCGGAGCTGGAGATGGGCAGGAACTCCGCCACACCCTGGACCAGCCCCAGGAAAATCGAGGATAGGATGCTCATGTAGGATTGACCTCTTTCTTAGTTCATTCGGGCGCTCAGTGCTGATACAGCGCCAGCATCCCCTTGTAGGCCATGTAGCAGTCCAGCTTGGCCGTGGTCTCAAAGGGGGCGTGCATGGACAGGACCGGCACACCGGCGTCGATGGTGTCGATGTTGCGGTTGGCCATGTAGCAGGCCACCGTGCCGCCGCCGCCCTGGTCGGTCTTGCCCAGCTCGGCCAGCTGCCAGATGACGCCCGCCTCGGCAAAGGTCCGGCGGACATAGCCCACCAGCTCGGCAGAGGCGTCAGACGCGCCGGACTTGCCCCGCGCCCCGGTGTACTTGCTGATGCAGACGCCGTAGTTGATGTAGGCGCTGTTTCTCGGCTCGTAGGCCTCGGCGAAGTTGGGGTCATAGGCCGCCGTCACGTCGGCGGAGAGGCAGAAGGAATGTTCATAGCAGGTCTTCCGCTGCACGCCCTGACCCTCACACAGATCGCTCATAAACGTGTCAAAGGCGGCAGACTGCATCCCGGTCACGCCCAGGGAGCCGATCTCCTCCTTGTCTGCCAGCACGCAGATGGCCGTGCGGCGGGGCGTCTCGGTCAGGTCCAGCAGGGCCTTGAAGCAGGCGTAGGCACAGACCCGGTCATCCTGGCCGTAGGCACCGATCACGGACCGGTCCAGGCCGATGTCCACGGCCTTGGCGGCGGGGACAGCCATGAGCTCGGCGGAGAGGAAGTCCTCCTCCACCATGCCGTACTTCTCGTTGAGAATGGCCATGACCGCCAGCTTCACCCGGTCAGCCCCCACTTCCTGGTCAAAGGGACGGCTGCCGACAAAGAGATTCAGCTGCTCGGCGGTCACGATCGCCCCCATGGTCTTCTTGGCCTGGTCCCCCGCCAGATGGGGCAGCAGGTCGCCCACGGTAAACTGCGGGTCGCCGGGGTCCTCGCCGATGCGCACGGACACGGAGGTCCCGTCCTTCAAGACCACCAGGCCGTGCAGGGCCAGGGGGATGGTGGTCCACTGGTACTTCTTGATGCCCCCGTAGTAATGGGTCTTGCAGTAGGCCATTTCCTTGTCTTCGTACAGCGGGTTCTGCTTCAGGTCCAGGCGGGGGGAGTCGATGTGGGCCGCGCCGATGACGGCGCCCTGCGCCAGGCTCTCCTGCCCGATCACCGCCAGCATAACGGACTTGCCGCGATTATTATAGTAGACCTTGTCACCGGCCTGGAGCTTCTCGCCCCGAACCAGGGGCCGGAACCCGGCGGCTTCCGCCTGGGCGATGGTGTAGGTCACGCACTCCCGCTCGATCTTGCCTTCGTCCAGGAAGGTCTTGTAGCCCGCGCAGTAATCCTGAATGGCCTGCTCCTCGCCGTCCGCCAGACGGTCGTAGCCGTTGGTGGGGCTGAAAAACAGGGCGTCCCGCTTCTGCTGGGCCGGGGTCTTTTTGTTTTCTTCCATGGTTTTGTTCACCTCTAGTATCTCTTCAAAGAGCGCCTTGGCCCGTGCCCCGGTGGTCTCCACCGTGTCGGCCTCGGTGCTCTCGATGGTGTAGTCGCAGTGGGCCTGGAACCAGGCGCTGGGCTTCTGGGCGGACACCCGCAGGCGGGCGTAGTCCTCGGAAATGCCGTCGCGGGCCATGATGCGCTTCACGCGCAGCTCCTCCGGGGCGGTGACGGCCAGGGTGCAGTCGCAAAAATCGACCAGCTGGCTCTCCAAAAGGCCAATGGCGTCGATGCCCACGGCGGTGGCCCCGGCGGCCTTCGCCGCCTCGATGCGGCGCTGGGTCTCCCGGGCAATGTACTTGTGGGTGATCCGGTTCAGGTCGGCCAGGGCGTTCTCGTCCTGAAAGACGACGGCCCCCAGCTTTTTCCGGTCCAGCTCGTTCCCGTCATACACGGGGCCGAAGCGGGCGACCAGCTCTGCCTGCATTGCCTGGGAGGACCGGGTCAGGTCGTGGTAGACGGCGTCGGCGTCGATGAGCACGCCGCCCAGGGATTCCAGGGCTTGCAGGACGGTGGTCTTCCCCGCCCCGGTGGGACCGGTGATGCCGATGACTCTCATGCCTGGTGCTCCCGGATGAAGTCCAAAAGCTCCTGGGCCGGGATGCCGCCCTCCCGCAGGATCACAGGCTCGTCGCCGGTCAGGTCCACGATGGTGGACTCCACGCCCACGGCGCAGGGGCCGCCGTCCACGATGCCCTCAATGTGCCCGTCGAAATAGTCCAGGACCTCCTGCGCCGTCTTGGGGCTGGGCAGGTCGCTGGGGTTGGCGGAGGGGGCGGCCAGGGCCACGTCGGCCTCCTGCAAGATGCTCTGGGTCATGGGGTGGTCCGGGCAGCGCACGCCCAGGGTGTCGCCCTCGTCGTTGACCAGGGCAGAGACCACGCCCTTGTCCTCCAGGATCATGGTCAGCGGGCCGGGCCAATACTTCTCAGCCAGGGCATAGGCCACGGAGGGGATGTTCTCGCAGTAGCGCTCCACCATGTCCATGCCCGTGACCAGGATGGAAAAGGCCTTTTCCCGCTCCCGCTGCTTGACCTCAAAGAGGGTCCAGATGGCGGCGCTGTTCTCCGCGTCGGCAGCCAGGCCGTAGACCGTCTCCGTCGGCACGGCCACCAGGCCGCCCTTGCGCAGCATCGCCACGGCGTCGGAAAGCTGCTCCATATTGTATCGATTCGTCTTACGCATCCTCGTTCTCACTCGCTTTCTGTTGTCTGTGTTCCGCCAGGATCAGGCCCTCCACCAGCTCGTCCAGGTCGCCGTTGAGCACGGCGTCGAGCTTGTAGAGCGTCAGGCCGATGCGGTGGTCTGTCACCCGGCCCTGGGGAAAGTTATAGGTTCGGATCCGCTCGTTGCGCATCCCGGAGCCGACCTGACTGCGGCGCTGTCCGGCGATGGCCTCCTCCCGCTCCTCTTTCGCCCGCTGGTAGAGGCGGGCGCGGAGGATAGAGAGGGCGCGGTCCTTGTTCTTATACTGGCTCCGCTGGTCCTGGCACTCGACCACCGTGCCCGTGGGCAGGTGGGTCACCCGGATGG